>OJJS01000035.1_pt1 | contig 39841 bp, 33 predicted proteins | sample 1596371 | NCBI WGS metagenome assembly OJJS01 (sample SAMEA4350116, study PRJEB24818) | metagenome | biome: human; feature: gut; material: faeces | place: Denmark | collected 2013-09 | reverse complement strand
TTTGAACGTACGAAACCGCACGTTAACGTTGGTACTATCGGCCACGTTGACCACGGTAAAACTACCCTGACTGCTGCAATCACTACCGTTCTGGCAAAAACCTACGGTGGCAGCGCACGTGCATTCGATCAGATCGATAACGCACCAGAAGAAAAAGCGCGTGGTATCACCATCTCTACTTCTCACGTAGAGTACGATACTCCGACTCGCCACTACGCGCACGTTGACTGCCCGGGGCACGCCGACTACGTTAAAAACATGATCACCGGTGCTGCCCAGATGGACGGCGCAATCCTGGTTGTTGCTGCAACTGATGGCCCTATGCCACAGACCCGTGAGCACATCCTGTTAGGTCGTCAGGTTGGCGTTCCTTACATCATCGTATTCCTGAACAAATGCGACATGGTTGATGATGAAGAGCTGCTGGAACTGGTTGAAATGGAAGTTCGTGAACTTCTGTCTCAGTACGATTTCCCTGGCGACGATACCCCAATCGTTCGCGGTTCAGCGCTGAAAGCACTGGAAGGCGAAGCAGAGTGGGAAGCGAAAATCGTTGAACTGGCAGGCTTCCTGGATTCTTACATCCCTGAGCCAGAGCGTGCAATTGACAAGCCGTTCCTGCTGCCAATCGAAGACGTATTCTCAATCTCCGGTCGTGGTACCGTTGTTACCGGTCGTGTTGAGCGCGGTATCATCAAGGTTGGTGAAGAAGTTGAAATCGTGGGTATCAAAGATACTGCGAAAACCACCTGTACTGGTGTTGAAATGTTCCGCAAACTGCTGGACGAAGGCCGTGCCGGTGAGAACGTCGGTGTTCTGCTGCGTGGTACCAAGCGTGAAGAAATCGAACGTGGTCAGGTACTGGCTAAACCAGGTTCAATCAAGCCACACACCAAATTTGAATCAGAAGTTTATATTCTGAGCAAAGATGAAGGTGGTCGTCATACTCCGTTCTTCAAAGGCTACCGTCCTCAGTTCTACTTCCGTACAACTGACGTAACTGGTGCAATTGAACTGCCGGAAGGCGTGGAAATGGTTATGCCTGGTGATAACATCCAGATGCACGTAACCCTGATCCACCCAATCGCAATGGACGAAGGTCTGCGTTTCGCAATCCGTGAAGGCGGCCGTACCGTTGGCGCGGGTGTTGTAGCGAAAGTTCTGGGTTAATTACGGATGTAATAATCCTAAAAAGGGCATCAAATGATGCCCTTTTTCTGCGTTGTCTTATGAAGAACCTATCTCATCACTAGTTGATCATCAACTACTGGTGAGATAGGCTCTCACGCAACGAATGGTGAGTATCTCGAAGAATACGAAACTCATGCTGGATTATGACGCCAAGTCAGATACAATTGCATCTGTCCTTAATTTTGGTCTGATTTGTTTTGCAACCGCGAGGCAGTCCGGCTGACTTTTTTATTTCATGGTTACAGGTTGGTTTATGAGTGCGAATAGCGAAGCTCAACAAAACGGCCGTGGTGCTGACATTGCCAAATGGTTAGTGGTCGCAGTTCTGCTGATCGCTGCCATCGGCGGGAACTACTACTTCCGCGAATTTAATCTTGCGCTGCGTGCGCTGGCAGTCGTTGTCGTCATCGCATTAGCCGGTGGTATTGCACTGTGGACAACGAAAGGCAAAGCGACACTGACTTTTGCCCGCGAAGCACGGGTTGAAATGCGTAAAGTGATCTGGCCTACACGTCAGGAAACACTGCATACAACACTGATTGTTGCGGCTGTCACAGCAGTTATGTCGTTAGTGTTATGGGGCCTTGATGGTATCCTTGTCCGTCTTGTTTCCTATATAACATCCTTCTGAGGTTCTAAAGATGTCGGATTCTCCTAAAAAACGTTGGTATGTCATCCAGGCTTTCTCCGGATTTGAGAGCCGGGTTGCGCAGTCTCTGCGTGAACATATCAAAATCAACGGGATGGAAGATTCATTTGGCGAAGTCATGGTGCCAACGGAAGAAGTCGTCGAGATCCGCAGCGGTCAGCGCCGCAAAAGTGAGCGCAAATTCTTCCCGGGCTATGTCCTGGTTCAGATGGCGATGAACGATGCATCCTGGCATCTGGTACGTAATGTGCCGCGTGTAATGGGGTTCATCGGCGGTACATCCGATCGTCCCGCACCGATCAGCGATAAAGAAGTTGATGCGATTATGAACCGCCTGCAGCAGGTGGGTGATAAGCCGCGTCCGAAAACGCTGTTCGAACCGGGCGAAATGGTCCGCGTTTCCGATGGTCCGTTTGCAGACTTTAACGGTGTGGTTGAAGAAGTCGATTACGAAAAGAGCCGCCTGAAGGTATCAGTCTCTATTTTTGGTCGTGCAACACCGGTCGAACTGGATTTCAGTCAGGTCGAAAAACCGTAACGGTTTCTTTTCCGGACTTGCAAAGGGCGGGAAATTTATCTACAATTTCGCGCCTTTTGTTTTTCAGGGGTTCGCGTTTTCACGCGGGCCTGTATTCATAGGGGAGCTGGGATAACCGGCGCTATTACCCACATTGAGGATTTTTTAAATGGCTAAGAAAGTACAAGCCTATATCAAACTGCAGGTTGCAGCTGGTATGGCAAACCCTAGTCCGCCGGTTGGTCCGGCACTGGGTCAGCAGGGTGTGAACATCATGGAATTCTGTAAAGCGTTTAACGCCAAAACAGACAGCATGGAAAAAGGTTTACCAATCCCGGTTGTTATCACCGTTTACGCTGACCGTTCTTTCACTTTCATCACTAAAACTCCGCCAGCGGCAGTTTTACTGAAGAAAGCTGCAGGTCTGAAATCTGGTTCCGGCAAACCGAACAAAGAGAAAGTAGGTAAAATTACTTCTGCTCAGGTTCGTGAGATTGCTGAGACTAAAGCAGCGGATATGACTGGTGCCGATGTAGAAGCTATGATGCGTTCTATCGAAGGTACTGCTCGTTCCATGGGCCTGGTAGTGGAGGGTTAATCGATGGCTAAACTGACCAAGCGCATGCGCAATATCCGTGAAAAAGTTGATGCTACCAAACAGTACGACATCAATGAAGCCGTAGCCCTGCTGAAAGAATTAGCAACTGCTAAATTCGTTGAAAGCGTTGACGTTGCTGTCAACCTGGGTATCGATGCACGTAAATCTGACCAAAACGTCCGCGGTGCAACTGTACTGCCGAACGGTACCGGTCGTTCTGTCCGCGTAGCTGTGTTCGCACAGGGCGCTAACGCTGAAGCTGCTAAAGCTGCAGGCGCAGAACTGGTTGGTATGGAAGACCTGGCTGACAAAATCAAAGCCGGCGAAATGGACTTCGACGTTGTTATCGCATCTCCGGATGCAATGCGCGTTGTTGGCCAATTAGGTCAGATCTTAGGGCCGCGCGGCCTGATGCCAAACCCGAAAGTTGGTACTGTAACTCCTAACGTTGCTGAAGCTGTGAACAACGCTAAAGCAGGTCAGGTTCGTTACCGTAACGACAAAAACGGGATCATCCACACTACCATCGGTAAAGTAGATTTCGATACTGATAAACTGAAAGAAAACCTGGAAGCTCTGCTGGTTGCGCTGAAAAAAGCAAAACCATCTTCAGCGAAAGGCGTGTACATCAAGAAAATCAGCCTGTCTACCACCATGGGTGCGGGTGTTGCAATCGACCAGTCTGGTCTGACTGCTGCTGCTTAATATCTGCTGATAATAAGCACTTTACATTGGGGTCAGGTTTCTGTAAAATCTGACGCCCAATGTTTGCTGTATTTGATTTGTGAAATTATCACAGAATCAGGAACAGCTCAGAATTTCGGTTGGAGCCCGGCCTTTTCCGGGCCCCGTCCAAGACCGCAGGTGTAAGTGATTACTTAATTTTCCTGCGTAGACGGTGACAGAGCCACAAGAATTTTATTCGAGTATTCTGCTCACCGTGTTTTAGCGCTCTCCACCTTCCGGTGCTGAGTGAAGTGAGTTCCGGGGTTGTATACCCGGCTAAACCAGGAGCAAGAAGCTAATGGCATTAAATCTTCAAGACAAACAAGCGATTGTTGCTGAAGTCAGCGAAGTTGCCAAAGGCGCGCTGTCTGCAGTTGTCGCGGATTCCCGTGGTGTGACTGTAGATAAAATGACCGGTCTGCGTAAAGCATGTCGCGAAGCTGGCGTTACTGTACGTGTAGTACGTAACACCCTGCTGCGTCGTGCTGTTGAAGGTACCTCTTCTGAGTGCCTGAAAGACGTATTCGTCGGTCCTACCTTGATTGCATTTTCTCATGAACATCCGGGCGCTGCAGCTCGTCTGTTCAAAGATTTCGCGAAAGCGAACCCTGCATTCGAGATTAAAGCCGCAGCCTTTGAAGGTGAGTTAATTGCAGCGAAAGATATCGATCGTTTAGCAACACTCCCGACTTACGAAGAAGCAATCGCGCGCCTGATGGCAACCATGAAAGAAGCCTCTGCAGGCAAACTGGTTCGCACTCTGGCAGCGTTACGCGATCAGAAAGAAGCAGCTTAATTGCCCTTTCTTTTCTTCGTTGCTTTTTAACGTATAAACTTATTCTGAATTTTAGGAACATATCGTATGTCTATCACTAAAGAACAAATCCTGGACGCAGTTGCTGAAATGTCTGTAATGGACGTTGTTGAACTGATCACCATGATGGAAGAAAAATTCGGCGTTTCTGCTGCCGCTGCTGCTGTTGCAGTTGCTGGTCCTGCTGAAGCTGCAGAAGAGAAAACTGAGTTCGACGTCATTCTGAAAGCTGCAGGCGCTAACAAAGTTGCAGTAATCAAAGCTGTTCGCGGCGCAACTGGTCTGGGCCTGAAAGAAGCTAAAGACTTAGTTGAAAGCGCACCTGCTGCACTGAAAGAAGGTGTGAGCAAAGATGAAGCTGAAACTCTGAAAAAATCTCTGGAAGAAGCTGGCGCAGAAGTTGAAGTTAAATAAGCCACTTTTTGCTGTAGCAGCCTGAAAATGGCTGATGGCTGGTGACTTATTGGTCACCAGCCTTTTTGCGCTAATGCGCATGCGTGTGTTTTCGGGGTAACAGTTGTGTTATCTGACACCCGCAAACTCTCCGAATACTTTTTGCTATTGACGACTTAATATACTGTGTTTATGACTGCGATTCGCTCGGGTAGCTCGGTAGTCAGCAGCGCAATGAAATGATTTAAGAGTAATAGCAATGGGTATTAACAGAAAATGTTCAATTTTCTGTCCAAATTAGATAGTTGTAGCGACTGTCCGTTAATACGGGCAGGCCGGGTCACTGATCAAGCGAGCTGAGGAACCCTATGGTTTACTCCTATACCGAGAAGAAACGTATTCGTAAGGATTTTGGTAAACGTCCGCAAGTGCTGGATGTACCTTATCTCCTTTCTATCCAGCTGGATTCATTCCAGAAATTCATTGAACTCGATCCGGACGGTCAGAACGGCCTGGAAGCCGCGTTCCGTTCCGTTTTCCCGATTCAGAGCTACAGTGGTAATGCTGAACTGCAATATGTCAGCTTCCGTCTGGGTGAGCCGGTATTTGACGTTAAAGAATGTCAGATCCGCGGCGTTACCTTTTCCGCACCGCTGCGCGTAAAACTGCGTCTGGTTGTTTACGAGCGTGAAGCACCGGAAGGCACAGTTAAAGATATTAAAGAACAGGAAGTTTACATGGGCGAGATTCCGCTCATGACCGAAAACGGAACGTTCGTTATCAACGGTACTGAGCGTGTTATCGTTTCTCAGTTACACCGCAGCCCGGGCGTGTTCTTTGACAGTGACAAAGGTAAAACACACTCTTCCGGTAAAGTGCTGTATAACGCACGTATCATTCCTTACCGTGGTTCATGGCTGGACTTCGAGTTCGATCCGAAAGACAACTTATTTGTCCGTATTGACCGCCGCCGTAAATTACCGGCATCGATCATTCTGCGTGCGATGAATTTCAGCACCGAAGACATTCTGAATCTGTTCTTCGAGAAGACCACCTTTGAAATCCGCAATAATAAACTGACCATGACCCTCATTCCTGAGCGTCTGCGTGGTGAAACCGCGTCCTTCGATATCGAAGCGAACGGTAAAGTTTATATTGAGAAAGGCCGTCGTATCACTGCCCGTCATATCCGTCAGCTGGAAAAAGACGAAGTCAGCCAGATTGAAGTTCCTGTTGAATATATCGCAGGCAAAGTGGTTGCACGTGATTACATCGATGAAGCAACCGGTGAATTAATTTGTGCAGCGAACATGGAAATGTCACTGGATCTGCTGGCGCGCCTGAGCCAGTCCGGTCACAAAACCATTGAAACGCTGTTCACCAACGACCTGGATCACGGCGCCTACATGTCAGAAACCCTGCGTGTGGACCCGACCAACGATCGTTTAAGCGCACTGGTGGAAATCTACCGTATGATGCGTCCTGGTGAGCCGCCAACCCGCGAAGCTGCTGAAAACCTGTTCGAGAACCTGTTCTTCTCTGAAGATCGTTACGATCTGTCTGCGGTCGGCCGCATGAAGTTCAACCGTTCACTGGGTCGTGATGACTCTGACGGTACCGGTATCCTGAGCCAGCAGGACATTACTGATGTCATGAAGAAACTGATCGACATCCGTAACGGCCGTGGTGAAGTGGATGATATCGACCACTTAGGTAACCGTCGTATCCGTTCTGTCGGTGAAATGGCAGAAAACCAGTTCCGTGTCGGTCTGGTCCGTGTTGAGCGTGCGGTGAAAGAGCGTCTGTCCCTGGGTGATCTGGATAACCTGATGCCTCAGGATATGATCAACGCCAAGCCGATTTCTGCTGCCGTTAAAGAGTTCTTTGGTTCCAGCCAGCTGTCCCAGTTTATGGACCAGAACAACCCGCTGTCAGAAATCACGCACAAACGCCGTATCTCAGCATTAGGCCCAGGTGGTCTGACCCGTGAGCGTGCCGGCTTCGAAGTTCGAGACGTTCACCCGACTCACTACGGCCGCGTATGTCCTATCGAGACCCCTGAAGGTCCGAACATCGGTCTGATCAACTCCTTATCTGTTTATGCACAGACTAACGAATATGGTTTCCTGGAAACTCCGTACCGTTTAGTGCGTGACGATGTTGTTACCGATGAAATTCATTACCTGTCTGCAATCGAAGAAGGCAACTTTATCATTGCACAGGCAAACACCGTATTAGATGACGATGGCCACTTCGTTGATGAACTGATCACCTGCCGTAACAAAGGTGAATCCAGCTTATTCAGCCGTGATCAGGTTCAGTACATGGACGTTTCCACCCAGCAGGTGGTTTCTGTCGGTGCATCCCTGATCCCGTTCCTGGAACACGATGACGCCAACCGTGCATTGATGGGTGCGAACATGCAACGTCAGGCCGTTCCGACTCTGCGCGCTGATAAGCCGCTGGTTGGTACCGGTATGGAACGTGCGGTAGCGGTTGACTCCGGTGTTACAGCCGTAGCCAAACGCGGCGGTATGGTTCAGTACGTTGACGCATCACGTATCGTTATCAAGGTTAATGAAGATGAAATGTATGCCGGCGAAGCGGGCATCGACATCTACAGCCTGACCAAATATACCCGTTCTAACCAGAACACCTGTATCAACCAGACTCCTTGCGTATCGCTGGGCGAGCCGGTTGAACGCGGTGATGTGCTGGCTGATGGTCCGTCAACTGACCTCGGCGAACTGGCACTGGGTCAGAACATGCGCGTGGCATTCATGCCATGGAACGGTTACAACTTCGAAGACTCCATCCTCGTATCCGAGCGTGTTGTTCAGGAAGACCGTTTCACCACTATCCACATCCAGGAACTGGCTTGTGTGTCCCGTGACACCAAACTGGGGCCTGAAGAGATCACCGCCGATATCCCGAACGTGGGTGAAGCAGCGCTCTCCAAACTGGATGAATCCGGTATCGTGTATATCGGTGCGGAAGTGAAAGGCGGCGACATTCTGGTCGGTAAAGTGACACCTAAAGGTGAAACACAATTAACCCCGGAAGAGAAACTGCTGCGTGCTATCTTCGGTGAAAAAGCGTCAGATGTGAAAGATTCATCTCTGCGCGTACCGAACGGTGTCTCCGGTACTGTTATCGACGTCCAGGTCTTTACCCGCGATGGCGTGGAAAAAGACAAGCGCGCTCTCGAAATCGAAGAGATGCAGCTGCGTGACGCGAAGAAAGACCTGACCGAAGAGCTCCAGATTCTGGAAGCCGGTCTGTTCAGCCGTATCCGTTCCGTTCTGATCAACGGCGGCATGGAAGCTGACAAACTGGACAAACTGCCGCGCGAGCGCTGGTTAGAACTGGCTCTGACTGATGAAGAAAAACAGAATCAGTTAGAACAGCTGGCAGAGCAGTATGACGAACTGAAATCGGAGTTCGCCAAGAAACTGGAAGCGAAACGCCGCAAAATCACTCAGGGCGATGATCTGGCACCGGGCGTGCTGAAAATCGTTAAAGTGTATCTGGCTGTTAAACGTCAGATCCAGCCTGGTGATAAAATGGCGGGTCGTCACGGTAACAAAGGGGTTATCTCTAAAATTAACCCTATCGAAGATATGCCATACGATGAAAAAGGTAACCCTGTTGACATCGTACTGAACCCGCTGGGCGTACCATCGCGTATGAACATCGGTCAGATTCTGGAAACCCACCTGGGTATGGCTGCGAAAGGCATCGGTGACAAAATCAACCAGATGATCAAAGAGCAGCAGGAAGTCGCGAAATTACGTGAATTCATCCAGAAAGCCTATGACCTGGGTAACGACCCGCGTCAGAAAGTGGATCTGAACACCTTCAGTGATGAAGAAGTTCTGCGCCTGGCGGACAACCTGAAAAAAGGTATGCCGACAGCGACACCAGTATTCGATGGTGCGAAAGAGCAGGAAATCAAAGCATTACTGACTCTGGGTGGCTTACCGACTTCCGGTCAGATCACACTGTTTGATGGCCGTACCGGCGAGCAGTTCGAGCGTCAGGTTACCGTCGGCTATATGTACATGCTGAAACTGAACCACTTGGTTGATGACAAGATGCATGCACGTTCTACCGGTTCTTACAGCCTGGTTACCCAGCAGCCGCTGGGTGGTAAGGCGCAGTTCGGTGGTCAGCGTTTCGGGGAGATGGAAGTGTGGGCACTGGAAGCATACGGTGCAGCTTACACCCTCCAGGAGATGCTGACTGTGAAATCGGATGACGTTAACGGTCGTACGAAGATGTATAAAAACATCGTCGACGGCAGTCATCAGATGGAGCCGGGAATGCCGGAATCTTTCAACGTATTGCTGAAAGAAATCCGTTCCCTCGGTATCAATATCGAGCTGGAAGACGAGTAATTACCGTTGTGGCTGCCCGTGGTATACGGGCAGCACCAGTAAATCTGGTTTAAGGGACAGACAAATTACCGTTTGTCTCACAGGTCTAACTCCGACAGGAGCCATTTCGTGAAAGACTTATTAAAGTTTCTGAAAGCGCAAACCAAGACCGAAGAGTTTGATGCGATCAAAATTGGTCTGGCCTCACCTGACATGATTCGTTCATGGTCATTTGGTGAAGTGAAAAAGCCGGAAACCATTAACTACCGTACGTTCAAACCTGAGCGTGACGGGCTTTTCTGTGCGCGTATCTTCGGGCCGGTAAAAGATTACGAATGTTTGTGCGGTAAGTACAAACGTCTGAAACACCGTGGTGTGATTTGTGAGAAGTGTGGTGTTGAAGTGACTCAGACTAAAGTGCGCCGTGAGCGCATGGGTCACATCGAACTGGCATCACCGACCGCACACATCTGGTTCCTGAAATCACTGCCGTCCCGTATCGGCCTGCTGCTGGATATGCCGCTGCGTGATATCGAACGTGTTCTGTACTTTGAATCTTATGTTGTTGTTGAAGGCGGGATGACCAGCCTGGAGCGCAGCCAGATTCTGACAGAAGAACAGTATCTCGACGCTCTGGAAGAGTTCGGTGATGAGTTCGACGCGAAAATGGGTGCGGAAGCCATCCAGGCATTGCTGAAAGCAATGGATCTGGAACAGGAAGTCGAAAACCTGCGCGAAGAACTGAATGAAACCAATTCAGAAACCAAACGTAAGAAACTGACCAAGCGTATCAAGCTGCTGGAAGCCTTCATTCAGTCAGGTAACAAACCTGAGTGGATGATCCTGACAGTGCTGCCGGTGTTACCACCGGATCTGCGTCCGTTAGTTCCGCTCGATGGTGGTCGTTTTGCGACATCAGATCTGAACGATCTGTACCGTCGTGTGATCAACCGTAACAACCGTCTGAAACGCCTGCTGGATCTGGCTGCACCTGACATCATCGTACGTAACGAAAAACGTATGCTGCAGGAAGCCGTGGATGCGCTGCTGGATAACGGCCGTCGTGGTCGTGCAATTACCGGCTCTAACAAGCGTCCGCTGAAATCTCTGGCAGACATGATCAAAGGTAAACAGGGTCGTTTCCGTCAGAACCTGCTCGGTAAGCGTGTTGACTATTCCGGTCGTTCTGTAATCACCGTAGGTCCGTACCTGCGTCTGCATCAGTGCGGTCTGCCTAAGAAAATGGCACTGGAATTGTTCAAACCGTTCATCTACGGTAAGCTGGAACTGCGTGGTCTTGCTACCACCATCAAAGCTGCCAAGAAAATGGTTGAGCGCGAAGAAGCGGTTGTATGGGATATCCTGGATGAAGTTATCCGTGAGCACCCGGTTCTCCTGAACCGTGCACCGACACTTCACCGTCTGGGTATTCAGGCGTTTGAACCAATCCTTATCGAAGGTAAAGCTATCCAGCTGCACCCGCTCGTTTGTGCGGCATATAACGCCGACTTCGATGGTGACCAGATGGCGGTTCACGTCCCTCTGACCCTGGAAGCGCAGCTCGAAGCCCGTGCCCTGATGATGTCCACCAACAACATCCTGTCACCGGCAAGCGGCGATCCGATTATCGTACCTTCTCAGGACGTTGTTCTGGGTCTGTACTACATGACCCGTGACTGTGTTAACGCCAAAGGCGAAGGCATGGTACTGAACGGTTCAACAGAAGCTGAGCGTGTATACCGCGCCGGTCATGCGTCTCTGCATGCCCGTGTGAAAGTCCGTATCACTGAAGAAGTGAAAGACGGCGAAGGTAATGTCACCAAGCGTACCAGCATGATTGATACTACTGTCGGCCGTGCCATCTTATGGCGTATCGTTCCGCGTGGTCTGCCTTACTCACTGGTTAACCAGCCGCTGGGTAAAAAAGCAATCTCCAAAATGCTGAACACCTGCTACCGTATTCTGGGTCTGAAGCCGACCGTTATCTTTGCTGACCAGATCATGTACACCGGTTTCGCCTACGCTGCCCGTTCAGGTGCATCCGTTGGTATCGATGACATGGTTATTCCGGAGAAAAAAGCCGGGATTATCGCAGAAGCTGAAGCGGAAGTGGCCGAAATCCAGGAGCAGTTCCAGTCTGGTCTGGTTACCGCCGGCGAACGTTATAACAAGGTTATCGATATCTGGGCCGCGGCGAACGAACGTGTTGCCAAGGCGATGATGGAAAACCTGTCTGTTGAAACCGTGGTTAACCGCGACGGCGAAGAAGAACAGCAGGTTTCTTTCAACAGTATCTTTATGATGGCCGACTCCGGTGCGCGTGGTTCTGCCGCACAGATTCGTCAGCTGGCCGGTATGCGTGGTCTGATGGCGAAACCGGATGGTTCCATCATCGAAACGCCAATCACCGCGAACTTCCGTGAAGGTCTTGACGTACTCCAGTACTTCATCTCAACCCACGGTGCGCGTAAAGGTCTGGCGGATACCGCACTGAAAACAGCAAACTCCGGTTACCTGACCCGTCGTCTGGTTGACGTGGCACAAGACCTCGTCATCACTGAAGATGACTGTGGTACGCACGAAGGTATCGTCATGACCCCGGTTATCGAGGGTGGTGATGTTAAAGAACCTCTGCGCGACCGCGTATTAGGCCGTGTGGCTGCTGAAGACATTCTGAAGCCGGGTACTGCGGATATTCTTATCCCGCGTAACACCCTGCTGCACGAAAAACAGTGTGACCTGTTAGAAGAAAACTCAGTCGACAGCGTGAAAGTCCGCTCTGTGGTTAGTTGTGAAACTGACTTCGGTGTGTGTGCGAAATGCTACGGTCGTGACCTGGCGCGCGGTCATATCATCAACTCAGGCGAAGCCGTTGGTGTTATTGCTGCACAGTCAATCGGTGAGCCGGGTACACAGCTGACGATGCGTACGTTCCACATCGGTGGTGCGGCATCCCGTGCTGCTGCGGAATCCAGCATTCAGGTTCGTAACAAAGGTACAGTGAAACTGTTCAACGCGAAGCTTATCGGTAACACTGCCGGTAAACTGGTGGTGACTTCACGTAACACTGAACTGCGTCTGATCGATGAATTCGGCCGTACCAAAGAAAGCTATAAAGTTCCTTACGGTGCCCAGCTTTCCAAAGGTGATGGCGAAGCTGTTAACGGCGGTGAAACGGTCGCTAACTGGGATCCGCATACCATGCCGGTTGTCAGTGAAGTATCCGGTGTTATCCGCTTTACCGACATGCACGATGGTCAGACCATTACCCGTCAGACTGATGAATTAACCGGTCTGTCCTCACTGGTTGTTCTGGATTCTGCGGAACGTACCACCAGTGCGAAAGAAATGCGTCCGGCACTGAAAATTATCGATGCACAGGGTAACGACGTTCTGATCCCGAACACTGATATGCCTGCCGCTTACTTCCTGCCGGGTAAAGCGATTGTTCAGCTGGATGATGGTGTTACCATCAACGCCGGTGACACGCTGGCACGTATCCCGCAGGAATCTGTCGGTACCAAGGATATTACCGGTGGTCTGCCGCGCGTTGCTGACCTGTTCGAAGCGCGTCGTCCGAAAGAGCCTGCTATCCTGGCTGAAATCAGCGGTATCATCTCGTTCGGTAAAGAGACCAAAGGTAAGCGTCGTCTGGTGATCACACCAATCGACGGCAGCGATCCATACGAAGAGATGATTCCGAAATGGCGTCAGCTCAACGTGTTTGAAGGTGAAATGGTTGAACGTGGTGACGTCGTATCCGATGGTCCGGAATCACCGCACGATATCCTGCGTCTGCGTGGCGTGAATGCGGTTGCCCGTTATATCGCGAACGAAGTCCAGGAAGTTTACCGCTTACAGGGCGTTAAGATTAACGATAAACACATCGAAGTTATCGTTCGTCAGATGCTGCGTAAAGTCACCATCACCTCTGCGGGAAGCTCTGAGTTCCTCGAAGGTGAGCAGGTTGAATATGCACGCGTGAAAGTGGCAAACCGTCAGCTGGAGCAGGAAGGCAAAATCCCTGCAACCTTCGAACGTGATCTGCTGGGTATCACCAAAGCGTCTCTGGCAACAGAGTCCTTTATCTCTGCGGCATCGTTCCAGGAGACCACCCGCGTTCTGACCGAAGCGGCCGTTGCGGGTAAACGCGACGAACTGCGCGGTCTGAAAGAGAACGTCATCGTGGGTCGCCTGATCCCGGCCGGTACCGGTTTCGCGTACCACCAGGATCGTATCCGCCGCCGCCATCTGGCAGAAACTGCCGAGGCAGCACCACAGCAGGTCAGCGCTGATGAAGCAACAGCTAACTTAGCTGAGCTTCTGAACGCCGGCTTCGGTGGCAGCAAAGAGTAAGTGATACAGCGATGTAACTGACTGAACAGCCCTCCTTTTTAAGGAGGGCTTTTTTGTGCAGTACCGTAAGTAAATGGGCATATTATGCGCAACGTATTGTTTATTATTATGGTTTTATTCTCCGTCACCGGTATCAGCCGGGCGGCGGAAGTCCCGTCAGATTCACAGGAATGGTTACTGAAAGATGAACCGCCGGTACTGATCCAGGTAAAAGAACCACAGGTCATTTTTGCACCGGTTGCCGGTACGATGCAGGGCGTTGCTGAACTGAATCCGTCACACGGTTTTTATATATATCCGATGAAAGGGGAATTCCGCGAGTTACAGTTTGGTAATGACCGCGGTTTTATCGGCAGTGAGTATCTGTCAGATAAAAAACCTAAAGTCGTACCACCGCTGGATACGCTGAATGAGCTGAATAATCCGATCTATGACTATCTGATCACTATTAGTAACACCCCTGTTTTCGGCACACCGGATGATTCGGTATCCCCGGTTGCCACTCTGTTTGGTGATCTGCGTTATCCGGTTCTGGCTAAAATGGTCAGGGAAAACCGGGAAGGTGAAAAAATTGTCTGGCTGACGATCCGTCTGGCAGACAGGCTGGCCTATATCCGTTTACCGGATGTGGAACTGGATAAAGGTATTCCGATCCTGACGTATCACCATATCCTGAAAGACAGTGAAAACAGAAACTTCCGCCATACTTCAACCACAACATCAGTGGAAGCCTTTAAGGCGCAGATGGATTATCTGAAGCAGGCCGGTTACCGGACAATTTCTCTTGATGATGTGGCCGGTTATCTGGCGAAAGAAAATAACCTGCCGGGGAAAGTGGTCGCGCTGACGTTCGATGATGGTCTGAAATCGGTGTACCGGTATGCTTATCCGATCCTGAAACAGAATGACCAGAAGGCCACACTGTTTGTGATTTCCTCGCGGGTGAAATCAAAATCACAGAAATGGGCGCCGGACGGATTGCAGTTTATGTGCTGGCCGGAGCTGATGCAGTCACGGGATGTATTTGATATTCAGTCACATACTCATTTCTTACATCGTCTCGATAACCGCAAAAACCCGATTATTTTCAGCCGCAAAGAACATACGCTCCTGCTGGATTACCAGCGTTCACAGCGCGTGCTGGCGAAACTGAATCCGCAGCAGCACTATCTGGCATATCCTTTCGGGGCATATAATCAGGATGCTATGGATGCCGCACAGCAGGCCGGTATGACGATGGCCGTTACGACTATTCAGGGAAAAGTCCGTCTCGGTGATAATCCGTATGCCCTGAAACGTCTCTATGCACTGCGAACCGACCCGGTTGAAAAATTTGCCACCATGATTGGCAACAGTGGTCCGGAAGTGGTGAATAAGGATATTGTTGTCGACAGATAATATTGTTTTTATATAACAATTCACGGCCTGTTAATCACGATTATCAGGCCGTTTTTTTACGGAGTATATTATGAAATCAAAAATTGCAGTTCATAAGGCGCCGATTCATAGCTGACCAGGTTATCTTCAAATTCATTGGCAATAACCATCCGTGGTTTTTCTTTTCCGTGAAAATAACGTTTAACCATTTCTGCATCGATATTTTCACTGAGATAATGACAGATACAGCAAAGGTAAAATCCTGCCGGTAAACACACCAGGTTAGGCGAATCGAAATCCGGTTTTTCTTTTAAGTAAATCAGGTATTTCGACGGGTAGAAGGTTTGTTCAATAATGTTTTGATAATCCAGTACATAGGCGTACTGTCGCAGATAATCCAGTGACTGATTTTCCGGTCTGGCTTTCATTTCAGCCAGCCGCAGTTCCATTTTTGAAATCGGACGATCTGCCGGATAGCAGGGAACAAACAGACACCAGCGTTCCGGTAATTCAGTAGTATAAAAAGCCCCGTTACGTGGTTTATTATCGGTGAAGGTAAAGTAATCCAGATACCAGTCGAGTGTTTCAATGGTTTTTTTTAATTCTGCCATCTGCTGTAATTTACGGGATTTTTCCTGAATTAAGTATTCGGTCAATTTATTTTTATCACCGCTTTCCATAATGGTTTTAATATCATTCAGATTCATGTTCATCTTCTGAAGATATTTAATTCTGTCAATATAGTGAAATTGTTCAAATGTATAATAACGGTATCCGTTTTCATTATCCGTATAACCGGGTTTGAGAATGGATTTCTTATCATAAAAACGCAGTGTCTGCGTTGAGACACCTAATAACGCAGCGGTTTCCCCGATAGTAAAATATTTCTTCATGATTGCTGCCTGTAAAATAATTACTTTTATTTAAATTATCAGATTTAAAATTAACATACTATTTCCCGGGGAAATAATTTTGTGATTATCTTCTCATAACCTGAATTACGGATTTAACCTTATTCCAGCTATAAGGTTTAGGGTGTGCGCATTGTTATTTATTGTTAAAAAAAGCAGGATAAAAAATGAAAGAACGCACACAGCTATTGTATTCAGGGGAAATGAATTTACCGGGTCATATTCACCCGGATGCACCCGCTATTTTTCCGGCCACCGCCTATGCCATGCAGGATACACAGCACTATTTTGCTGTCAGCAGCGGCAATGGTGAGTATCAGTATAACCGTACCGCAAACCCTAACCGTGACAGCTTATCGGCGGCAATTTCACTGATGGAAGACGGTGAGGTATCTGCTGTTATGGCGTCCGGGATGGCGGCCATTTCGGCAGTATTACTGAGCCTGCTCAGACAGGGCGATCACATTGTCGTCAATGAGGCTATCTACGGTGAAACCATTGAACTGATTGATTTAATTCTGATTCCGTTTGGTGTGACAGTCACTTATGCCGATTTCCTGTCACCGGAATCGGTGCAGGCGGCTGTCCGGCCGGAAACGGTGATGCTGTATACCGAAATTATCAGTAACCCGCTGATTAAAGTTGTCGATATCGATGCTATTGCCCGTATCAGTAAAGCGAATGATTGCCTGCTGGTGGTGGACAATACTTTTTCAACGCCGTTTGTTATCAAACCATTACAGCACGGCGCGGATATCGTGATCCACAGCCTGACCAAATTTTTCGGCGGACACAGTGATCTAACAGCCGGTTCGGTGACCTGCTCTCAGGCGCTGATGCAGAAAATTGAGCTGAAAGCCCGCCTGCTGGGGGGATGCAGTGATCCTTATACTGCCTGGCTCTGTCTGCGCAGTATCCGGACAATGGAAATGCGGGTATCACGCCAGATGGAAAATGCGCAGCGTATTGCGGAGGCGCTCAGCAGCGACCCGCGTGTGGCACAAGTGAATTATCCGGGACTGGCTTCACATCCGCAGCATGATTTGGCGAAATCCCTGTTTCTGCAGGGCTGCGGTCCGATGCTCAGTTTCCGTGTTGCTGACGACCAGACAAAGGTCGATGAATTTATCCGCCGCTTAAATCTTATTACCTATCTGGGCACGCTGGGCGGGTTCCGTACCTCTCTGGCGCATCCGGCGACCGCATTCCGCACTGAATTTACACCGCAGCAGCTGATTGATTTTGGTATGCACGAAGGGCTTATCCGTATTTCTGCCGGATGCGAAGCTGCCGAAGATTTAATTGCTGATATTACTCAGGCACTTGATGTGTTTAATTAAACCGGATACTCATTATGGACACGATTCTTAATCTTATTAATCAGTTTTCAGATTTTATCTGGACTTATCCGATGCCGGTTTTATTAGTCAGTCTCGGCATTTGGCTGACTATTAAATTCCGTTTTAAATACCAGCTTAATTTTCGTTTTAATATTAAAAATACCTACGGCGGATTATTTAAGAAAAAAAATGCCGGTGAACAAATTCAGGGGACGGGATCGGTGTCCAGTTTTGCCGCCGCCTGTACCGCGCTGGCGAATACCGTGGGTATAGGCAGTATCGGCGGGGTGGCAACCGCGATTACGATGGGCGGGCCGGGCGCGATATTCTGGCTTTGGTTCTCCGCTTTTTTCGGAATCGCAACGAAAGCCTGTGAAATTATTCTCGGCCAGCGTTACCGCGTCAAATATGAAAAATCGATGGATGAATATGTCTGTGACCGTTCATTTGTGATGGAACATGCACTGGGCTGGAAAAAAGGTGCGGTTGCATTGTCGGTGTGCTGTTTTATGCTCGGGCCGTGGACATGCCTGGTACAAAGTGAATCCGCAACATCCTCTATCGAAGAAGCATTTAATGTCGATAGTTATCTGACATTGCTGGTGATGGTTATTTTTATTGCCAGTGTCATTATCGGCGGATTAAAAGGTATTTCTTCCAAAATGGAAAGTGTGGTGCCGAAACTGGCGATCACCTATCTGACCGTCGCGGTGATTCTGCTGGTGATGAATTATGATCAGATCCTGTCTGCATTTGCCCTGATCTTTAAATCGGCCTTTTCACCGGCTGCCGGTGTCGGCGGATTTGCCGGGGCAACCGTGATGGAAGCCATCCGTTTCGGGATCGCGCGGGGGATTTATTCCAATGATGCCGGAACCGGTTACGGTATTGTGGCACATGCGGCAGCAACAACGGATCACCCGATCCGTCAGTCCAGCTGGGGTTTTGGTGAAGTTTTCCTGACCATTATTATCTGTACCGTGACGGCGCTGGCTATTCTGACCACCAATGTCTGGGTGGATTACGCCGGTATTACCTCATCACGCCTGACCACGCTGGCATTTAAAGTGACATACGGTGATGCAGGCAGCTGGTTTATGGCAATATTTATTACCCTGCTGGCTTGCACGACGACCATCGGTATGTATTTTACCTGTGAGAAAGCAGTTAACTTTTTCTTCGGGGATACCAAAGCCAATAAAATCGCGAAAAACCTGTACCGGGTTTATTATCTGGCACCGATTGTGTTATTTACAAACCTTCAGGCTGATATTTTATGGGCGCTGACGGATATTCTGAGTGCGGTTTATGTGCTGATCACCATGACATTAATACTGAGCAGACGAAAAGAGATTTTCCGGTTGTTTAATGATTTCTGGGATCGCTATATTCCGGCGAAAAATGCCGGGCAGGATGTGCCGCCGGTAACTTACTGTAAGCGGATAGACTAAAAAAACAAGGCCGGTATTCACCGGCCTTTTTACATCATCGTCCCAGATATTTATCCCAGTCTTTCCAGACCGGCTGAAGACCGGCGGCGAGCAGGGCATCGGCGACCTGTTGCGGAGAGCGGTTATCATGCGGACTGAACTGCTCCAGTTCCGGATCATCATCTTCGGCGTAGCCGCCGGGTTGCGTCCGGGAACCGGCGCTGACCTGGTTTATCGCCACCGGCACCATATGATCACGGAAATACGGTGATTCGCGGGTGGAGAGAGACAGCTCAATATCCGGTGCGAACAGGCGGAAAGCACAGATAAGCTGTACCAGCTCCGTTTCATTCATCAGGGATTCCGGCTCAATACCACCTGCGCACGGCCGCAGACGCGGGAAAGAGATGGAATAACGGGCTTTCCAGTAGCGCTGGCGCAGATAATGCAGATGCTCCGCGACCATATAGCAATCTGTCCGCCATTGTCCGGACAGACCGATCAGTGCGCCGAGTCCGATCTTGCTGATCCCGGCCTGACCGAGACGATCCGGTGTCTGTAACCGCCAGTGAAAATCCTGTTTTTTCCCTTTCAGATGGTGCCGCTGATAGGTGCTTTCATGGTAGGTTTCCTGATACACCATCACCCCGTCCAGCCCCAGTGTGCGCAGTTCGGCGTACTCCTCTGTCGCCATCGGCTGCACTTCCATCATCATGGTACTGAAATAATCGCGGATCAGCGGGAATGTTTCACGGAAGTAGTCCATTCCCACTTTGCGCTGATGTTCGCCGGTGACCAGCAGCAGGCTGTCAAACCCGAGTGCTTTTATCGCCTTACATTCTGTATGGATTTCTTCCGGTGTCAGGGTTTTGCGTTTAATGTGGTTGCTCATGGAGAAACCGCAGTAAGTGCAGTCATTGGCACACAGATTAGAGAGATAAAGCGGGACATACATTCCGACGACATGACCGAAACGCTGACGGGTCAGCGTCTGTGCTTTCTGCGCCATCACTTCGAGATATGGCCGGGCCGCCGGGGAAATCAGCGCCATAAAATCCGCCGTGGTCAGCGTGTCCGCACTCAGTGCCCGTTCGACATCACGGGCAGTTTTGCTGTTGAGTTGCAGGGTGAGATCATCCCAGTCCAGCAGCCGCCAGTGATCGCTGAAGGTTGTTTCACGCATCACAACGCCTCCAGAAATGAGGTCAGCGGGCTGGAGGCCGAAGCCTGCTGCTGTTTTGGCGCAAGTCCGGCTTCCCGTGCCAGCAGTCCGGCCTCAACGGCCTGACGGAACGCTTTCGCCATGATGACCGGCGAGCGGGCAACCGCCATGGCGGTGTTGACCAGCACGGCGTCCGCGCCCAGTTCGATGGCTTCCAGGGCATGCCCGGGCGTGCCAATCCCGGCATCAATCACTACCGGAACCGTTGCCTGCTCAATAATAATGCGCAGCATATCGCGGGTCTGTAATCCCTGATTGGAGCCGATAGGTGCCCCCAGCGGCATAACGGCTGCGCATCCTGCTTCCTGCAACCGGCGGCATAACACCGGGTCCGCACTGCAATAAGGCAGGACAACAAAGCCCTCTTTTACCAGTATTTCTGCCGCTGCCAGGGTTTCAACCGGGTCCGGCAGCAGGTAACGGGTATCGGGGTGGATCTCCAGTTTGATCCAGTTGGTGCCGAGTGCTTCCCGCGCCAGTTGCGCGGCAAAAACCGCTTCCCGGGCATTATTCGCCCCGGAGGTATTCGGCAGCAGTTTAATACCGAGTTCACGGAGCGGGGCGAGGATATCATCGTGCCCCTGAGAAAGATCGATGCGCTTCATTGCCATGGTGACTAACTGGCTGCCGGAGGCGGCAATCGCTTCCTGCATCACCCTGCTGCTGGTGTATTTCCCGGTGCCGGTAAATAAATGGGATGTAAATGTGGTATCTGCAATCGTCAGCATGATTAACCTCCTGCGATAGCCTGAAAAAGTAAAATCTGATCGCCGTCGCGGACAACGTGTTCTGACCAGCAGCCGCGGACAACAATGGTCTGATTGACCGCGACAGCCATACCCGCCGCCGGGCGGCCGAGGGATGCCAGCAGTTCACTGACGGTGACAGGAGCATCAAAATTCATGACCTCGTCATTAACCGTTATGCGCATGCGGCTGCCTCCTGACATACAGGGCAACCGGTATCCCGCCGCAGCTGGAGTGTGCTCCAGCTTTGCTGCCTGCCATCGAAAAGACGTAATTTTCCGTTCAGCGGGGAGGGTAATCCGGCCAGCAATTTGATCGCTTCCAGCGCCTGGAGAGTGCCGATTACGCCGACAACCGGACCGAGAACACCGGCGGTGCGGCAGTTGCGTTCCGGAATCACATCATCCGGATACAGACAGCAGTAACAGCCGTGCTCAAACGGTGGCTGCAACACCAGAAGTTGTCCGCTGAATCCGACCGCACTGCCGCTGACCAGGGTTTTTTGCTGCGTGACACAGGCGGCATTGATAGCATGGCGGGTCGCCATGTTATCGGTACAATCGAGGACAATATCTGCTGTCTGTACAATATGTTGCAGCGTTTCCCCGGTCTGGCGTTCGGTGATCACATTGAGGGTCAGTGCGGGATTCAGCGCCCGCAGACGCACTGCTGCCGTACGGGCTTTATTGTCCGGCACATCGGCTTCGGTATATAAAATCTGACGCTGAAGATTGGAGAGATGCACTTCATCATCATCAATCAGTGTCAGCTCACCGACACCGGCCGCGGCCAGATACAGCGCCGCAGGTGAGCCGAGTCCGCCGAGGCCGGTGATCACCGCATGAGACCGTTTGAGTTTCAGCTGACCTTCCGGGCCGATATCCTCCAGCAGCAACTGGCGGCTGTAGCGCATAAAGTCATGATCATTCAGCATGGTTAACCTCCTGATGCTCTGTGATTTCCCCGGTCAGTATCATCAGTTGCCGGGTGGCGACCTGCCAGTCAGTGGCTTTGGTGATCGCACTGACCACTGCAATGCTGCCGACCCCGGTGGCTGCAACAGCAGGGGCGCGATCAAGGGAAATACCGCCGATGGCGACCAGCGGGAAATCCGGCGTGGCGGCCACCTGGCGGGCTAAGTTTTCTAATCCCTGCGGGGAAGAAGGCATGATTTTGGTTTGTGTCGGGAAAATATGTCCCAGTGCGATATAGGAGGGATTCAGCGCTTTGGCACGCTGCAATTCCGTATCATCGTGCGTGGAAATCCCGAGACGCAGCCCGGCCTGCTGAATAGCCCGCAGGTCGGCAATATCCAGATCTTCCTGGCCGAGATGCACACCATAAGCACCGTGTTTTATCGCCGGGCGCCAGTAATCGTTGATAAACAGCCGTGCCTGATACTGTTTTCCCAGCGCGACGGCGGTGCGGATCTGCTCATCCACCTGTGCATCGGTTTTGTCCTTGATGCGTAACTGAATCGTCCGCACACCGTATGCCAGCAGCCGTTCGATCCACACCAGCGAATCCACCACCGGATACAGCCCTAATTTATGTTCCGTCCGGGCAAACGGCGCGTCAGGCAGATTCATCGATACGCTCCTCTGCACTGTGGTACAGCTCGCTGCCTTTGGCACGGAAAGCGTCAGACATCTCTTCCATCCCGGCGGCGTAGTCGCGGACTTCCTGTGAGATTTTCATTGAACAGAATTTCGGCCCGCACATTGAACAGAAATGCGCGACTTTGCCGGACGCCTGGGGCAGCGTTTCATCGTGATAAGTCCGGGCAGTTTCCGGGTCCAGCGCAAGGTTGAACTGATCTTCCCAGCGGAATTCGAAACGTGCTTTTGACATCGCGTTATCGCGGATTTGGGCCCCCGGATGCCCCTTGGCAAGATCGGCAGCGTGCGCAGCGATTTTATAGGTGATAAGCCCTTGTTTAACATCTTCTTTATTCGGCAGGCCGAGATGCTCTTTCGGTGTGACATAGCAGAGCATCGCACAACCGAACCAGCCGATCAGCGCTGCGCCGATACCGGACGTGAAGTGGTCATAACCCGGCGCGATATCTGTGGTCAGCGGCCCCAGCGTGTAGAACGGTGCTTCGTGGCAATGCTCCAGCTCTTCCGTCATGTTTTTGCGGATCATCTGCATCGGCACATGACCCGGGCCTTCAATCATCACCTGCACATCATATTCCCACGCGATTTTGGTCAGTTCGCCGAGGGTATGCAGTTCCGCAAACTGAGCTTCGTCGTTGGCATCCTGAATTGAGCCCGGACGCAGGCCATCACCGAGAGACAGCGCCACATCATAGGCCGCACAGATCTCACAGATGTCACGGAAGTGCTGATACAGGAAGTTTTCCTGATGATGAGACAGGCACCATTTCGCCATAATCGAGCCGCCGCGTGACACAATACCGGTCAGGCGTTTTGCCGTCATCGGTACATAACGCAGCAGAACCCCGGCGTGGATGGTGAAGTAATCCACCCCTTGTTCCGCCTGCTCCAGCAGCGTATCGCGGAACATTTCCCAGGTCAGATCTTCGGCCACACCGTTCACTTTCTCGAGTGCCTGATAGACCGGTACGGTACCGATAGGCACCGGGCTGTTACGCAGTATCCATTCGCGGGTTTCGTGAATATAACGGCCGGTGGAGAGATCCATCACCGTATCTGCACCCCAGCGGGTGGACCAGACCAGTTTTTCCACTTCTTCCTCAATGGAGGAGGTGACAGAGGAGTTACCGATATTGGCATTCACTTTCACCAGGAAATTACGGCCGATAATCATCGGTTCGGATTCCGGGTGGTTAATATTGGACGGGATAATGGCGCGTCCGGCGGCGACTTCATCACGGACAAACTCCGGGGTGATGTTATCCGGCAGATTGGCACCGAAATGCTGTCCCGGATGCTGTTGCAGCAGGACTTCGCCACGGATACGTTCACGCCCCATATTTTCGCGGATGGCGATAAATTCCATCTCAGGGGTAACAATCCCTTTCCGGGCATAATGCAGCTGCGTCACGCATTTTCCGGCTTTGGCTTTCAGCGGCACCGGGCGATTTGGATAGCGCAGATGGTCAAGACCGTTATCGGCCAGCCGGTCACGGGTAAAATCAGAACTCAGCTGTGTCACTGCTTCGGTATCGCCGCGCTCTGCGACCCATTGTTCACGCAGACGGGCAAGACCGGCGCGGACATCCAGTTTCACCTGCGGGTCGCCGTACGGCCCGGCGGTGTCATAAACCGGTACCGGTTCATTCTCTTCATACTGCGGATTGGCCTTGTCACCGCCGATCAGTGTGGGCGACAGGGCAATTTCCCGCATCGGCACACGAATATCCGGGCGGGAGCCGGTGAGGTAAATACGGGACGAATTCGGGAAATTGACGCCTTTCAGCGTGCTGATATATTCCTCAGCCGCGTCGCGCTGCTCACGGCGGGTACGGGCTTTGGAGGGGGCTGCGGTTTCCGCGCCCGGGGAGAGATCAGTGGTATCAATACGTTGTTCACGGGACATAGCAAATTCCTTACAGTGAAACCGGCAACGCCGGAAGAAAAAGTGAGAAATTGCTTGTCTGGAGGTGCGTCAGGAGTAATGCGTGATAACCGGCTGTACACAACATCCGCATGGCGGCGGCTGAAAAACGGCGGTTAAAAAAGGAAAGATTACTCTTGTTCCCTTCGCGGGTACTAACCCGATCAGGTTCCGCGGATCCCGAATTAACGGTCTCAGCCCGATCTATCACAGGGATAAATGCTGGGCACTCCGACAAGAAAGATTTCAGTATAAGAAGCTGCCCGGAAACTACAACCTTTTTATAACATCATTTATTTACCTGAAGCGTTCCCGATCATTCCCCTCTGATAGTCAGTGGTTACACCGCAGTGGCTAAATATAAAAAAAATTAAATTAAAACTGATAATTTCCGGTCAGTTGCCGATGTTTTCTGTCGGCGTGCCTTATTACGGCATATTAAGAAACGATATTTGGTTATTTATTGGCCTTATTGATTGCTTTCTGTATCAGGAAAAAAAATGAATCTTAAAAATATGACGATCCGGGTCAGGTTATCTGTCACATTCGGTGTTCTGATCGCCATTCTGGCGCTGGTTTCCGGGATGGCGGTTATGAACCTGTACAAAGACAAGGAGATGTTCACGGATTACGTCAACGGGACATATGCACTTCAGGTTCAGGCGTATGAAGTCCGCCATGCAACGGAAGAGCGGGCGATCATGCTGCGGGATATGATCAATTCGACTGATAAGAAAGATAAAACAGAAGAACTGAACCGTTTTGAAGAAGAAGACGGGAAAGTGAGTGAAAGAACTCAGACACTGCTGGATATGGTTAATGAGTTCGGTATGGATCCGCAGGGACGGAACCTGCTCGATAAAATGATAGCGGATGAAAAACACTATGCCGCCGTGACCCGGGAAGTACTCGAACTGGATAAGCAGGGCCGTCATGAGGAGGCGATTGCGAAAATGATGGATGCGGAATATGCGGCATCGGATGCCTATATCCTGTCATTCCGCGCCAGCAGAGATCACGGCACTGAAACCGGTAATCAGCTTATCCAACAGTTTAATACGAATTTTGAGCGTCAGAGCAACATTATTCTGGTGTTCGCACTGCTGGCATTAACGCTGGCGATTGTTTCTGGGGTGATGATTATCCGCAATCTGACCCGTGCGCTGGGTGCTGAACCCGCACAACTGAAAGAAGTGGCTGAACGTGTCGCTTCCGGTGATCTGTCGCCGTCCGATGAAACGCACCCGGTTCCGGAGGGCAGTGTGCTGAGTACCCTGAAAGCAATGCAGAGGAATCTGGCCGGTATTGTCGGCACAGTGCGTAATAACAGTGACAGCATTGTGACCGGGACAATGCAGATAACCAGCGGTAATGCGGATCTGAGTCAGCGGACGGAATCCCAGGCCAGCAGTCTGCAACAGACAGCGGCATCAATGGAGCAGCTGTCTGCCACGGTGAAAAGCAGTGCGGAGATTGCCGCCAAAGCGAATATGATGGCAGCAGAAGCGTCTGAAACAGCCCGTCACGGTGGTGAGAAAGTGGATCTGGTTATTCATGCCATGCAGGATATCTCACACTCTTCACGGACAATCACTGACATTATCGGCGTGATTGATTCCATCGCATTCCAGACCAATATTCTTGCGCTGAACGCGGCGGTGGAAGCCGCACGTGCCGGTGAACACGGGCGCGGTTTTGCTGTGGTATCCGGTGAAGTCCGGACACTGGCACAGCGGAGTGCTCAGGCGGCCGGTGAAATAAAAAATCTGATTAATACCAGTGTTGAACAGGTGGATGCCGGCAGTAAACTGGTGGCAGAAGCCGGTGAGTCGATGCAGGTGATTGTCACCCAGACACAGGGCGTCAGCCAGATGATTGACGAGCTGACACTGGCAGCGAATGAGCAGTCTCAGGGGATTTCTCAGGTCGGGATTGCTGTGCAGCAGATTGATGAGGTCACACAACAGAATGCCGCGCTGGTGGTTGAAAATGCGGCCGCAGCGGAAAGCCTGCATCAGCAGGCGGGGCAGCTCATGCAGGTTATGACCCAGTTCAGACTGGGAAGCAGCGCTGCCTGAGCCGGCTGATACCCGCTGACGTATCTTCGGCTGCGGGTATCATATTTATCAGTGACGGGCAGGCAGATCAGCCATTTATTGGGTTTAGCGACCACGTCAGCTGCATCCAACCCTGTTTTTCTGCCTCTGCCTGCAATACCGGATCGGCGTTGACCGTCAGCACATCGGTGGCATAGCGGCACAGCGGTAAATCGTTGGCGGAATCGGTATAAAAAATCGTACGTTCCGGTAAAAACTGGCGAATATCCAAAAAGTTAGCCAGTTTTTCCACTTTGCCTTCACGGAAGGTAGTGATCCCCTGTAATGCGCCGGTGTAATGGTCATCTTTGATTTCCAGTTCGATACCAAACGCCAGATTCACCCCCAGCATCTTCGCCACCGGTTTGACAATAAAATCGGCGGTGGCGGAAATAATTATCACCGGTACGCCGTGTTCTTTGTAAAACGCGAGGGTTTTGATGGCATCCGGGTAGACCAGCGGGCGCACTTTGCTTTCGGTAAACTCAGCTACCCATTCATCAATCTGTGCAACGGTGGCATTGCCCAACGCCTTAAGGCTGAAGGCCATATACGCGGCCATATCCAGCTTCCCGGCGCTGTAATCTGCCATCATCTGCTTATCTGCGGCAAAAAAGGCCGGATCAGTGATAATGCCTTTCTCCCACAGATAGTCTGTCCATAACAGGCTGCTGTCCGCAGCGATTAAGGTGTGATCGAGGTCGAAAACCGCTAATGTTGACATGACGTTCCTTTAATTAACTGACGGGGCAAGGGCGCGGATTTCATTTTTATTAAACATCAGCTCCAGCTGTGTGCCCTGTTCAAACAGCCGCTCAGAGGAGCGGTTCAGCAGATCCACGGTCAGTGCGCCCATTCCGGTATCCACCTGATAACGAATAATATTGCCCAGTAACTGACTGTCACGGATTGTACCTGAAACCGGACGGGAAATGTGTTCTCCGTACTGTCTTCCGGCCTCGCGGACATAAATGGACTCCGGGCGGATCGCCACAATGCCGCTGAGATTCAGGCCGAGCAGGCTGTTGGCGTTGTGTGCGTTCACCAGATTGTAATGACCCATAAAGCGCGCGACAAACTCATTGGCGGGCTGGGTGTAGAGGTTTTCAGCCGTATCACTCTGCACGATTTCACCTTTGTTCATCAGGAAGATACGGTCCGACATCAGCATGGCTTCTTCCTGGTCGTGAGTGACAAAAATCGTGGTCAGATTCAGTTCCCGCTGGATCTGGCGGATTTGCTGACGCAGGTGTTTGCGGATTTGCGCATCCAGCGCGGAGAGCGGTTCATCCAGCAGCAGGATACGCGGTTTCATCACCAGTGCCCGTGCGAGCGCCACCCGCTGACGCTGGCCGCCGGAAAGCTGATGCGGCAGATGCTGCTCTTTTCCTTTCAGACCCACCAGCTCAATCACTTCCGCAACGGCTTTGCGCTGTTCATTTTCCGGGATTTTCTGCATCTTCAGACCGAAGGCAATGTTGCGTTCGGTCGTCATATTCGGGAACAAAGCGTAGCTCTGAAACACCATGCCGATCTCCCGCTGTTGTGGCGGAGATAGCGTAATATCATGTTTATTCACATAAATTCTGCCGTCATTGACAGACTCCAGCCCGGCGAGACAGCGCAGCAGAGTGGATTTACCGCAGCCGCTCGGGCCGAGCAGGGTAATAAATTCCCCTTTGCTGACAGAAAAATTCAGACCGGAAAAGACCGGGGTGGCAGCAAAGGATTTTGTCAGGTTTTCAGCAATTACATAGCTCATCGGTGATTCCTCAGCGGCTTAAGCGTGTCGCGATCAGGGTCAGGATCAGGGTGAAAATAAAGTAGCTCATCACCAGGGCAGAGGTGAAATGCCCGCTGGTCTGGCGCATGTTGTAGAGATAGATTTGCAGTGTTTCGTAACGGGTGCCGACCAGGATATTGGCAAACACAAACTCACCGAACAGGAAAGAGAACGCGATCAGTAATGATACCAGCAGTCCTTTGCGGATATTCGGCACCACCACCAGCAAAAATGCTTTAAAAGTACCTGCACCGAGCAGATGAGCGGCATCCAGCAGGTCTTTCAGCGGCACGCCGTTCAGGCTGTTGGCCAGCGCCCGGTACATAAACGGCAGGGTGATGGTGAAATAGGTACCGATCAGAATCCACGGCGTACCGGCAATCGGCAGCGGCCCGTCAGCAAACAGTTGCAGCAATCCGACGGAGGAGACGACCGGCGGCACGGCAAACGGCAGAATAATCAGAATCTCCATCAGCCCTTTCAGCCGCGGGAAGTAATAAAACACGGCAAATACCAGCGGCAGGATCACCAGCGTGCTGAGAGCGAGTGTGACAAAACAGATAAACAGCGAGCGGCCGAATGCCGCGAGGAAACGCGGGTCCTGCCACAGCTTCAGATACCACTGTAATGTCAGGCCGTCCGGCAGCACCGTAGCGCCCCAGCGGGTGGAGAAGGAATACACCAGCGTCGCGATAATCGGTAACAGCAGCAGGATCACAATCAGGCTGAGCATGAATTTGTGATAACGCGCCATGGACGGCGGATTGAGTGTGAGATCAGCACTTGGCATGGTAACTCCGTTTCAGCAGCCAGTGATAGACAGCAGTGATGAATCCGAGGATAACCATCAGCAGGACAGAGAGTGCCGCCGCCATATTCGGTTCCAGGAACAGGTCGCCGGACACCAGGCTGGCGATACGGATGGTCACCATATTGTAGTTCCCGGTAGTCAGCGCATAGGTGGAGGCATAAGCCCCGGCAGCATTGGCAAACAGAATGATAAACGTGCCGAGCAGTGCCGGAGAGAGCACCGGCAGTGCGACATAACGCCAGTAGGCGAGGCGTCCGGCTCCCATGGTTTTGGCTGCATCTTCCCATTCCGGTTTCAGGGCATCAAAGGCCGGATAGAGCAGCAGAATTCCCAGCGGGATCTGAAAATAGAGGTAAATCAGCATCAGTCCGGAAGCGCTGTAGAGATTGAAATCCTCAATTATCCCCCAGGCTTTCAGTTGCAGGGTGACAGCGCCGTTGACGCCGAGAATAATGATAAAGGCAAACGCAAGCGGCACACCGCTGAAATTGCCGGTCATGTTGGTGAAAGCAATCAGCCAGCGGCGCGGACGCGGCGGGGCGTGCTGTAAGGAAGCGGCGAACAGCGTCGCGAGGAGAAGCCCGCCGACCGCCGATATCCCGGAAATCCACAGCGTGTTTTCGAAGGATTGAATATAAAAAGGGCTGCTGAAGATTTCGGTGAAATTGCCCAATGACCAGGCATCGTCATACACGAAGCTGTTGATAATCACCCATAACATCGGCGCAAGCTGGAAAAGCGCGAACAGCAGCGCGGCAGGGAGCAGTAACAGCATCGGTTTCAGCGGCAGACGGCGTGACAGAGAGCGGGTATGTTGCTTACTTTTCATCGCGGTCAGCTCCGGCAGGATATCAGCCATGTTGCGCCTCCCGCAGCAGGCGCGGCGCAGCGGCTTTATTGTGTCCGCTCAGGCCGAGCAACCGACAGACAGTGCCGCACAGTTGTGTCTGCTGCACCGGGAGGTCTGCTTCGTGAGAGAATGCATCACCAACAACAAACAGCGGCACCGCACGCTCTTCATCCAGAATTCCGCCGTGGGAGCGATCATTATTCATGCCGTGGTCAGCCGTGACCAGCACCTGATAACCCGCTTCACGCCATGCAGGCAGATACGCGGAGAGCAGGCCGTCTGCACGGCGGGCACTGTTGCGGTACTGCTGTGAATCACCGCCGAATTTATGACCGGCATCATCAATATTCATCGGGTGAATAAGCAGTAAGTCGGGGTGGTATTGATGGCGTAAATATTCCGCATCGAGAAATAAATGATCGTCCGGATAGTGATCCGCCTGATAAAAACAGCCATGTTGTATTGCCAGCGAATCATCATGAGTGAAACGGTCACGGACGGCATCAAACGGCGCACGGTTATACAGCTCACTGACCCAGTGATAAGCGGCGGCAGCGGTGGTTTTTCCGGCTTTTTGTGCGAGGGAAAAAATACTGTCGTTGTGTGACAGGCGTACCACCTGATTGTGCACCACGCCGCTGTCAACCGGACGCACGCCGGTCAGAATACATTCATACAGCGGGCGGGAGAGTGAGGGCAGTTCACAGTTCAGGCGGTACAGTGTGGCGTCCCCGGATTCGGCTAACCCCTGCATAAAGCCCATGCAATCATGGGCTGTGCGGTAGTTTAGGCCATCCAGAACAACCAGGATAACAGGGTTATTCATTGTCATTCCGTTAATTCATGTTGATGATAACGTTTTGCTGCCACAGCTTCGGCAACTGGCGGGAGGTCTTTTCCCAGCCGTCAAAATCAGTAATCGGTTTGGCGTTGCTGTACTGGGATTCAGGCAGCAGTTTGGCTTTGATATCGTCCGGTAGGGTCAGATGTGCAGCGCGGATCGGGCGGGCATAGCCTTCGGCCAGGTTGAGCTGTCCTTTATCACTGAAGATAAATTCACGGGCCAGTTTGGCGGCGTTCGGGTTCTTCGCGTATTTATTGATGATCGTGGTGTAACCGGAGGTAACGGAGCCGTCAGACGGGATCACCACGGTAAAGCGTTTGGCATCAATCTGGTCGCGGTAGTTAAGGGCGTTGAAATCCCACATCACCGCCACTTCCACTTCGCCTTTTTCCAGGTTGGCCACACTCGGGTCATTCAGGGATAAACGTTTTTGTTTGGCGAGATCCGCAAACAATTCAATCGCAGGCTGAATATTGGTTTCATTACCGCCGAGGGCAAAGGCCGCAGAAAGCACACCGCTGTTGGCCTGTGCTGCGATACCGACATCACCGATTGTCACACGGTAGTTACCATTGCGCAGATCGGCCCAGCTTTTCGGCTGTTCTTTGACAAGGTCATTATTGATAATGAATGCAATGGTGCCGGTATAGGCCAGTGCCCAGTTACCGTCTTTATCTTTTGCCCAGTCAGGGATCTGATCCCAGGTGGTCGGTTTGTAAGGCTGCACCACATCTTTCTGTACGGCGACAGGGCCGAAAGCGGCACCCACATCCCCGATGTCTGCAGTGGCATTACTTTTTTCAGCGGCGAATTTGGCAATTTCCTGAGCGGAGCTCATATCGGTATCCTGATGGCGGATGCCGTAGAGTTTTTCAAGATCAGCCCAGGTGCCTTTCCAGTTAGCCCAGGTATCCGGCATCCCGACACTGTAAACCACGCCCTCTTTTTTGGCTGCGGCAATCAGTTCTTCAGGAATGGTATTTTGCCCGGCAGAAAAAGCAGAGAAAGAGGCAGTAACCGCTGCGGCGGTCAGTACTAGTTTGGCAGAAGGAAAGCGTGTCATAAAACCCTCGTCAGTTAACTGATTCAGTATCAGTGGTGTGGCTAGGGTATGACGCGTTTGTGACAGGCAACTGACATCGGTGTGACACTTTTCTGACAGCCGGGTGACACGGAAAAACATCCCCCGTTCTGCTGAGTATTCTCCCGGCAAAGGGAGTATGATTTAATCCATTATTATTTCATTAACATGATGTCTCTATTATGCAGCAGATTTTAACAGGCAATGAAACCGGCTACTGGGTGATCAGCGCGGATAACCGCGTCTGGCTGCCGGAAGGACAACTGCCGGAGGGCAGTGCGGCACAATGGATGCTGACCGGGAAACCGGCCGTGCGTATCGGGGAGTGGCAGGGGCTGCCGGTCTGGCTTATCCGCGAAAAAATGCGTTCCGATATGTGTTCGCCGCGCATTATTGCCGCAGAGAATGATGATCTTTTCAAAATGGCCGGACGCGGCGTGCAGCTGGCGGAATTTTACCGCTCACACCGCTATTGCGGCTATTGCGGCGCAGCCATGAAATACAGTGAAAGTGAGTGGGCGTGTCTGTGTGACAGCTGCCGCGAACGTTACTATCCTCAGATAGCGCCCTGTATTATTGTCGGCATCCGCCGTCATGACTCTATACTGCTGGCACAGCACCGCCGCCACAAAAGCGCGCCGCTGTTTACCGTGCTCGCCGGGTTTGTCGAAGTCGGTGAAACCCTGGAAGAAGCCGTTGCCCGTGAGGTGATGGAAGAGAGCCGGATAGAGATTCAGAATATCCGTTATGTCTCCTCGCAGCCGTGGCCGTTCCCGCACTCGCTGATGATGGGATTCCTGGCGGATTACGCGGACGGTGAAATTCATCACGATCCGTCAGAACTGCTCAGCGCAGACTGGTACCGGTATGATAATCTGCCGGTTATTCCGCCGCCGGATACCATCGCCCGCCGTCTGATTGAAGATACCGTCGCATTGTGCCGTCAGGATGACGAAGACGCGTAACACTGCCCTGACCCCGGACGACAGGCGTGTTACAATGGGTTTTATTCAGGACGTCAATACGTTACGCGGCCAACAACTTTTTGGAGTCTGTCATGAGTGAACTGAAAAACGACCGCTATCTGCGGGCATTACTGCGTCAGCCGGTGGATGTAACCCCTGTGTGGATGATGCGTCAGGCCGGGCGTTATCTGCCTGAATATAAAGCCACCCGCGAACAGGCGGGGGATTTTATGGCACTGTGCAAAAACACCGAACTGGCCTGTGAAGTCACCCTGCAACCGCTGCGTCGTTTCCCGCTGGATGCGGCAATTCTCTTTTCCGATATTCTGACTATTCCGGATGCAATGGGTCTCGGGCTCTATTTTGAAACCGGCGAAGGGCCGCGTTTTGTCCATCCGATCCAGAATGCCCGTGATGTTGAAAAACTGCCGGTGCCGGACCCGGAGCAGGAACTCGGTTATGTCATGAATGCCGTACGCGCCATCCGTAAAGCCCTGAACGGCGATGTGCCGCTGATCGGTTTCTCCGGCAGCCCGTGGACACTGGCTACTTATATGGTGGAAGGCGGCAGCAGCAAAGCCTTTACCAAAATCAAAAAGATGATGTACGCCGAACCGCAGACCCTGCATCTGCTGCTGGATAAACTGGCAGACAGCGTGATCCTCTATCTCAACGCGCAGATTAAAGCCGGTGCACAATCTGTGATGATTTTTGACACCTGGGGCGGGGTACTGACCGGGCGTGATTACCGTGAGTTTTCACTCAATTACATGCATAAGATTGTCGATGGTCTGATCCGTGAAAATGACGGGCGCCGTGTGCCGGTTACGCTGTTCACCAAAGGTGGCGGACAGTGGCTGGAAGCGATGGCGGAAACCGGCTGTGATGCTCTGGGACTGGACTGGACCACAGATATTGCGGATGCCCGCCGCCGGGTCGGTAATAAAGTGGCCTTACAGGGTAATATGGACCCGTCCATGCTCTATGCGCCGCCTGCCCGCATTGAAGCGGAAGTGGCATCTATCCTGGCCGGGTTCGGGCAGGGGGAAGGACATGTGTTCAACCTCGGACACGGTATCCACCAGGATGTTCCGCCTGAGCATGCCGGCGCATTCGTTGAGTCTGTTCACCGCCTGTCAGCCAAATACCATCAGGGCTGATCACTGACAGATAACGGAGGTCACCATGACAGCCATTGACACCCGCGCTCTGAAAGCCCGGCAGACGGAACTGGCACAACAGGTCAGTCTGCAGGATGTACCTCTCAGTCCCCGCTATATTGCGGGGGTGGATGTCGGCTTTGAGGACGGGGGAAATGTCACACGGGCAGCCGTGGTGATCCTCACCTGGCCTGAGCTGGAGGTGGCGGAGTATCAGACCGCCCGCATCCCCACACAATTGCCCTATATTCCGGGGCTGCTCTCCTTCCGTGAAATTCCCGCTGCACTTGCCGCCTGGGAGAAACTGACCTTAAAACCTGATCTGGTGCTGGTGGACGGCCAGGGGCGTGCTCATCCGCGCCGTCTCGGCGTCGCCGGGCATCTCGGGGTACTGCTGGATTTACCTGCGATTGGTGTTGCCAAGAGCCGGTTATGCGGCACGTTTGAACCGCTGGCGGAAGAGGCCGGGGCGCAGTCGCTGCTGACAGATAAAGGTGAACCGCTCGGCTGGGTCTGGCGCAGCAAAAACCGTTGTAACCCGCTGTTTATTTCACCGGGTCATCATATGAGTATTGATACCGCGCTGACCTGGGTAAAAGCCCTGACACGCGGCTATCGCCTGCCTGAACCGACCCGCTGGGCTGATGGCATTGCCTCAAATCGAACGTTTTTTGTCCGGTTGAAGCAGAAATTTCCCGATTTTCCACGTAAAGATGTGGATATCACGGATTTTCAGGTAAACTGCGGCTCACGTCAGAGTAACGAGTAAAGCGGAATGTTAAAGAACCCGATCCATTTACGGCTGGAAAAACTGGAGAGCTGGCAGCATCTCACCTTCGCGGCATGTCTGTGCGAGAGAATGTACCCGAATTATGCCGTTTTCTGTCAGCAGACCGGGTTTGCCGATCCGTCGCTTTACCGGCGTATTCTGGATCTCATCTGGGAAATCCTGACGGTCAAAGACGCAAAAGTGAACTTTGATAATCAGCTGGAAAAGCTGGAAGATGTCATCCCTGATGCAGATAACTATGATATTTACGGTGTGTATCCGGCGATTGATGCCTGTGCGGCACTCAGTGAGCTTATCCATACCCGCCTGAGCGGGGAAACACTGGAACATGCTATTGCGGTCAGTGAGATTTCAGTCGGCACTGTCGCCGTACTGGAAATGACACATGCCGGACGCGAAATGTCCGACGACGAATTAAATGAATTGTCCGCTGTTGAAGAAGAGTGGGACATTCAGTGGGAAATTTTCCGCTTATTGGCCGCCTGCGAAGAGCGCGATATTGAGTTGATAAAAGGCTTGAAATCCGATCTCCGTGATGCGGGGATCAGCAATATTGGTGTTAGTTTAGGCGATTAAATCAAAAAACGTGATTTAAGCCTATAAATGCCGGTGTTAAAGGCTTCACAATTGCCCCGTCTCTGGTCTACAGTGGGGGGCGAAAAGAAGTGGCTATCGGGGCGCGTGTATCAGGGCTGTCAAATGGCACATCCGACGCACTCGATGCTTTGCAAACGATAAACACACTGTAAGGATATTTTATGAATAAGACTCAATTGATTGATGCTATCGCAGAAAAAGCAGAGCTGTCTAAAGCACAAGCTAAAGCAGCGCTGGAATCAACTCTGGCTGCCATCACTGACTCTCTGAAAGAAGGCGATGCTGTACAATTAGTTGGCTTCGGTACTTTTAAAGTTAACCATCGTGCAGAGCGTACTGGCCGTAACCCGCAGACCGGTAAAGAAATCAAAATTGCAGCAGCAAACGTGCCTGCTTTCACTGCCGGTAAAGCACTGAAAGACGCAGTAAAATAATTGCGTTGCAAAAACAGATTGATAGAGGGGGATTTCGTCCCCTTTTGTTGATCAGACAGGGGCTGCTTGCACTGGGCTTTGGCTCATTGCTCAGCGCCTGCTCTGTTCAGCCTGATTTTCCTCCCTTCAGCGCATCCGGCTATATCGCGGATGACGGCGCTGTCAGAATGTGGCGTCTCAACGCCGATAACCAGCCCCGTGTCCTGATGAGTGTCTTCAGTCCCTATCACAGCGGACAACAAACCGTCGTCACCGTTTATGAATACCGCAGAGGTCAGCTCTGGCAGATCCGTTCAGAATATCTGGGCGATAACGGCTTTTCCGAGCAGTTACGGCTGGATCACGAAGGCAATGCTATCTTTATGCAGCGTGAAAAAGACGGCCATAAATCTCCGCTGACAGCAGATGAAATCACGCGGATGACCTTTGTGGCAGGCAGACAACTGACGCTGAACAGCGCGCTGGTGATTGGTGATATCCGCCTGAAGCAGGGACAGTGGCGTGACAGCTATGTCACGGATTGTCAGGGTAACAAATCGTATATTGAATTTGATGCGAAAACAGAACAGTTTCTGGCGAAGCGTCAGCGCAGCAGCGCATCACCTATCTATATTGCATGGCTGGATTCACCGGAAGGACGGGAAATTCTGCTGGCGGCAAATGATAACTTCTGTAAATGGGAACCTACGGAAGATTCACTGTAAATCTCCCGCAGGTTATTAACGCTGTTTACTTATTCAGGCGGGCAATAGCCCGGTAACCGATATCACTGCGGCAAAACGCATCATTCCAGTGAATGTGTTTCAGTGCGGCATAAGCCTGTTTCTGTGCCTGAGCAATATCCTCACCCAATGCCGTCACACACAATACCCGGCCGCCATCAGTCACTACGGCGCCATTTTTCAGTGCTGTCCCGGCCTGGAAGACTTTGCAGTTTGCTTCCTGAATATCAAGACCTTCAATAACATCACCTTTGCGGTAATCACCCGGGTAACCACCGGCTGCCATGACCACACCGAGTGCCGGACGCGGGTCCCACTGTGACGTTTTACCGGCCAGTTTCCCTTGCGCACCGGCCAGACAGAGCTCAACCAAATCTGACTGCAACCGCATCATGATCGGCTGGGTTTCCGGATCACCAAAGCGGCAGTTGAATTCAATAACTTTCGGCTCGCCCTGTTCATCAATCATCAGCCCGGCATATAAAAAGCCCTGATAGGTATGACCTTCCGCCGCCATGCCTTCAACCGTCGGGTAAATCACTTTCTCCATCACCCGCTGATGAACGGCATCGGTCACCACCGGTGCCGGGGAGTAAGCGCCCATTCCTCCGGTGTTCGGCCCGGTGTCATTGTCACCGACCCGTTTGTGATCCTGGCTGGTCGCCATCGGTACCACATTTTTACCGTCCACCATGACGATAAAACTGGCTTCCTCGCCGGTCAGGAACTCTTCAATCACAATGCGGTGTCCGGCATCACCGAAAGCATTACCGGCCAGCATGTCATGTACCGCGTCCTGTGCTTCTTTCAGGGTCATGGCGACGATCACGCCTTTACCGGCCGCCAGGCCGTCAGCTTTGATCACCACCGGCGCACCGGTTTTGTCCAGATAAGCGAGAGCCGGTTCAATCTCAGTAAAGTTCTGATAGTCTGCCGTCGGGATGTGGTGACGTGCCAGAAAATCTTTGGTGAATGCTTTGGAGCCTTCCAGCTGCGCGGCACCTTTGGTCGGGCCGAAGATAGTCAGACCGGCGGCATTGAATGCATCAACCACACCCAGCACCAGCGGGGCTTCCGGGCCGACAATGGTCAGGCCGATATTATTGGTGCGGGCAAAAGCGACCAGTCCGTCAATATCTGTCGCACTGATATCCACATTGGTCAGATTCGGTTCCTGTGCGGTACCGGCGTTACCGGGCGCGACATAGACATTTTTTGCCAGCGGGGATTGGGCGGCTTTCCAGGCCAGCGCGTGCTCGCGTCCGCCATTACCGATAATCAGGATATTCATAAGTCAGCTCCGGGTATTAATGACGGAAATGGCGCATGCCGGTGAAAATCATCGCGATATTGTGTTCATCCGCTGCGGCAATGACTTCATCATCACGGATAGAACCGCCCGGCTGGATCACACAGGTAATGCCGACAGCGGCTGCCGCATCAATACCATCGCGGAACGGGAAGAACGCATCGGATGCCATGGCGCATCCCGCCACTTCCAGTCCTTCGTCACCGGCTTTGATCCCAGCAATCTTCGCGGAGTAAACCCGGCTCATCTGCCCGGCACCCACGCCGATGGTCATATTATTTTTAGCGTAAACAATGGCATTGGATTTAACAAACTTCGCCACTTTCCAGCAGAACAGCGCATCTTTCAGTTCTTTCTCTGTCGGCTGACGTTTGCTGACCACTTTCAGATCGTCATCGCTGACCATCCCGAGATCACGATCCTGCACCAGCAGGCCGCCGTTCACCCGTTTGAAATCAAGGGCTGCAACCGGATGCTGCCACTGACCGCAGGTCAGCACGCGGACATTCTGTTTGGCGGCGAGTACCGGCAGGGCGTCTTCCGCGACGGACGGGGCAATAATCACTTCCACAAACTGACGTCCGGTAATTTCTGCTGCTGTTTTGGCATCCAGTTCGCGGTTAAAAGCAATAATGCCGCCGAATGCGGAGGTCGGGTCAGTTTTAAAGGCGTTGTCATAAGCGGTCAGTAAGGTATCAGCAACAGCCACACCACACGGGTTGGCGTGCTTGACGATTACACAGGCCGGCTTATCAAACTGTTTCACACATTCAAGTGCGGCATCAGTATCAGCGATATTATTATAAGAGAGGGCTTTACCCTGTAACTGTACGGCAGTACTGATAGACGCTTCCTGAATATTCTCTTCTATATAGAAAGCGGCATTCTGATGACTGTTTTCGCCGTAACGCATATCCTGCTTTTTAATAAAGTTGAGATTCAGGGTACGCGGGAACTGACCGGAAGGCTGAGTAGTATCGCCGAAGTACGGTTTTACCTTCTGACCGAAATAGTTGGCGATCATGCTGTCATAGGCTGCGGTATGCTCAAAGGCTTTGATCGCGAGATCAAAACGGGTATCGAAACTCAGGCTGTTTTGCCCGGCATCCATCTCGGCAATGATATTGCTGTAGTCACTGCTTTTTACCACAATCGCCACATCTTTATGGTTCTTCGCGGCGGAGCGCACCATGGTCGGGCCGCCGATATCGATATTTTCAACCGCGTCTTCCAATGTGCAGCCGGGTTTTGCCACCGTTTCCGCAAACGGATAGAGATTCACAACCACCATGTCGATAGCGGAAATCTGATGCTTCGCCATAATCTCATCATCGGTGCCGCGGCGGCCGAGTATTCCGCCGTGTACTTTCGGATGCAGGGTTTTGACGCGTCCGTCCATCATTTCCGGAAAACCGGTGTAATCGGAAACTTCAGTCACCGGCAAACCGGCGTCAGCCAGCAGGCGGGCAGTACCGCCGGTTGATAACAATTCAACACCACGGGCGGAAAGTGCCTGAGCAAATTCAGTGATGCCGGTTTTGTCAGAGACACTGAGCAGGGCGCGACGGATTGGGCGAAGCTGTTGCATGAGTTTGGATCCCTTGAATTCAACGAATAGATGACAATAGGTTGCAGGTGAAATCGGTGTATCTCATAAGATTTCAAAACCCGGAGTAAAAAGCAACGGTACACGAATGCAGCAGATTGTAACGCAAACGTTTGCGTGATGCTTGTGAATTTTGTGATTTTTTACTGTCTGTGGATAACTTTGTGTGTAACCCGGTATAAATAGGGGTTTTGCTGGGGAATGCAGCAAACAGTCAGAAAATCGAAAATTAACACTTGTCTTCTGAAAGCGACTCCCTATAATGCACCTCCACTGACACGGAACAACGCGGTAACACGCGGTCCGGCAGGAAAAAAGAGAACGGCGGATAAGAAATTATTGCTTGACTCGAAGAGGCTGGAAACGTAATATACGCAGCCTCGCAACAACGCAGAAGACCGGCAACGGCAGCGAATGTTGCAACTGCTCTTTAACAATTTATCAGACAATCTGTGTGGGCACTCGCAGGACATATCGCAAAAAATATATTTTTGAGAAGTCTTGAAGAGTGACCAATACAGCAGCTTAGAAATAAGCAGCAGTAAACAGTTTAATTCTTTGAGCATCAAACACTTTTAATTGAAGAGTTTGATCATGGCTCAGA
>OJJS01000034.1_pt1 | contig 41367 bp, 33 predicted proteins | sample 1596371 | NCBI WGS metagenome assembly OJJS01 (sample SAMEA4350116, study PRJEB24818) | metagenome | biome: human; feature: gut; material: faeces | place: Denmark | collected 2013-09 | reverse complement strand
GTGCCAACCCGGGCGACAGTTTCCTCGATCGCATGATCAGCATGGTCGAAGGTGCGAAACGCAGCAAAACGCCGAACGAGATTGCCCTGACTATCCTGCTGGCTGCGCTGAGTATTGTATTCCTGCTGGCGGTGGCGACACTCTGGCCGTTTACCGCCTATACCGGTCATCCGGTTACTCTGACGGTCATGATTGCCCTGCTGGTCTGTCTGATCCCGACCACCATCAGCGGCCTGCTTTCCGCCATTGGTGTGGCGGGGATGAGCCGTATGCTGGCCGCCAACGTGATCGCCACCAGCGGGCGGGCGGTGGAGGCAGCCGGGGATGTGGACGTGCTGCTGCTGGACAAAACCGGGACAATTACCCTCGGTAACCGCCAGGCATCTGCTTTCCTGGCCGCACCCGGCACGGATGAAAGAACGCTGGCGGATGCAGCACAATTATCATCCCTGGCGGATGAAACCCCGGAGGGGCGCAGCATCGTGGTGCTGGCAAAACAGCGTTTCAGCCTGCGGGCGCGGGATCTGGAAAGCCTGAATGCGACCTTTATTCCGTTTACCGCACAAACCCGCATGAGCGGCATCAATGTGGACGGGCGTACTATCCGTAAGGGATCTGTCGATGCTATCCGCCGCTATATTGAGGCCAACCACGGCCATTTCCCGGCACAGGTCGACAAACTGGTGGAAGAGGTTGCACGCAGCGGCGGTACACCGCTGGTGGTGGCGGAAGAGCACCGCGTGCTCGGGGTGATTGCCCTGAAAGATATCGTGAAAGGCGGGATACGTGAACGCTTTGCGCAACTGCGCCAGATGGGGATCAAAACTGTGATGATCACGGGGGATAACCGGCTGACCGCCGCAGCGATTGCCGCCGAAGCCGGTGTGGATGATTTCCTCGCGGAAGCGACCCCGGAAGCCAAACTGGCGCTGATCCGTCAGTACCAGAAAGAGGGGCGGCTGGTGGCGATGACCGGTGACGGCACCAATGATGCGCCCGCACTGGCACAGGCTGATGTTGCGGTTGCGATGAACTCGGGCACCCAGGCGGCGAAAGAGGCGGGAAATATGGTCGATCTGGACTCCAACCCGACCAAGCTGATTGAGGTGGTGCATATCGGTAAACAGATGCTGATGACACGCGGTTCGCTGACCACATTCAGTATCTCCAATGATATCGCCAAATATTTCGCGATTATCCCGGCGGCGTTTGCGGTGACCTATCCGCAGCTGGATGCACTCAATATTATGCGCCTGCATTCACCGGATTCCGCGATGTTAAGTGCGGTGATCTTTAACGCCCTGATTATTGTCTTTCTGATCCCGCTGGCACTGAAAGGCGTACCGTATCACGCCCTGAGTGCCGCGCAGATGTTACGCCGTAATCTGTGGATCTACGGACTGGGCGGCCTGGTTGTGCCGTTTATCGGTATAAAATTGATAGATATGTTACTGACCCTGACAGGGTTAGTATAAGGATAAACAATGAGTCAGATACGTCCTGCAATTATAATATTTCTGGTTCTGGCGCTGGTTACAGGGGTATTTTACCCTCTGCTGACCACCTCGCTCGGGGAGTGGTGGTTTGCCCGTCAGGCCAACGGCTCACTGATAAAAGTGAATAATGAAGTGAAAGGCTCGGCGTTGATCGGCCAGCAGTTCACACAGCCCGGCTATTTTCACGGACGCCCGTCAGAGACAGCAGAGCATCCGTATAACGCACTCAGTTCCGGCGGCAGCAACCTGAGTACCGGTAACCCGGAACTGTTACAGCGGGTGGCGCAGCGGGCGGAGACATTAAGAGCGGAAAACCCGGACGCATCGCATTCGGTGCCGGTTGATCTGGTTACCGCCTCTGCCAGCGGGCTGGACCCGGATATCTCTCCGGAAGCTGCTTACTGGCAGGCACCACGTGTCGCCAAAGCACGTAATATGACACAGGCTGAGGTGGAACAACTGATCGGTCAGAATATCACCACGCCGGTGCCGGCTTTTACCGGTGTGCCGGTCGTGAATGTGCTGACACTGAACCTGGCGCTGGATGCACATACCGCAGACAAAACCAGCCTGAACTAACGGAAGGACAGCATTATGTATGATGAGCCACTGCGCCCCGATCCTGACCAGTTACTGGCACAGGTCACAGAGCGCCCGCGCGGAAAACTGAAGATTTTCTTCGGTGCCTGTGCGGGTGTCGGGAAAACCTATGCCATGCTGAAGGAGGCGCAGCGGCTGCATGAACAGGGCATTGATGTACTGGCCGGGGTGGTGGAAACCCACGGCCGCAGTGAAACCGCCGCCCTGCTGGAGGGATTACGCATCCTGCCGCTGAAAAAGCACAACTACCGGGGACGCCAGGTTATGGGATTCGATCTGGATCGTGCGCTGGCGATACATCCGGCGGTGATCTTAATGGATGAACTGGCGCACACCAATATCCCCGGCGCCCGTCACCCGAAACGCTGGCAGGATGTGGAAGAACTGCTCAATGCCGGGATCGATGTGCTCACCACCATCAATGTGCAGCACCTGGAAAGCCTGAATGATATCGTCGGCGGCGTAACAGGGGTTCGTGTGCGCGAAACGGTGCCGGACCCGGTATTTGATGCCGCCGATGAAATTGTGCTGGTGGATTTAACCCCGGACGATCTGCTCGGCAGGCTGCGTGAGGGGAAAGTGTATTTGCCTGCCCAGGCGGAGCGGGCGATCGAACACTTTTTCCGCAAAGGTAATCTGCTGGCGCTGCGTGAACTGGCGCTGCGGCGGACGACGGATCGGGTCGATGAACAAATGCGTGCCTGGCGGGAGCGGAAAGGGCAGGAGAAAGTCTGGCACACCCGGGATGCCATTCTGGTCTGCCTGCGTCCGGACGGCGGTAATGAAAAACTGGTTCGCGCCGCAGCCCGGCTGGCGGCACGGCTCGGCAGTGACTGGCATGCGATTTTTGTTGAAACTCCCGCGCGCCATAAATTACCGTCACCACAGCGGCGTACCATCCTCACCACACTATCGCTGGCACAGCAGCTGGGTGCGACCACCGCAACACTGGCGGAGCCGGAAGAGAGCCGCGCGGTTATCCGTTATGCGCGGGAGAACAACCTCGGCAAAATTATGATTGCCCGCCATGAGCGGACATCCTGGTGGCGGCGCGACAAATTACAGGAACAGCTCAGCCGCAGTGCTGCTGATCTGGACGTGGTGATGATAGCCCCGCAGGACAGACAGCCGGAGAGCCGGGAAAAATTCAGTGACAACCGGCCGTTTCTGGATAAACACAAAACGGATTTGCAGGGCTGTGCTGTCGCGGCACTGATTTGTGCGGCCACCACCCTGATGGCGCATCACTGGCTGATGGCATTTGATAATGCCAACCTGGTGATGCTCTACATCCTGGGTGTGGTGGTGGTGGCGCGGTTTTACGGACGCTGGCCCTCTGTGTTTGCCACGATTATTAACGTCATCAGCTTTGACCTCTTCCTTATCAACCCGAAAGGGACGCTGGCTGTCTCGGATATGCAGTATCTGCTCACCTTTGCTGTGATGATGACCGTCGGGCTGGTGATCGGCAGCCTGACCGCCGGTGTCCGCTATCAGGCGCGGGTGGCGCGTTACCGCGAGCAGCGCACCTGGCATCTCTATGAAATGTCCAAAGCGCTGGCGGTGGCGCGGGAGTCTGACGATATTGCCTCAGTCAGCTGTCACTTTATCAGCCACAGTTTGCATGCCCGTTGTGAAATGCTGTTGCCGGATGAGCAGGGGAATCTGATCCCGGCCGGCGGCGGCACGGAGGATAACGGCCGCGATGATGCGATCATCCGTTGGAGTTATGACAAAGGTCAGCCCGCCGGATTCGGCACCGGCACGCTGCCGGGCGTGCCGTATCAGATCCTGCCGGTCTGCACGACAGAAAAAGTCTACGGTGTGGTGATTGTGGAACCGTATAACCGTCGTCAGTTGCTGATCCCCGAACAGCAGCGGCTGCTGGAAACCCTGATCCTGCTGGCAGCCGGTGCGCTGGAACGCCGCATGCTGACAGAACGCGAGGCACAATCACGGCTGGTCAGTGAACGTGAACAGGTTCGTAACTCGCTGCTGGCGGCACTGTCTCATGATCTGCGCACACCGCTGACGGTATTGTTTGGTCAGGCGGAGATCCTCACGCTGGATCTGACCAGTGAAGGCTCGCCGTATGCCGCACAGGCCAACGAGATCCGCCAGCACATCCTCAGTACCACGCGGCTGGTCAATAACCTGCTGGATATGGCGCGGATTCAGTCTGGCGGCTTTAATCTCAATAAAGAGTGGCTGCCGCTGGAAGAAGTGATCGGCAGCGCACTGCAAATGCTGAAACCGCGTTTTGACACGGATGCGGTACAGATTGATCTCAATGACCCGATGCAGCTTATCTGTGCGGATGGTCCGTTGTTTGAACGGGTGTTGATCAATCTGCTGGAGAATGCGATAAAATACGCCGGTCCGCAGGCACAGATGGGTATCCGCTCACGGCTGTCGGACAATATGATTGATATTGAAGTGTGGGATAACGGCCCGGGTATCCCGTCCGGGCAGGAAGCGCAGATATTTGAGAAATTCTCGCGCGGACAGAAAGAATCCGCCATCCCGGGCATCGGCCTCGGGCTGGCTATCTGCCGGGCGATTGCGGAAGTGCACGGCGGCACTATTTTAGCCGGAAACCGCGACGGGGGTGGCGCAAGCTTCCATATCCGTCTACCCTGTGAAAATCCGCCTGTGATTGATGAAGATGACAACCCGTTGTGACCACTGTACTGATTATTGAAGATGAAAAAGGTATCCGCCGCCTTCTGCGCACTGCGCTGGAGGGGGATTCCCTGCGCGTGTTTGAGGCTGAAGACCTCGCCCGCGGCCTGGTGGAAGCAGCGACCCGCAAGCCGGATCTGGTTATTCTCGATCTGGGATTACCGGACGGTGACGGTATCACCTTCGTGCAGGAATTTCGTCAGTGGAGTTCTGTACCGGTGCTGGTGCTTTCCGCCCGTGACAGTGAACACGATAAAATTGCCGCTCTGGATGCCGGGGCGGATGACTATATGACCAAACCCTTTGGTGTCGGTGAATTACAGGCGCGGTTGCGGGTACTGCTGCGCCGCTATCCCGGAAATGAGAAGAATGATCCGGTGTATGAGTTCGGCGATATCCGTGTGGATATTGCCGGGCGGCAGGTCAGTAAAGCCGGGGAGGAAGTGCATCTCACGCCGATAGAGTTCCGCCTGCTGACTATTCTGATCGGTCACAGCGGCAAAGTCCTGACTCAGCGGCAGCTGCTTAATGAAGTATGGGGACCGAACGCCGTCGAACATGCCCATTACCTGCGTATTTATATGGGCCACCTGCGCCAGAAACTGGAAACTGACCCGGCACGTCCGCAGCATTTCATTACTGAAACCGGTATCGGTTATCGCTTTGTGGTGTAAATAGTCGTCATCGTCTTCCGGGAACGCATAACTATTTTTCTTATGACGGATGGCGATTATGGTAATCGTGATATCTGCCTCTTTTCTGTTTTTCAAATCTGCTTATTCATATCACGATATGCGATAAATACCGCTATTAAATAACGTTGGTTTTTAACTTAATAATCTAAAATATCAAATGTTACTTCGTGCTTATTATTGTCTGGTCGTAAATTGTGTTTTTTAATTTAAAATTCAATGTGTTTAAAATAGCATTTTATTGTTTTTTAATTTGGTGGGTTTAAAATAAAATGTTCATGGTGAGAGTAAAGTGTCATTCTTATGATTGTGCGGGTTAATAATGTAAAATAAAATGGATAAGCTCCTTTTATGTGTTAATGTATATATGCTTGTTGTGTTTTTCAATAAATGTCTTTTTAAAATAAAAGGATGAACAAGCACGCATTTCATCAAATTATGTTAACCGGAATAATATCAATTGGTATTTAAATCAACATTATGTTGGTTTTAATTACGCGCGCATTGAAACCTGACTATCATTTTTTTGAAAATTAAATGATAACAATCGCACATCTTGTGTCATAGGATATTACATGAGTACCTTACATATGGATAATTACATAAATTCGTCCGGAATCCTGATCTCTGCCAGAAAAGGATTTAAATTAAAAGAACCGTCTCTTGTTAAAATAGCCATAGTCACATTCTTCTCATCTCTGCCAATGCTGTCTTTTGCGGTAGCAAGTGATTTAACAATTAATGTCGATAAAGCCGATTATAAAGCTCTTGTATATGATAAAGCATTATATCAATCATATTTTCCGGGGTCGATTTGGAGCGATGGTGGTGATAACCTGATATTCCCTGAGTTAATGGCTATTGGTTTCCAGTCGAAATTAGCGAATTCTCCGACAAATTCCGATAAAGACGCCACGGGAGGTTCCATGCTCATCGGAACCAAAGCGGAAGTCTATGGTTTTGGCAGTACAGGAATCGGATCAGGAACCTATGCCAAAGATGGCAGTACTGCGTTGGGGGCAACGGCGATTGCTAATAACTTTAGTACCAGTATCGGACGATTTGCTGTTGCTGAAAATAACGGGGTTGCACTGGGAAAAAATGCCATCTCAACAACCGCAGCAAAGGGTGGGATCGCGATTGGTAATAATAGTAAGGTCACTGCAGAGCGTGCTATTGCTTTAGGTGATGGTTCGCAAGCAACAACCGCAAATGAAGTATCATTCGGTAATGCGTCATTAAAACGTAAGCTGACCAATATTTCTGCCGGCTCTTCTGATAATGACGCTGTCAATTTTAAACAGTTATCGGCCACTAATGAAATTGTCGCTAAAAATACAGGTGATATTGCCGGTCACACCACAGCAATCACCACCATCAACAATAGTCTGACAGAGGGTACACTGGGTCTGGTACAACTGAGTGCTGATGGTAAGAAAATCGTGCTCAGTGACAAAGCTAAAGACGCGACAGTATTTGAATTCGGCGGTAAAAAACTCAGCGGTGTCAGTAATGCTGCACTGGCAGCGGATTCCACTGAGGCGGTGAACGGCAGCCAGCTGTTTGCCACTAATGAGCAGGTAAAGGTGAATACAGACGGGATCACCCAACATACTGCTGATATCACCAAAAATACTGCGGATATTGCGGGCAATAAGGCTGATATCACTCAACATACTGCTGATATTGCGGACAATAAGGCTGATATCGCTAAAAATATTACGGATATTGCAGGCAATAAAACCGCCATCACTCAGAACACCACCGATATTACGAAAAATGCGTCTGATATTGCAGGTAACACGGCAGCAATTAATCAGAACACTACTGATATCACAGGCAATAAAACAGCGATCACTCAAAACACCACAAATATTACGAAAAATACGTCTGATATTGCAGGGAATAAGGCCGATATCACCAAAAATACCACGGATATTGCGAAGAATACCGGTGATATCACCACCATCAATAACAATCTGGCGGCGGGGACTCTGGGTCTGGTGCAGCTGAGTGCGGACGGTAAGAAAATCGTACTCAGTGATAAAGCCAAAGATGCGGCAGTATTTGAGTTCGGCGGCAAAAAACTCAGCGGTGTCAGCAATGCCGCACTGGCAGCGGATTCCACCGAGGCGGTGAACGGCAGTCAGCTGTTTGCCACTAATGAGCAGGTAAAGGTGAATACAGACGGGATCACCCAACATACTGCTGATATCACCAAAAATACCACGGATATTGCGAAGAACACCGGTGATATCACCACCATCAATAATAATCTGGCGGCGGGGACACTGGGTCTGGTGCAGCTGAGCAATGATGGTAAAAAAGTTGTGCTCAGTGATAAAGCCAAAGACGCGATGGTGTTTGAGTTCGGTGACAAAAAACTCAGCGGTGTCAGCGATGGCGCACTGGCAGCGGATTCTGCTGAGGCAGTGAACGGTAGTCAGTTGTTTGCCACCAACAGACAGGTGACTGATAACACCAACGCGATTGTTCAAAATACGACAGATATTACGAAGAACACCAATGAAATCACTGCCATCAGCAAAAACCTGGATTCAGGCTCGCTGGGCCTGGTACAGCTGAATGCTGACGGCAAAAGAATCGTTCTCAGTGATAAAGCGGATGGTGCGCGTGTATTTGATTTCAATAACAGAACATTGAGTGGTGTTTCAGCGGGACGGGTAGCAGCGGACTCATCAGAAGCGGTGAATGGTAGCCAGTTACATGCAACAAATCAGAATGTTGAAAAAAATACTCAGAGCATTAAATCGAATACGGATAAGTTAGCCGTTCATGAAAGCAGTATTACTCAGAATACAAATGATATTCAGGCAAATACAAACAAACTGGCTGAGCATGACGCAGCAATTACAAAAAACACGAATGATATTAAGGAAAATACGAACCGTCTGAATAATCACGACAAAGATATTGCACAGAATAAGCAGGATATCAAAACGAACACGGAAACGCTGAACAGGCATGATGTCATTATCAGCAAAAATACCAGTGATATTGAAAAAAACACCAGCACGATTGAAAAGCAGGGGGGAGATATTGCACGGCTTTCCTCTGAGATGGGAAATGCCGGTGTGGTAAAAATCAGTAATGATGGCAAACAGGTCGAATTAAGTGATAAAGCCAAAACAGCAACCTCATTTAATATCGGCAATAAGCGGGTATCTGGTGTCGCGGATGCGAAAAATGATAATGATGCGATCAATTACGCTCAGATGAAACGCAGTAATGAAACCACGCTGAAATCTGCAAATACCTATACAGACAAAAGAATTAGTCAGTTAGGTGAATACACGACCAACGGACTTAACCGGCTGAATGACAGAGTGGATGACCTGGATAACAAAGTGAACAAAGGTTTTGCGACTAATGCCGCTTTATCCGGACTCTTCCAGCCGTACGGGGTCGGAAAGATGAACCTGACTGCCGGTGTCGGTGGTTATAAGGATGAGTCTGCTGTCGCTGTCGGGGTGGGTTATCGCTTCAATGAAAGTGTGGCTGTGAAAGGCGGGGTGGCGACATCCGCCGGTAACGGTTCATCCACGATGTATAACGCATCGGTTAACTTCGAATGGTAATTACCTGCAGATAAATAAAGAGGGGGATTATGTTTTCATAATCCCCCTCTTTTTTGTACCCCGTCACTGTTATAGAAAAACTGTTTTATTTTCCGGCAATTTTTATCGTTTACATCAAAAAATTGTTATTTTGTGCGCTTTATAGTGAGGCCAGGTGATACAGACCAACGGATTTTTAAGTATCTAAAAGGAGTTAGTTATGGATTTTGTTATCCAGCTTGTCGTGGTATTGATCTGTTTATTTTACGGGGCGCGGAAAGGGGGCATTGCCCTGGGGTTACTGGGCGGTATTGGCCTGGTACTGCTGGTTTTTGTTTTCCATCTGAAGCCGGGAAAGCCGCCGGTGGATGTGATGCTGGTGATTATTGCGGTTGTGGCGGCATCAGCGACCCTGCAGGCATCCGGAGGACTGGATGTGATGCTGCAGATAGCAGAGCGTCTGCTGCGGCGTAACCCGAAATATGTTTCTATAGTGGCACCGTTTGTAACCTGTCTGCTGACTATCCTGTGCGGTACAGGGCATGTCGTCTATACCATCTTACCTATCATTTATGATGTTGCGATTAAAAATAATATCCGTCCCGAAAGGCCGATGGCGGCCAGTACAATAGGCTCCCAGATGGGGATAATTGCCAGCCCGGTGTCTGTTGCGGTGGTCTCCCTGGTCGCGATGCTGGGGGATGTGACCTTAAACGGCAAGCATCTGGGATTTGTTGACCTGCTGGCGATTACCATTCCGTCCACCCTGATCGGGATACTGTGTATCGGGATATTCAGCTGGTACCGCGGAAAAGATCTGGATAAGGATACTGAGTTTCAGTCGTTTATCTCAAAACCGGAAAACCGCGAATATGTCTACGGCGATACAGCCACGCTGCTCAATAAAAAATTACCCGCCAGTAACTGGCTGGCGATGTGGATTTTTCTGGCTTCGATTGCGGTTGTGGCATCTCTGGGAGCATTTCCGTGGCTGCGGCCGGTCTTTGACGGAAAACCGCTGTCGATGGTTTTGGTGATTCAGATCTTTATGCTGCTGGCCGGTGCGCTGATTATCATCTTTACGGATACCAAACCTGCATCCATTTCGAAAAATGAAGTGTTCCGCTCGGGTATGATTGCGATAGTGGCGGTTTACGGTATCGCATGGATGGCGGAAACGATGTTCGGTGCTCACCTTGAGCAGATTGAGAGTGTGCTGGGATCACTGGTCAAAGAGTATCCGTGGGCTTATGCCGTGGTTCTGCTGCTGGTGTCCAAATTTGTCAACTCTCAGGCCGCCGCTCTGGCGGCAGTGGTTCCGCTGGCGCTGGCTATCGGGGTGAATCCGGCTTATATCGTGGCATCAGCACCGGCCTGTTACGGGTATTACATTCTGCCGACCTATCCGAGCGACCTGGCTGCAATTCAGTTTGACCGTTCAGGTACCACCAAAATCGGCCGTTTTGTGATTAACCACAGCTTTATTGCACCGGGACTGATTGGGGTCGGGGTTTCCTGCGTATTTGGCTGGGTTTTTTCCGCCATGTACGGTTTTCTCTGATACTACCGGACAGTACAGCGATAACGGGCAATTTTGCCCGTTATCTGCCGTATCCTGATGATGATCAGGAAGCAGGGCTGTTGGTCAGCTGAAAGACGCCGACCATTTCATTCAGTGTGCCGGCCTGTTCATTCAGAGAGGACGCCGCAGCAACAGATTGTTCCACCAGCGTGGCATTCTGCTGGGTGGCAGAATCAATCAGTCCGATAGCGCTGTTTATCTGAGTGATGCCGTCAGTCTGCTCATGGCTGGCATGGCCGATTTCATGCAGTAAATCATCCATCTGGCTGACATTGCTGATAATACCGCGCAGTGATTCAGCGGCTTCCTCCACCAGCTGTAACCCCTCGCGGGTCTGACCGGCAGAGTTTTCAATCAGTGTGCGTATCTCACTGGCAGAATCGGCACTGCGCTGCGCCAGCAGACGGACTTCACCGGCGACCACAGCAAAACCGCGTCCGTGCTCTCCGGCTCTGGCTGCTTCCACGGCGGCATTCAGTGCCAGAATGTTAGTCTGGAATGCGATTGAGTCAATCAGATTGATAATATCTGACATCCGGGTGGCTGTGGTGTTGATAGTGCGGATCTTATCAGTCACCTGCTCCATCATGTCGCCATTATGTTTGACCACCCCGGCAGTATCTGCCGACAGTGTGGTTGCTTTGAGTGTGTTCGCCGCCGTATTTTTCACCGTCGCGGTGATCTGCTCCATTGAGGCGGCGGTTTCTTCCACTGACGCGGCCTGTTCTTCCGTACGGGCAGCCAGGTTCTGGTTACCGGCAACAATCTGTTCTGCGGTGGCAGACAGGCTTACAGCGCCGTTTTTCACCTCTGTCACGATATCCTGCAAATGTACCTGCATTTCGGCCAGCGCATTAAGCAGTACCCCGGTTTCATCATGATGCGTGATATTTATCTTCTGTGTCAGATCTCCCTGTGCAATGGCGCGGGCAATGCTGACAGCTTTATCCAGCGGACGGGTAATACTGAGCACAATAATCCGGGCCAGTACGGCACTGACAATGGCGCTGATGATAGTCAGGGTGATCAGCAGGAGACGGTTGGTTTTAAAATTACTTTCCACCTGATGTCCCGCTTCTTTCATATGCTCATCCTGAATGGCGATCAGTTTCATCACATTGTCGCGGTAAGCGCTCTGAATACCGGAAGTGGTATTCACCATCTCATTGATTGCAGAGGCTTCATCACCATTTTGAGAAAACTGTACCATGCGGCGCTGTGAGGTGAGGTACTGCTGACGGACAGAACGGATCTCTTTCAGGATCGTCTGAGACGCATCATCTGTCAGCGTTTCATTAAATTCATCCAGAATGAGGGTGATTTTTTTGCTGGTTTCAGAGGCACCGGCGGCCATCTGACGAAGTTGCGGATTTTTGTCGTCCAGCAGAAGGAGCTGCTGAATACCGACAAAATCATGAAAATAATCAATCAGTAAGTTTGCTTTGACTGTAACGGGATAATCGTTGTCAAGGATATCGCGGATACCGTCATCGGCTTTGTTCAGACTGATAACAGACAGTGTGGCGCTGATAATCATCAGCAGAATAGAAAAGCTAAAAGCCATGAAGAGTTTCGTACTGATTTTAATGCTGCGCAGAAACATCATTCCTCCGGATACTCAGTAAATGACTGGTTATCGGAAATGATATGGAAAACTTTATCAATAAATGAAATTAATTTATTGGTATTGAATGATAACAGCATAAATAACAGTGGGTTATTATAATTTCTTCTGCATTAACACTCTTTGTCAGCGATTCTCCCGGAGCTTAAGACCTTTATTTTGTGTGTTATTGATGTTTTGTGCTGATTTTTTGTTTGATGAAGACATAAAAAGTGAGTGAAAAACGCATAAGTTTCTCATTTTTTCTCTGTCAGAAATCATGGGATATTTTGCTGAAAAATAAGAATTATTTTCTTTTTTATGTCGCCACAGAGAATTAATGTACTCCTGTCCCGGAAAATGACATGAATTTTATGCTGCCGATTTACAGGTTGATTTTATAATCAGATTGTAATGTACTGGTAAGTACATTTTAAAGATAAACCTGAGAGGCCAGAATGGAAAATAATAAAAAAATTATTCGTGGCGGCACAATCATCACTATGGATGAGGCCACCGGCGATATTATCAACGGCGCGATACTGATCGAGGGTAACCGGATCAGTGCAATCAGCGCGGATATAGAGGCATTTGATCATCATACCGATGCACAGGTTATTGATGCACAAGGGGCTATTGTTACTCCCGGCATGATCGATGCTCACCGCCACAACTGGATGGCACTGTTCCGTGGTGTTTCTGCGGAAGAATCGTTACCGGCATTTCTTATCAATACGTTCCATGCATTCGGCGCAATGATGACAGCAGATAATATGTACGCTGCTGTCCTGAACGGTAACATCAGCGCTCTGAATGCCGGTACAACCACCGTTTATGAGGTGAATGACTGTGTCAATTCACCGGAACATGCCGCCAATGCGGTTGCCGCAATGAAAGCCAGCGGTATCCGTGGCGTCTACGGTTACGGTATGCAGGTATATGATTTTAAACCTGCCGGATTTGCGTCCATGGATGAACGGCGTGATTGCGCCCGCGAGATTTCAGAAACCCTGTTCCGCGATCAGGATCGCCTGTCTGCCGGTATGCTGATTTCCGATCCCGGAACGGTACCGTTTGCCGAATCGGCAAAACAAATCCGTCTGGCGGATAAACTCGGCCTGAAACACGCTTCCCATACAGGTGCAGCCAAAACCTCGGTTCTGCTGCGCGGCCTGCGTGAACTGGACGATCACGGCTTATTACTGCCGGGACATATCCACGCCCACAGTAACGGGCTGACCGGCGAAGACTGGAAACTGATCGCCAAAAGCGGCGGTCATGTGGCCAGCACACCGTCCAGTGAGTTGCAGATGGGGATGGGTTTCCTGCCTTATCAGCCGTGTGCGGAGTTTGGTATTCCGTTTGCGCTGGGTACGGATTTCATCGGTGTGACAACGGATGACCTGTTCACTCAGATGAATATGGCACTGCAAATCGAGCGGGCACTGGCGAATGAGAAAGTACATCAGCGCGATACCATGCCGTTTGAAATTACCCCGACAATCCGTGAAGCCCTGCACTGGGCAACGCTTGGTGCGGCACAGGTACTGGGGCTGGAAAACGAGATTGGCTCCCTGGTTGCCGGGAAAAAAGCAGACATTATTATTATCCGTCACCGGGATGGCTTTGTGGCACCGGTACATGCAGCAGGCAGCGTGGTACAGATGACGCACGCCGGTGATGTCGATACCGTATTAGCCGATGGTGTGATCCGCAAACAAAACGGTGTCTTAACCGGATTTGATCTTCCTGAGGTGACCCGCTTATCCCATAACGCTCTGGCTGAGCTGGAAACCCGTATCCGTGACCGGAAAATCCTCAATGCACAGGAAGTGGAAGCCTTCTTCCGTCTGGCTGAGCGGATGGCATCCTTCCATTTCGCACAGGCTTACAGTGATGAATTTTTTGTACAGGCAATGAAACAGTCCTGATACGCAGTACGCTGCGGCGGGCAGCGGTCTCTCTTAGTGATCCCGCCTTTTCGGGGATTCCGGTATCATACGGAATCCCCTTTTTTATGCCTGTTACCAGTGAAGCGTCAGTGTGGTGGTTATCTGACGATCATTGCCCCAGCTGCATGCCGCATCAGTAAAGCAGGCGGAGACATAATGTTTATCGAACAGATTATTGATATTCAGGGCGATCTCCGCATCCTCAAGGGCCGGAAGATTATCAAGACGGTAGCTCAGCATCATATCCGCCACGGTATAAGCCGGAACAGTGAAGCTGTTGGCATCATCCCCTTGTGTTTTACCGTTATAACGCACGCCGCCGCCGATAGTCAGGCCGCTGAGCGGAGTACTGTCAAAGGTATAATCCGTCCATAATGAAGCGGTGTGCACCGGTACCATCGCGGGGTGATGATTGGCATTCTCCTCCTGCTGACGGAAACGGGTATCGGTATAGGCATAGCCGGCAATCAGGTTCCAGTTGTAGGTCAGTGCCGCTTTGGTTTCCAGCTCAATCCCCCGCGAACGGATTTTCCCGCCCTGAACACTGAAAAACGGATTCAGAGGATCACGGTGCAGGTTATTGTCTTTGGTCAGCTCATACACGGCGAGTGTGGCAGACAGTGCAGCATTATCCGGTAAGTATTTCAGTCCGGCCTCATATTGCTTTCCGCGTGACGGTGACAGCGGTTTTCCGCTGACAGTAGCCGCAGTGCTCGGCTCAAAGGATTCACTGTAGCTGAAATACGGGGAGAAACCATAAGGCAGCTGATAGTTCACACCACCGCGCCAGGTAAATTCCCTGTCTGTCTGGTGATGCGTGCTGTCTGTGCCGCTGAGGTTATCGTGGCTGCGGGATTTACTGGTATTTTCGTCATAACGGCCGCCGAGTGTGAATGTCCAGTCATCCAGGAAAAACTGATCCTGGGCATAAATCCCGGTCTGATGATTTTTATTCACCGTGCCGCTGTCTGCCAGCGGTAATACAGTCAGATTGCCGTATTGCGGGGAACGCAGATCCAGCGGTGCGGCAACGCCCATCTCATTGGTCATACGGTTGCGCAGCTGTGAGTAATCCACACCGGCCATCAGGGTATTATGCCAGCCGTGGCCGCCGGTATTGTGAATGACATGAGTGTCGGTCACCAGGCCGGACAGACGTTCGTCATTACGGATATGGCTGCGGGCAAGGGAAGAGGAGAGATTTTGCGGTGATACGCCGTAACAGGCCGCCGGATTGCTGCTGCATAATCCGCTGCCGTAAATGGTGCGCCAGTTAGTGCTGATGTGCTGATAACGCAATCCCTGATGCAGCGACCAGTTATCATTGAATGTATGATCAAACTGCCAGCCGATCAGCCGCTGCTGCCGTTCAAAGCGGTTATAGCCCGGTTCACCTTCATTAAAACCAACGGGTAATTTCCCGGTGGCACCGCTGTCAACTGTCCCCTCACGCGGCAGCCAGCCGTAATAGCCGTTGCGCGGGGCATTCATGGCCTGAGCGGTAAGCAGCAAGGATGTTGCCTCGTCCGGCTGCCAGAGATAAGAACCCTGCAAGGCATAATACCGTTCCCGCTCCCCCTGTTGCTGCTGATGCTGATCATGCAGTGTCCCGGTCAGGCGGTACGCCTGCGTTTCCTCATCATCCAGGGCATCGCTGAGATCAAACCCGGTCTGCCACAGATGATGATTTCCTCCCTGTAAGCGGATTTCCCGCAGCGGGGTCATCTGCGGGCGTTTGGATGTCATGGTGACGACGCCGCCCGGGTTGGATTGTCCGTAAAGCACCGACGCCGGGCCTTTCAGCACATCAATCCGCTGCATAAATTCCGGCAGCATCCGGCTCTCCGCATACATATCCCCCTGAACTTTCAGACCATCAAGGTAAATATTCTGGCTGACATTATGGAAGCCGCGCATCATGACACTGTCGAAAACGGACGAACTGCCGGACGTACCGGTCACCACGCCGGGGGTATATCCCAGAGCCTGTTTCAGCGTGGCGGGATTGCGGGCGGTGATTTCCTCCTCACTGACTACGGAAACAGAGGACGGGACTTTGTTCAGCGGTGTGGCGGTTTTGGTGGCACTGTCGCTGTGTGTGGCGCGGTATGTTCCGTTACTGCTCAGCGGGCTGACGGCAGGCGGCGCGGCGGTGACCACGATTTCATCTTCAGCGGCGTGGCAGACACCGGCAACCAGTAAAGCGGCAAGAGAGAGCTTAAACAGGGAAGTACGGTAATGTGCAGTCATAAATCAATATCTCATTGAATGATAATTATTACCGTCATGAATGGCATGTGTGCTGATGACGGCAGTTATAAACAGGTATAAATAGCGATAAATAATGAAAAAGGCTGCCGGAGCAGCCATCAGAATGAGTTCAGGTGATTACGTCGCATCATGATGCGGATGCGGTTTTTTCAGAAAGAAGGCGAAAACCAGTGATAACAGGCCGAGCAGAAGGATAAGCCAGAACACAGCGTGGATACCGGAAGCCAGTGCAGCGGTAGCTGTCTGCTGCGTTAGTGCCGCATCGCGGTAAAAAGACATCAGGGTAATGGCTGATGCGGTACCGACCGCTCCCGCCACCTGATAAAAGGTATTCCAGACCGCTGAGCCGTCGGCATACAGCCGGGCGGGCAGGGCGCTCATTGCGGTGGTTTGTGCAGGCATAATCACACAGGTAACCCCCAGGCACAGGAGCATAAAGGCGGCGACAATCTGCCATACCGGCGCATTTTCACCGACAGAATACAGAAACAGCGCGGCACTCATCAGCATAAACAGGGAGCCGCAGACCACAAACGGACGCGAATCAAACCGGTTATACAGAAAGCCGATCAGCGGTGAGAACACCACATTGATAATATTGCCCGGCAACAGCAGAATCCCGGCCATTGCGGCACTCAGCATCAGCACATCTTTCAGGAAGACCGGCAGGATAATCGCGGCGGAGAGTACACTCATCATGCTCAGGATCATCATGAGCAAACCAATAATAAACAGCGGATTGCGGAAAACATCCGGATGGATCATCGGCATAGATATGTGTGTCTGGCGGCGGGCGAAAAGGCCCAGACAGATCACTCCGGCCAGCAGAGAGCCCCAGACGGCAGGATCGCTCAGGCTGTGTTCAGCCAGGATCGCCAGCCCGTAGATGATACCGCTGAATCCGGCGGATGAGAGCAGGAGAGATGTAATATCAATCCGCGGCCGTGTGATTTCACCAATAGGCGCAATAGATTTCAGGGCGAGCACAATAATTGCCGCGTAGGCCAGCGCACTGAGCCAGAAAATGGCATGCCAGCTGAACAGAGTGATAATAAAACCGGAAATTGTCGGCCCCAGTGCGGGTGCCAGCGTGATCGCAATACCGATCATCCCCATCACCATCCCGCGCTGATAGACAGGGAAAATGAGTAATGCCGCACTCATCATCACGGGCAATATCACACCGGTACCGACAGCCTGGATAACCCGTCCGAGCAGTAACACCACAAAACCGGGGGCCAGTGCAGCGATCAGACAACCGGCGAGTGAAACACACAGCGCCGTGAGGATCAGCACCCTGGTATTAAACCAGCGCACCAGAAACGCCGATACCGGCACAAATACCGCCAGTGTCAGCAGATAACCGGTCACCAGCCATTGCGCCTGACCGGCGGAGAGAGAGAATTGGCTCATCAGATTGGTGAGCGCCATATTTAATGCAGTTTCCCCGAACAGACCGGTAAATGTCCCGGCCATCAGTACGCTCAGCATCATTTTCGGGTGGCGTACCTGTATTGTTGCCTCTTTTGTCACAGTCTTATCCTATATTTCATCAACCAGGTTGACGATGTGGAAAGTAACGTACTTTGCGACAATGGTCAACTAAGTTGACGATGTGTTTTTGGTATACTGCACAAAAAGGAAAGAGGTGATCACGTGAAAATTGCATTGAACGACCTTGATTTTATTGACCTTATCAGTGAGCGGCACACGCTGCTCCGCGAGCGGATTGATGCACTCTGGAATGTCCGGAGCGAAATTCACATGAGTAATTCGGAGTGGTACATTTTATCGAGGGTGTATGACCAGCCGGTATCCGTGGCGGATATTTCCGCCACGGTGACCATTTCCCGCCAGGCGATTCATAAATTCATCCGGCAGATGGAAGAGAAAGGGCTGATCACCATTTTTGATGTTCAGGGCAGCAAAAAACTCAAAGGTGTGAAAATGACGCCGCTCGGACAGCAATGCTACGACGCTTATGAAGCGATTAAAACCGGGCTGTGCGATGAAATTGCTGCCGCTGTCGGGCAGGAAAATCTTGCATTGATAGTCCGGTTATTTCAGCAGCCCTGGTTTGATGAAAAGCAGTAGAGACGGGAGCCCCGGGAATAATTTACACCGTGTCTGTAACGCCTTTTCTGTTGTTCAGAAAAGGCATTTTTATTCAGGTATGGCTGGTGGCAGAGATACGGGTGAAGAGCCAGCGGAGCACCTCATCTGTCAGCAGCCCGTCATCTGCGGGCGCAGCACTCTCCCGGAAATGCTGCCATAAGATACCGTTTTGTGCAGGGATTTGCCGGTGCAGACGCTGCAATATTGTCAGCTTAAGGCTGATATCCTGCGGATCAGGAAAACGCGGCAGCGCCTTTCCGTACAGATATTGCAGGTCTGCCTGCAATTGCGGAATGTGTGACGGCTCAAAATTGAGTAATTGTCCGCTTTGTGTCAGTGACGGGGAATTGTCTGTCTGAACGGCCTGTAATGACCGGTATAATACCTGTTGCAGTGTGTCCATTTCGTTTTCCTGATAATTCTGGCTGTTGTGGCGGAGATATTAGCGGACAGAAAAATCAATGCTTCGCTGTCCGGCGAAATATCCGCAGCTATCATGGAAGAGGAAATAAAACGGAACACTCCGGTTATTGCTTTTTAATAGTGTCCGGCGGCGAAACCGGACACGATAAATCAATGCGTATCAGTGAGATATTTAATACCTTTCGCCAATGCTGTTTTTGTAAAAAATCCCGTTCTCAGTTTCGCGGCGTAATGACCGACGTTTTTAACCATTTCGCTGTAGTCCTGTTCAGTCAGATTATCCAGCAGTTCATCGATATCGTTAATATCATCAATAATTAATCCCAGATTATCGCTTTTTATCTGTTCTGCATGAGGTGAATGGCTATCCACAATAACCGGAATGCCGGCCGCCAGATAAAGTGATAATTTCAGCGGATTGTTATAATGACCATAGCGTTCCGCACCATTGAAGAATCTTTTTTCGGCCACATTATTTTTATTCTGATAAGACATCAGACCAAACCCGCCATTCAGTATTCCGGGCAGCAGATTATTATCATATGAACCGACTGCATTCAGATTTTCTTTTGCTTTTTCTGTTTCTGTCAGCCCTTCCGGATCACCGATAAGTGTGATAATCGTTTTTCCGTCATAGGATGAGAAATCTGTTTTACGTAAATTACCGATAAAAGTCACTTCCCTGCGGTATTCTTTATCCGGATTTATTGTTCCTTCAATCTGATAATCCCACAGTCCCAGGCTGATAATCGGTGTCGTCACTCCGCCGTCTTCTCTCAGCCGTGCAGACATTTTTTCATTCGGAGAAAAAATAAGATCACACCGGTTCATCAGCAAAAACTCTTCGTCATGGGTAAAATCCCGGTCCCGGTCATCCCACAGCCAGATTAAAACATCCCAGAGAACCAGCGCAACTTTTACACCGGGCATCGCCAGCAATTCAGTAATAAATAAGTGCTCAAAATCGCGGTTTACCCAGGTGGGATATTGAATAATAACGATGTCTCCGGCAGAAACAGGAGCACACAACGTGTTTATTTTTTCCCGTGTGATAATGTCAGACGTATTATCTGTATTATCAAACGTATAATAAAGCGGAGAAACACCGTCCTGTGACGCGAAAAAAGACATATCTCTGTTGGCTATCAGGCCGCTGTTTTGGTTGTAGCATACAGCAGGGCAATCTGCGGTAGTGATCCATACTGTCATATGACATCCTGTTTTTTTTATTCACCGGGGTTATATTCTGTTATACCCTGAGAATATTAAACAGACAAACAGGGTACGGAATAAGTAAGTATCTGATATCTCGTTTTAATCTGAAAAATAATCCAGTTAATAACGTATTCAGAAATAAGAAAATATTTCTTTGAATAAAAATGCCGCTATTATTTTTACGTTATATCCGGATGGATAATAATATCAGAAATCTTTTAAATACAGTGTGTTGGTATTTTTGTGGCGTATTACAGATTAATCTGTATAAACCGATAATGAAATGAATGATAGAAACGGCGGGCTGACAGGGTGCTGATATTAACAAAAAAGCCCTTTCAGTTATCCTGAAAGAGCTTTTCGGTTCAATGCATTAAACGGTATTACTTAGTTCATGCCGTATTTTTTCAGTTTTTTACGCAGTGTACCGCGGTTGATACCCATCATCAGGGCAGCGCGGGTTTGGTTACCACGGGTGTATTGCATAACCATGTCCAACAGTGGCTGTTCAACTTCAGCCAGTACCAGCTCATACAGTTCATTAACATCCTGACCGTTTAATTGAGCAAAATAGTTCTTCAGTGCCTGCTTAACTGAATCACGTAACGGTTTCTGTGTTACCTGATCTTGTGAATTTACAGTAGCGACGGTTAGTACGTCAGAATTTACGCGTTGTTCGAACATAGTTCTGTCAGCTCTTTTCTTTATTTACGCAAAAAATTTTCAAAATATGCTTCCAACGCCTCCAGCTGTTCGCCGGCATCCTCAATGGCGTTGAATGAGCGCCGAAACTGAACATCAGGCGCATGTTCCTGCATGTACCAGGAAACATGCTTACGGGCTATGCGGGCTCCCTTGCCTTGACCATAAAAGTCATGCAATTCCCGCACATGCTCGCACATTATGCGTTGTACCTCTGCACCGGGCAGCGGCGGCAACAGTTTACCTGTGTCCAGATAGTGCTGGATTTCCCGGAAGATCCAGGGTCTTCCCTGGGCAGCACGACCGATCATCAGCGCGTCTGCGCCGGTGTAGTCCAGTACTGCCCTGGCTTTAAGCGGGTCAGTAATGTCGCCATTGGCAATAACCGGGATGGCAACAGTCTGCTTAACTGTCCGGATGTTGTCGTATTCGGCTTCACCATTAAACAGACAGGCACGGGTCCTGCCATGAATTGTAAGAGCCTGAATACCGCAACGCTCGGCCAATTGGGCAATCGTGACACAGTTCCGTTCTTCCGGTGACCAGCCGGTGCGAATTTTCAGTGTGACGGGCACGTCCACTGCATTAACCACGGCTTTCAGAATCTCTTCCACCAGCGCCGGATAACGCAGCAGGGCGGAGCCTGCCAGCTTACGGTTCACTTTTTTGGCAGGACACCCCATATTAATATCGATGACCTGCGCACCACCGGCAACATTAATCTTTGCCGCGGCCGCCATTTCACCGGGATCATTACCGGCTATCTGCACAGAACGGATACCTGGCTCATCACTGTGTACCATGCGTAATCTCGATTTGTCCGTCTTCCAGACCTGCGGATTGGAAGAGAGCATCTCTGAGACGGCCATACCCGCACCCATTTCATAACACAACGACCGGAAAGGCCGATCGGTGATGCCTGCCATAGGGGCCGCGATAAGGCGGTTTTTCAACTGGTATTGTCCGATACGCATAGACGAAGAAGTGTGGCCATACTGTGACTGCAAGGGCGCGTATATTACGCATTTTTTCAAAGATATGAAAGGACAAACTTTGAGCAAATCGACCTTTCAGGCGAAATTTTTTTTATTGCTTTTTTCGGATTTTATTAATTAATGTTTTGTAACAATAAGTTAGCGTAAAATAGCATACTGTGCGGTTTTCTGATTTAATTTTCAGAATAAAATGCGTTTGCGTGAAACTGCTTAAAATATATTCGCTAAATCACGCAAACGCACGATTTATATACCAAAAAGTAAGAATATCAGCCGCGTTTTGTTGCGGTGATCCGGCACCATTCTTCTTTTTCGGCAATCTCATCAATCTCAAAGACGTCACGGTAAGCATCTGCCACACCCTCTGCCTGGGTTGCGAGCACACCGGATAATCCGAGTAATCCGCCTGCCTGCGGCAGTGCACCGATCACCGGTGCCAGTTCACGCAGCGGACCGGCCAGAATATTTGCCACCACAACGTCCGCAGAGAGCGTCTGCGGCTTTTTATCAGAGAGATAAAGGGTCAGCCTGTCTGATACGCCGTTGCGCTCAGCGTTGTCCCTGCTGGCCTGAATCGCCTGCGGGTCAATATCGATACCGATAGCTTCTTTCGCGCCCAGTTTCAGGGCGGCGATTGCCAGGATACCGGAACCGCAGCCGAAATCGATCACCGTTTTGCCGTTCAGATCGAGGCCGTCGAGCCATTCCAGGCACAGGGACGTCGTCGGGTGAGTACCGGTACCAAATGCAAGACCGGGATCGAGCATCACATTGACCGCATCCGGGTCGGGGATCTCACGCCAGCTCGGGCAGATCCACAGGCGCTGACCGAAACGCATCGGGTGGAAGTTATCCATCCATTCACGTTCCCAGTCTTTGTCTTCGATCTGTTCGATCTTATGGATAAAGTTTTCACCCAGCAGCGGATGCTGCTGTAATTGTGCAACCACCACCTTCATATCCGTTTCGGCGTCATACAGGCCGATAACGTCGGTATCACCCCACAGGCGGGTTTCCCCAGGCAGCGGTTCAAAAATCGGGGTGTCGTGGCTGTCCTGAAAGGTGACGGAGACGGCACCGGTTTCAGTCAGTTCATCACCGATAGCTTCGGCATCAGCACCGGTGGAATTTAAGCGTATTTGGATCCAGGGCATAGCATACTCTTTATAAAAAACTCGCTATAAAAAAGCCCCTGTATGACAGGGGCCTGAGAAAGAAAAGCGACAGAAAATCAGACCTCGTGCAGGCCGAGTTTCTTCTCCAGATAATGGATGTTGGTGCCGCCTTTGCAGAAGTTCTCATCATTCATAATCAGCTGGTGCAGCTCGATATTGGTTTTGATACCGTCGATAATCAGTTCCGCCAGCGCATTTTTCATACGGGCGATAGCAATTTCGCGGGTTTCACCATACGTGATGAGCTTACCGATCATAGAATCATAATACGGCGGAACAGTATAACCGGCGTAAATATGAGATTCCCAGCGGACACCGAAACCACCCGGAGAGTGGAAACGGGTAATTTTGCCCGGGCTCGGTAAGAAGGTGTGCGGATCTTCGGCGTTGATACGGCATTCGATCGCATGACCTTTTACTTTGATATCTTCCTGTTTCACAGAGAGCGGCAGACCGGATGCGACACGCAGCTGCTCTTTGATCAGGTCAACACCGGTGATCATTTCAGTGACCGGGTGTTCGACCTGAATACGGGTGTTCATTTCGATGAAATAGAACTCGCCGTTTTCAAACAGGAATTCAAACGTACCGGCACCACGGTAGCCGATATCGATACAGGCTTTGGCACAACGCTCGCCGATGCTTTTGCGCAGCGCCGGGGTGATACCCGGTGCCGGGGCTTCTTCCACCACTTTCTGGTGACGGCGCTGCATGGAGCAGTCGCGTTCCGCCAGATAGATAGCGTTGCCCTGACCATCCGCCATCACCTGGATTTCAACGTGACGCGGGTTCTCAAGGAATTTTTCCATGTAAACCATGTCGTTGTTGAACGCCGCTTTGGCTTCAGCTTTGGTCATTGCAATCGCTTCTTCCAGATCTTCATCATTGCGGACGACACGCATACCGCGTCCGCCGCCGCCGCCGGAGGCTTTGATGATGACCGGGAAACCGATACGTTTGGCGATAGTGTGGTTCAGCGGCATATCGTCGCTGAGCGGGCCGTCAGAACCCGGTACACACGGAACGCCGGTTTCTTTCATCGCACGGATAGCAGAAACTTTATCGCCCATCAGGCGGATAGTGTCTGCTTTCGGGCCGATAAATGCGAAGCCGGAGCGTTCAACCTGCTCGGCAAAATCAGCGTTTTCAGATAAGAATCCGTATCCCGGATGGATTGCCTGTGCGCCGGAAATTTCAGCAGCAGAGATAATGGCAGGGATATTCAGATAACTTTTCGCAGAGGCTGCCGGACCGATACAGATGGTCTCGTCAGCCAGCAGAACGTGTTTTAAATCACGATCCGCGGAAGAGTGAACTGCGACCGCTTTGATTCCGAGCTCTTTACAGGCCCGCAGAATCCGCAGTGCAATTTCACCCCGGTTGGCAATAAGGATTTTTTCCAGCATGATTCGCCCCGTTATTCGATGACGACCAGTGGCTCGTCAAATTCGACAGCATCGCCGTCTTTTAACAGAATTGCTTTAACCACACCGGCTTTATCAGCTTCGATCTGGTTCATCATTTTCATGGCTTCGACGATGCACAGGGTGTCACCGACATTGACCTGTTTACCGACTTCAATAAAGGCTTTTGCATCCGGACTTGGTGAACGGTAGAACGTACCAACCATCGGAGAGCGGACAACATGACCGGCAATCTCTTTTTCCGGTGCCGGATCAGCAAGACCTGCGGATGGTGCTACAGCGGCTGCCAGAGCGGGCTGCTGAACAGGTGCGCTGTATTGCTGAGGTGCAGCGAAAGTCTGTACCGGTAAGGCGCGGCTGATGCGCACTGACTCTTCGCCTTCAGAAATTTCCAGCTCAGAAATACCGGACTCTTCGACCAGCTCGATCAGTTTTTTTATTTTACGAATATCCATGAGATGATTCCGTACTCTTAGTGTTGAGTTTATTTAGTGTTGAGTTGATTGTGACAGACGGTGAACCGCTGCCTGTAAAGCATAACGGTAGCCTTCCGCGCCCAGCCCGCAGATAACGCCGGTGGCGATATCAGAGAGATAAGAGTGATGACGGAACGGCTCCCGTGCGTGTACATTCGACAGATGGATCTCGATAAACGGGATGCTGACGGCCAGCAGGGCATCACGCAGAGCCACACTGGTGTGAGTGAATGCGGCCGGGTTTATCAGAATAAAATCGGTGTTGCCCCGTGCAGCATGGATTCTGTCGATAAGTTCGTGCTCGGCGTTGGATTGCAGATGGCTCAGTGTTACACCGCACTGACCGGCATCGCGGGTCAGCGTTGTCACGATATCCGCGAGAGTGAGCGTCCCGTATTTGTCCGGTTCCCGCGTGCCCAGCAGGTTAAGGTTCGGGCCGTTCAGTAACAATATATGATAACTTTCGGTCATCCTGCTGCTATCTCCTGCAATCTAACGTAAACGCACAAGATAACGCGATGTTAATGCGTTGTCACCTTTTTCTCACTGCCGGCAATATTAATTTTTACAGAAGAAGGGCGACATTATAAACATTTCATCGCAGTTCGCAGCAAAATACTGGTCTGAACAGGACAGAACCGCGACAAGGCAGACCAGTTCATCATCTGTATTACCGGAATAATTTGCCGGATATTCCCCGCAAATGTTATCCGTTTGCTGATAGTAGTCTGCCTGCACGTCTTTTAACAGGTACGCCGGAATGCCGGGGTGTGTTTCTGCCGGTTTGCTCACATAACCGGCGTTCCGGAGGCGGATTTTACGTAAGATGAACAGCGCAGGAATAAACCGTTGTGGTGCGTTATAGTGCATCCGCACCGGCAGATTGGCAAGTCCCGGAAATATTATGGTGCTGAATACGGGCAGAACGGGATATAACGTGCCTGTATCCGGGATACGGATATTTATATTTCAGGTTATTTTGAGATTATTCTGAGTAAAGGATGCTGCTGATTCATCATAATCCGGTGAATAACCCGGTATTTTTGCTGTCTTATCGGTGATTAAGCAGATTGTTTTAATGCGAGGATAGAGATAACGGGCGTCAGGCTGATTGTAAGATTGCGTATATTATATAGAATCCGGTTGAACTTGATGCATAGTTACAGGTCAACTATCCGGACGTTTGCGGAGATTAATGAAAAAATACGGGCAACAGCCGGATTTTTTACATTAATTTTAATCTGCCTGTGCGTAATTCATCAATTATGTGAAAAAGTCTGCGTTTTTATGCAGCTTTATACTGCGCAGTATATAAAAATTATCTAGAATAGACCGCTCCCTGATGTGATGTGGACACGCTGTTGGCAAGGTGCAATCTGTGGCTTGTCGCAAAGAAACGTGGTTGGTAAAGTAGACGGGTTTTCCCGTCCCCGGCTTGCAGGATTATCCTTTTGTATGTTTAAAAAAATTCGTGGCATGTTTTCCAACGACTTGTCGATTGACCTGGGTACAGCCAATACCCTTATTTATGTCAAAGGACAAGGCATTGTTCTGGATGAACCGTCTGTCGTGGCTATCCGCCAGGATCGTCCGGGTTCAACCAAAAGTGTTGCTGCTGTTGGTCATGAGGCCAAACGTATGCTGGGTCGTACCCCCGGCAATATCGCAGCAATCCGTCCGATGAAAGACGGTGTTATCGCCGACTTTTTTGTGACCGAAAAAATGCTTCAGCATTTTATCAAACAGGTTCACAGTAACAGTTTTATGCGCCCGAGCCCGCGTGTTCTGGTGTGTGTGCCGGTGGGAGCAACTCAGGTTGAACGCCGTGCCATCCGTGAATCCGCGCTCAGCGCCGGTGCACGTGAAGTTTATCTGATCGAAGAGCCGGTTTCAGCGGCTATCGGTGCCGGTTTACCGGTATCAGAAGCGACCGGTTCCATGGTGGTGGATATCGGCGGCGGTACCACTGAAGTGGCCGTTATTTCCCTGAACGGCGTGGTTTATTCTTCCTCTGTCCGTATCGGTGGCGACCGTTTCGACGAAGCTATCATTAACTATGTGCGCCGTAACTATGGCTCACTGATTGGTGAAGCAACCGCAGAACGCATCAAACACGAGATCGGTTCGGCTTATCCGACAGACGAAGTGCTTGAAATTGAAGTCCGCGGCCGTAACCTGGCAGAAGGGGTTCCGCGCGGTTTCACCCTGAACTCCAACGAAATTCTGGAAGCCCTCCAGGAACCGCTGACCGGTATTGTCAGTGCAGTGATGCTGGCGCTGGAGCAGTGCCCGCCGGAGCTGGCATCTGATATCTCCGAACGCGGAATGGTACTGACCGGTGGCGGCGCACTGCTGCGTAACCTGGATCGCCTGCTGATGGAAGAAACCGGTATTCCGGTGATCGTTGCGGAAGATCCGCTGACGTGTGTCGCCCGCGGCGGCGGCAAAGCTCTTGAGATGATCGATATGCACGGCAGCGATCTTCTCAGTGAAGAATAAGCGGACTCCCGTCCGTTCAATACTGCAGGCCGGGGGAGTCCGCTCCCCCTGCTCGCCGGATACACACTCTGTCTTCCCGGACGGAATTACTGTAGTGCCTGATATCGCATCTTATGAAGCCGATTTTTAGCCGGGGACCTTCCCTTCAGATTCGCATTGTTATTGCGGTTATTTTTGCCATCGGACTGATTGTGGTTGATAACCGGATTGATGCTTTTACCAAAATCCGTAACTATCTGGATACGGCGGTCAGCCCGTTCTATTTTTTAGCCAACGGTCCGCGCCAGTTACTGGACGGTATTTCTGATAACTTTGCGACCCGTGAACAGCTGGAATTTGAAAACCGCGCTCTGCGGCAGGAACTGCTGGTAAAAAACAGTCAGAATCAGTTGCTTGAACAGTTCAAGCAGGAAAATTCCCGGCTGCGTGAACTGCTCGGTTCGCCGTTGCGTCAGGATGAGCACATGATGGTCACTCAGGTGATGGCGGGGGCCAATACCCCGTATCGTGACCAGGTCGTGATAGACAAAGGCAGCCGTGACGGTGTGTATGACGGCCAGCCGGTGATCAGTGATAAAGGCGTGGTGGGGCAGGTGATTGCCGTGTCCCAGTTAACCAGCCGCGTTTTGCTGATCTGCGATACCACTCATGCACTGCCGATCCAGGTGCTGCGTAACGATATTCGTGTCATTGCATCCGGTACCGGATGTACTGACGATTTACAGCTCGAACCTCTGCCGAATAATATTGATATCCGCGTGGGGGATGTGCTGGTCACATCCGGCCTCGGCGGCCGTTTCCCGGAAGGTTACCCTGTCGGGATCGTGTCTGCGGTGAAAGTGGACAGTCAGCGCGCTTATACCATTATCAGTGCCAAACCGACGGCAGATCTTCAGCGTCTGCGTTATCTGCTCTTATTATGGGGCGGAGACAGTAATCCGCGTGATCCTTCCGGCCCGTCTGAAGTGTACCGGGCAGCGAATGAACGCATCATGCAGGTTATGCCTCAGGTGATCCCGTCCGTTCCGGCACCGGAAACCGATCCTGCCGCTGTTCCGCCTGTTGCCCCGGCACAGCCATCTGCCCCGGTGCCGCCGAAACCGGCACAGCCAAAACCAGCACAACCAAAACCGGCAAACAATCCGGCAAACAATCCGGCAAATAATCCGGCCGCCGCGCCGGGTGCGCAGGAACCGGCTGCTGAAACCGCACCGGTCCGGCCGCTGAGGATGAGGCCGCAGCAATGAATACCTACCGGGGACAAAACCGGATTATTGTCTGGCTCTCTTTTCTGATAGCACTGGTACTGCAAATCATGCCCTGGCCGGAGCAGCTTCAGTTTTACCGGCCGTCATGGGCGATGCTGTTCCTGATCTACTGGGTGATGGCGCTGCCGCACCGGGTCAGTGTCGGTTCTGCTTTCTTCCTCGGCATGATCATTGATTTGATTGAAGGCTCCACGCTCGGCGTGCATGCCCTGAGCCTTTCTATTGTCACGTATCTGGTATCATTCAGGCATCAGCTGCTGCGCAATATGGCGCTCTGGCAGCAGTCGCTGGTTATCATTGTGTTGTCAGCGCTGATGCAGTTCTTTGTTTTCTGGTCAGAATTTTTATTGTCCGATATTGTGTTTCATCCGGAAGTCTTCTGGAACAGTCTGGTCAATGGTATCTTATGGCCATGGATTTTCTTATTACTGCGTAAGACCCGCCGCCATTTTTCTGTTCATTAGTCAGGGGACGGCGGCGTGATACGTTAACAAAACGTCAGGACGTCTGAATGCTGCCGATTTACCTTGCTTCAACCTCTCCCCGCCGCCGGGAACTTATCCGGCTGCTGAATGTTCAGTGTGAAACACTCTCCCCCTGTATCGATGAAATCCGCCGTGACGATGAACCCGCCGCGGATTATGTGGTGCGTCTGGCGCGGGAGAAAGCACAGGCCGGGGTGGCGCTGGCAGCGGAAGACCGGCCGGTTATCGGCTCTGATACCATTGTGGTGCTCGGCGGGGATATCCTGGAAAAACCCCGGGATGCGGCGCATGCTTTTGCTATGCTCAGCGCATTATCCGGTTCCACACACCAGGTGATGACGGCTGTCGCGGTTTCTGACCGTTTGCGGACACTCAGTACACTGATTGTGACGGATGTGACATTCCGCCGGTTATCAGATGACGAAATAAACGAGTATATTCAGACAGGTGAGCCGATGGACAAAGCCGGTGCGTACGGCATCCAGGGCTTTGGCGGGCGTTATGTCCGCAAAATTAACGGTAGCTATCATGCTGTGGTGGGATTACCGTTAGTGGAGACAGAAGAATTAATCAAACGGTACACGGATACCCTGAGCGGGGTTGTACCGGCACACATTGATGGGAAAGAAATACCATGACAGCCGAGCTTTTGGTCAACGTGACTCCGTCTGAAACACGCGTGGCTTATATTACTGGCGGGATACTTCAGGAAATTCATATTGAGCGCGAGGCTAAACGCGGTATCGTCGGCAATATCTATAAAGGGCGTGTGAGCCGGGTACTGCCCGGTATGCAGGCGGCCTTTATCGATATTGGCCTGGATAAAGCGGCCTTTCTGCATGCCTCGGATATCATTCCGCATACGGAATGTATCTCGGGGGATGAAAAAGAGAAATTCCGCACCCGGGATATTTCGGAGCTGGTACATCAGGGGCAGGATATTATTGTGCAGGTGGTCAAAGATCCGCTGGGTACCAAAGGTGCGCGGCTGACCACGGATATCACTCTGCCTTCCCGCTATCTGGTGTTTATGCCGGGCGCATCTCACGTAGGGGTTTCCCAGCGTATTGAGAGTGAAGAAGAGCGTGAACGCCTGAAAAATCTGGTGGCGGGCTATTGTGATGAGGATGGCGGTTTTATTATCCGCACGGCGGCAGAAGGCGTCGGGGAAGAAGAACTGACATCGGATGCCGCGTTTTTGCGCCGGTTGTGGACCAAGGTTATCCAGCGTAAAAAGCGTAATACCACCCGTACCAAAATCTACGGCGAACTGGCACTGGCGCACCGCATTCTGCGGGATTTTGCCGGTGAGTCACTCGACCGTATCCGGATTGACTCCCGCCTGAGCTTTAAAGAGTTACAGGAATTTGTGGATGATTACATTCCGGAAATGACCGCCAAACTGGAACTGTACCAGGGCAGTCAGCCGATTTTTGATCTCTACGATACTGAAAATGAAATCCAGCGGGCGATGGAGCGCAAGGTCGAAATGAAATCAGGCGGCTATCTGATTATCGACCAGACCGAAGCGATGACCACCATCGACATCAACACCGGTGCGTTTGTCGGGCACCGTAATCTGGAAGAAACCATTTTCAATACCAATATCGAAGCGACTCAGGCTATCGCGCGGCAGTTACGTCTGCGCAACCTCGGTGGTATCATCATCATTGATTTCATTGATATGACCGATGAAGATCACCGCCGCCGGGTGCTGAGCTCCCTGGAACTGGCACTGGCGAAAGATCGCGTGAAGACCACGATTAACGGTTTTTCACAGCTCGGGCTGGTGGAGATGACCCGCAAACGCACGCGGGAGAGCCTGGAGCATGTGTTATGCGAGAAATGCCCGACCTGTCAGGGGCGCGGCAGTGTCCGCTCAGTGGAAACGGTCTGTTATGAGATCCTGCGTGAGATTGTCCGCGTGCACCGCCTGCTGGATGTCGATCGCTTCCTGGTCTATGCGTCACCGGCGGTGACCGAGGCATTGCAGGGGGATGAGTCTCATGCACTGGCAGAGGTGGAGATTTTTGTCGGCAAACAGGTTCAGGTCCGCGCTGAACCGCTCTACAGTCAGGAACATTTTGATGTCGTAATGATGTAATTCATTGGCGGTACACTGCCGTATATAAACGGATATACGGTTCCGCCAGCCTTGACAGCTGCAGGAGAAGGAGAGCCGGTGAGGCGACTGCCCGGGATTTTACTGACATGCGTGATTGTAATCGTGATTGCTGCGGCACTGGTGCTCGGCGGTTTGCGCTACCTGTTGCCTCAGATAAATGAGTACCGTCCTCAGATCGAACAAAAACTCTCGCAGCTGACCGGTGCCACGGTCAGAATTGGTGAAATCAGCGGCCGCTGGCAGGGATTCGGTCCGGCGCTGACACTCCGCGACCTGAGTGTTACCGCCCCGGATGCGGATATCTCAGCCGAAAAAATCGACCTCTCCCTCGATATCTGGCGGACATTATTCCGTTTTCAGGTCAGTTTCCGTGATCTGACTTTCTGGCACATGAAGCTGGATTACAAACAGCCGCTGAGCAGCGACGGCAGCAGTATTGAAACAGATGATGCCCTGTCCGGGATCTGGCTGGAGCGTTTTGACAATTTTGATCTGCGCGACAGCGAAATCCGTTTTCTCACACCGTCCGGTGATCCCGCCACCTTACTGGTTTCCCGTCTGTCATGGCTCAATCAGAGCAAGCGCCACCGTGCCCAGGGGGAAATCAGTCTCTCCTCGGTGAATAACCCGCGCGGCTGGTTACAGGTACGGCTGGATCTGCGCGATGTCAATGGCCTGCTGGATGAGGGAACGGTCTACCTCCAGGCTGATGAGATTGATATGACCCCGTGGTTCAGCCGCTGGCTGCGTGATAATACCGGACTGAATAAAGCCGGTTTCAGCCTGGACGGATGGATGACGGTGGAAAAGGGCGCGATCACACGCGGTCTGGTCAGGCTGAACTCCGGTGAGGCAGACTGGCTGACCGGTAAAGAGAAACACACACTGGAAGTTCAGGATCTGATGGTACAGATGCGCCGTCAGGGGGAAGGATGGCTGTTTAATATTCCGGATCTGTTCAACCTGAAAACTGACGGTCAGCAGTGGCCGGAAGGCAGCCTGTCACTGCTTTATATCCCGCCGTCGGCCAAATACGGCGGGAATACTCATCTGCGCGTCCGGGCAAATGATATTGAACTGGCGCGCCTGAGCAGTATTGTGCCGACCTTCTCTTTCCTCACCAATGATATTGTCAAAGCCTGGCAGCAGCGCGACCCGTCAGGTCTTATCCGTGATTTTGCCCTCGATATCACTCCGGCTGCGCCGGAAAACCTTGAACTGGATATTTCCTGGCAGGATGTCAGCTGGAAGGCGCTGGACGAATTACCGTCGGTATCCGGTTTCAGCGGTGTATTGCGGGGCGGACAGGCGCGCGGCATCCTGCGTTTTGCCCTCGATGACAGCGTGCTGGACTACCGTCCGATGTTTACCGCACCGCTGGCGGTGGCAGAAAGCCGCGGACAGATTCAGTGGACGAATACAGACGGCAATCTGAATCTCTGGAGTGATAATTTAGATCTGAAATCCGGTGCGCTGCGGGCGAACGGTAATTTCCGCTATCAGCATGATAAAGACAGGCCGCCGTCACTCGGAATACTCGGCGGTGTGACGCTGACCGATGCCGGAGAAGCCTGGCGCTATTTCCCGGTTCCGCTGATGGGGGAGTTCCTGAGTGAATATCTCACACAGGCACTGATTGCCGGACAGGCAGAAAATGCCACGGTGATATTTCAGGGCAATCCGGCCGATTTCCCGTTCCGCAAAAACGAAGGACAATTTCAGATTTGGGTGCCGCTGCGTGATGCCACCTTTAAATATGATCCGGAATGGCCTGCCCTGATGGGCATGAATGCCGATCTGAATTTCCATAATCAGGGGCTGTGGATCAGCGCGGAGCAGGCAAAACTGGGGGAAGCCACCGCCCGTAATCTGAAAGCGGATATCCCGGATTTTACGGTTGAGCGTCTGTATATTCAGTCTGACATTGAAGGCAACGGTGAATCACTCGGTAAGTATTTTGATCAGACGCCGATGAAAAGCTCTATCGGGAATACCCTGGAGCAGCTGAAAATCGGCGGTAAGGTTAACGGTGATCTTAAGCTGGAAATCCCGCTTAATTTTGATGAGATGGTGCGGGCAACCGGTCACGTTAATCTGAAAAATAATGATATTGATGTGGTACCGATCGGCAGCACACTCAAAAATGTCAGCGGACAGTTCCGGTTTGATAACGGTGACCTGGAAAGCGACCGTATCACGGCTTCCTGGTTCGGACAGCCGCTGAATATCCGCTTTACCACCAAAGAAAATCCGTCAGATTTTGCCGTGAATATCGATCTGGATGGTAACTGGCAGATGAAAGGTATCGACGGTGTACCGGCCGTGGTCAAACAGCATGTAACCGGCTCGTTCCCGTGGACGGGGGATGTGAAAATTACCCTGCCGCAAAAAGGAGAGATGAGTTACACCGTTGATCTGGATGGTCAGACCGGAAAACTGACCAGCAGCACCTTACCGGCGGTCCGGCGCTGGGCTGCGGAAAGCGGCACACTGAATGTGCATGCTGCCGGGACAGAACACACCCTGAAAGCGGGCGGAACTCTCGGCAAATCGTTCAGTTTCCTGACGGACTGGCGTCTTGGCGATATTCTGACACTCAACGGTGCAACAATCCGTCCGGGTACAAAAGTGCCGGAAAAAATCACACCGGATGTTATCAGTATCGCACTGCCGCCGGTCAGCGGCGAAGAGTGGGTCGGCGCTCTGGCGGTGGCGGGACAGAGTCATCAGCAACCGGCCTCACTGAAACTGCCGGGGAATATTGATCTCTCCGTGCCGTATGCGGATTTTGCCGGTCAGCGCTGGAATCAGGTAAAACTGCGTATCCATCCGCAGGAAAACGGCTGGCTGCTCAGTGCAGACGGACAGGAGCTGCGCGGTGATATCCGTATCCCGTCCTCCGGACCGTGGCAGGCAAGTATTGATTATCTCTACTATAATCCGGAGTCTATTCAGAATGCCCTGCCGGAATCGCAGCGTAATGAAACCACCAAAACCGATTACCGGGTCAGCAGCTGGCCTGCTGTCACGCTGCGCTGCGAAGCCTGCTGGGTGGGCGGTCTGAATATCGGTACGGTGAACGCAAAAGTCTGGCCGGAAAATAATACGCTGGTACTGGATGCGGCAACGGTCAAAAACAGTGCCAGTGAACTGACACTCAGCGGCCGCTGGGATGCCGGCCGTTCCCCTCTGTCGCATTTTAAAGGTCAGTTTAAGGGGCCGGTCTTTGATAATATGGCCGCGTATTTCGGGGTACTGGTACCTATCACCGGCTCTCCGTTTACCGTGGATTTTGACCTGAGCTGGCGGGATGTCCCCTGGTCGCCGGATGTGGCAACACTGAACGGGATTGTCAGCACTTCGCTCGGCAAAGGGGCGATTGAGCGGATGGGCGGCGGTAATGCCGGTAAACTGCTGAGGCTGGTCAGTTTTGATGCATTATTGCGCAAATTGCAGCTCGATTTCACGGATACCTTCAGTAATGATTTCGTTTTTGACAGCATACGCGGTAAAGGCGTGATAAAAGATGGTATTTTAAAGACTACGGATACCCGCGTGGACGGATTAATGGCGGATATCAGCTTTAGCGGTTCAATTTATCTTGTGGAGCGTCGTATTGATATGTCGGTGGTTGTCACACCGGAACTCTCTGCGACGGTCGGGGTGGCGACAGCCTTTGTTGTGAACCCGATAGCCGGAGCGGCTGTCTTTGTGGCCAGTAAGGTGCTCGGCCCGCTCTGGAGTAAAATTTCGGTGATACGGTATCACCTGAGCGGTAGTTTAGAAGAGCCGAAGGTAGATGAAGTTTTGCGTCAGTTAAAGGAGACCCGGGAATGAAAAACGCAAATGTGGCACTATTGCAGCTGTGCAGCGGCACAAATATCAAACACAATTTGGCGCAAATCGAACAACAGATCAAACAACTGCCTGATAATATCAAACTGGTGATGACACCGGAAAATGCGCTGATTTTTGCATCAGGCAATACCTATCAGAAGTATGCGGAAGTGCAGGGCGAAGGCCCGCTGCAATCAGCGGTGGCTGATATGGCACGCCGTTACGGCGTGTGGATTCTGGTCGGCTCAATGCCGATGATCAGCCGTGAAGACCCTGCGCGCATCACCAGCAGCAGCCTGCTGTTTGATGATAAAGGGGAAATCAAAGCCCGTTATGACAAAATTCACATGTTTGACGTGAATATTGATGATGAGCAGGGTTCATACAATGAATCGAAAATCTTCCAGCGCGGCGAGCATATCACCGTGGTTGATACCCCGGTGGGTCGTCTCGGTATGACCATCTGTTATGATCTGCGTTTCCCGGGCCTGTTCCAGGCACTGCGTGAGCAGGGCGCGGAGATTATCTCTGTTCCGGCGGCCTTTACCCGGCTGACCGGCAAATCCCACTGGGAGCCGCTGCTGCGCGCCCGTGCGATTGAAAACCAGTGCATTATCCTTGCTCCGGCACAGGTCGGCGTGCACGGCACCCGCCGCACATGGGGACACACCATGGCGGTTGACGGCTGGGGCAAAGTGATGAAGAAAAATACGGATGCGGTGGCCGCCATCGGCGTTGATATCCGTCCGGACAGCTTAACCTCAATGCGTGAGCAGATCCGCGTGGTGAAACATAACCGTTTCCGCCCGCAACTGACCTCACTGATTGAGAAAAACACTACAGGTAAAGAGTAATTATGAGTTTTTCAACTGTCAGCAATCATCTGCTGACCGCCCATGATCTTGATGAACAGGATCTCTTTTCTGTCCTCACACAGTTAGCGGATCGCCATATTGATTATGGCGATCTGTACTTCCAGAGCAGTTTTCATGAAGCCTGGGTGCTGGAAGATAAAATTATCAAAAACGGCTCTTACAATATCGATCAGGGTGTCGGTATCCGTGCGGTCAGCGGTGAGAAAACCGGTTTTGCTTATGCGGATCAGATAAGCCTGACTGCATTACAGCAGAGCGCATCTGCGGCGCGCAGTATTGTGCGTGAGCAGGGGAACGGACAGGTACAGAGCCTTCATCGTGTTAATAACACGGCGCTGTATGCCGCACTCGATCCGCTGCGTGCAATGCCGCGTGAGGAAAAAATTGCGCTGCTGCATCGTCTTGACCGTGTGGCGCGGGCAGAAGATCCGCGTGTGCAGGAAGTGAATGCCAGCCTGACCGGTGTGTATGAAGAAGTCCTGGTTGCCGCCACTGACGGCACGCTGGCGACGGATATCCGCCCGCTGGTGCGTCTGTCTGTCAGTGTGCTGGTGGAAGAGAACGGCAAACGTGAACACGGCGGCAGCGGCGGCGGTGGTCGTTTCGGCTATGAATATTTCCTGGGTACAGAAGACGGTGAGATCCGCGCTGACCATTTCGCCCGTGAAGCGGTGCGCATGGCGCTGGTGAATCTCTCTGCTGTTGCGGCACCGGCCGGTTCAATGCCGGTTGTGCTGGGTGCGGGCTGGCCGGGCGTGCTGCTGCATGAAGCGGTCGGGCATGGCCTGGAAGGGGATTTCAACCGTCGTGGTGCATCTGTCTTCAGCGGAAAAATCGGTCAGCAGGTCACATCATCACTCTGTACCATTGTTGATGACGGAACCATCGGCGATCGCCGCGGTTCACTGGCGATTGATGACGAAGGTGTGCCGGGGCAATATAACGTCCTGATCGAGAACGGTATTCTGAAAGGTTATATGCAGGATAAACTCAATGCCCGTCTGATGGGGGTTGACCCGACCGGTAACGGCCGCCGTGAATCTTATGCACATCTGCCGATGCCGCGCATGACCAACACCTATATGCTGGCGGGGGAATCATCGCCGGAAGAGATTATCGCCAGTGTGAAAAACGGCCTGTATGCCCCGAATTTCGGCGGCGGTCAGGTGGATATCACCTCCGGTAAGTTTGTGTTCTCGACATCAGAAGCCTATCTCATTGAAAACGGTAAGATTACCAAACCGGTAAAAGGCGCGACACTGATTGGCTCCGGTATTGAAGCCATGCAGCAGGTGTCGATGGTCGGTAATGACCTGAAACTGGATAAAGGCGTCGGTGTGTGCGGTAAAGAAGGCCAGAGCGTGCCGGTGGGTGTCGGTCAGCCGACCCTGAAACTGGACAGCATTACAGTCGGCGGAACGGCCTGATGATGCAGAAATACGGCACACTGGTGATTGTTCTGATTGTGGCGGTCTCCGCCTGGCTGGCAGGGTTGCCGGGGAAGTTTATCGAAACCCGTCCGTCAGAGCCGGTGCCGCAGCAGACAGAACAGCCGCAGAGCATTGATGCGCTGACAGCACAGTCACGGGTGGTCAGCTACGTGCAGCAGCACCAGCGCCTGCCGGATTACTATGTGACGAAAAAAGCCGCCCGTAATGCGGGCTGGCAGCCGTCAAAAGGCAACCTCTGTGATGTGATGCCGGGTAAGGCTATCGGCGGTGATCGTTTCGGCAACCGGGAAAAAAGGCTGCCGGATGCACCGTCGCGTCAGTGGTTTGAAGCGGATATCAACTATAACTGCGGTCACCGCGGCAGTGATCGTCTGCTTTACTCCGGGGACGGACTGATTTATGTCACCACTGATCATTACCGTTCATTTCAGCAGGTAAATTAACCCATGACACCCGAAATCAGCACTGTGCATTTTGATTTCCGCACTATCCGGACAACGGACGATTTCTATCAGCAATTCAGTGATAAATTTCAGCTGACCTGCTTCGGCCGTAATACGGATGCGTTATGGGATATGCTGACAGGCGGGATTGATCTGCCGGTGATACTGGCGTTTGAACATATTACCGCACGGCAGCGTCGGCTGTTTTCAGCCATTATCAGTACCTGCCGGGATGCGGAGGAGGAGTGGCCGGGGGATATTCAGCTGGTGCTGGCCCCCCTGACCATGACGGCGGATTAAGCGCTTTCTGCCAGTTCTTTCAGATACTGGAACAGCTGGCGGTAAGCTTTTGGTGGTTTATTGCCTTCGCGCTCTTTTTTCGCATTGCGGATAAGTGTGCGCAGCTGCTGGCGATCAAGGTGCGGGAACAGTGCAACCGCTTCTTCCGCTACCGCGTCATCGCCGGTGACCAGGCGTTCGCGCAGATCTTCGAGTTTATGCAGCAGGACAACCTGCTGATTATGGCGGTTTTTCAGTTTGTCGAGTGCCGTGGTAATCGGCTCCGGGTCACGGGCCCGCAGCAGTTTACCGATGAGCTGTAACTGACGGCGCAGGCCTTCGCGCTTGATTTTTTGTGCAAGCAGGATGGCGTCGAGCAGCTGTTCATCCAGCGGAATACGTTCCAGCTGGGTCTTGCTTAGTGCAACCAGTTCAGCGCCGAGTTTTTTCAGGGCTTCCGCATCGCGTTTGATTTCGCTTTTGCTGACCCAGATTATCTCGTCATCCTCTTCCTCCTGAGGAAGTGCATCGGGTTCTTCAAACCAGTCTTCAGGCTGCTTTGCCATAATAGTATTTCCTGTGGCGAAACACAGAGCGGCGGGTGCCGGATGATCTCTGTGTTTGTGAGTGTTAACATTTGATTATTGCGTATTGTAACCGGGGAAAAGGCCGGATAACACCTATTCAGCTGTCTGATTAGCTGACGGCCCCTTAATTTATTGAATTGGAACCTGATTGATGAATATCACTTCTCAGATTATGGCGCAGCGTACGCGCCTGGAACAAGCGGTTTCGCAGGCACTGAGTATTGCACAGAAAGGGTGTGACAGCGCCGAAGTTGCTGTCAGCCGGACCACCGGGATGAGTGTGAGCACCCGGATGGGTGAGGTGGAGAACGTTGAGTTTAACAGTGACGGCGCGCTGGGGATCACGGTGTATCATAACCAGCGCAAAGGCAGCGCATCTTCCACCGATTTAAGCGACGAGGCGATTGCCCGTACCGTACAGGCCGCGATCGACATTGCGAAATATACATCTGAAGATCCGTGTTCCGGCCCGGCAGATCGCGATTTGCTGGCCTTTGAGGCACCGGATCTGCAACTGTTTTATCCGTCTGAAGTGAGCGCGGACCAGGCGATCGACTACGCAGCCAATGCAGAAAAAGCCGCACTGAGCGCGGACCCGCGTATCACCAATACGGAAGGCGGCAGCTTTAACAGCCATTACGGCATCCGTGTCTTCGGTAACACGCTCGGTATGTTGCAAAGCTACTGCAGCAGCCGTCACTCGATGTCTGCCTGTGTGATCGCGGAAGAAAACGGTGATATGGAGCGTGATTACGCGTATACCATCGCACGTAAGCTGGATGACCTGAAATCCGCACAGTGGGTGGGTGAAGAGTGTGCCCGCCGGACATTGTCCCGCCTCGCACCGCGCAAACTGGCGACACAGAAAGCGCCGGTGATTTTTGCGCCGGAAGTGGCAACCGGTTTGTTCGGGCATCTGGTCGGCGCGATCAGCGGCACGTCCGTATACCGCAAATCCACTTTCCTGCTCGACAGCCTGGGTAAACAGATCCTGCCGGACTGGCTGACCATCCGTGAGCTGCCGCATGTGATCGGTGGCCTGGCCTCGACGCCGTTTGACAGTGAGGGTGTCCGCACAGAGGATCGCCTGATTATCGAAAACGGTGTTCTGAACAACTGGCTGATGACCACCTATGCCGCCCGCAAACTGGGGCTGAAAAGCACCGGTCACGCAGGCGGTATTCACAACTGGCACATTGCCGGCCAGGGGTTGGGTTTTGACGATATGCTCAGAGAGATGGGCACCGGTCTGGTGGTTACAGAACTGATGGGACAGGGTGTCAGCGGTATTACCGGCGATTACTCACGCGGCGCTTCCGGTTTCTGGGTGGAAAACGGCGAGATTCAGTATCCGGTCAGTGAAATCACGATTGCAGGCAACCTGAAAGACATGTGGGCCAATATAATCGCCACCGGCGACGATATTGAAACCCGCAGCAATATTCAGTGCGGCTCTGTCTGGCTGCCGGAGATGAGTATTGCGGGGCAGTAATCATTTTGCTGCATAAAAAACCCCGGCTTTTATGCCGGGGTTTTTTATGCCGGACAAAAACACAGCACTACATCATCAGCATTATCAGGCCCTTTGTGAGCATAAATAACTGATTTTCGAAATTAAGCACCAGTGGCAGCGGGGAGTCAGTTAACGGGGAAAAGGCAAGAATGTGCAGCAGACTGAATGTTGACATAGTGGCTCCGGAAAGAGAAAAGATAAGCCATCATGCAGAAAAAGAAGGGAAAATGGAAGCTGCGCCCGCAGATTACCTGAAACGGACGCAGAGCAGGCTTAAAGCGGATTAACGGTGTAATTCACCGGCAGCTTCAGGCTGATAGATAATTTCTGATACTTTTACGCGCGTTGCTTCACCGTTCGGCAGTTCCCATGAGATCTCATCGCCGACAGAAAGCCCGAGTAACGCAGCTCCCAGCGGTGCCATGACAGACAACTGCTCTGCGCTGTCTTTCAGTGACGCCGGGTACACCAGGGTACGGATACTCTCTTTCCCGCTTGATAAATCCTCAAAGCGGATGCGGCTGTTCATCGTGACGACCGTGGCAGGCATTTCCGCCGGCGGCAGGATTTCAGCGCGATCTAACTCGTCATTCAGGGCTTCGGCAACCGGGCTGTCAGCATAAGCCGGCTGTTCCAGCAGCATATCCAGACGCTCTGCGTCCAGTTCATTAATAATTATATTGGGCTTTTTCATACCACACTCCAAATCATTTCCAATACAAAAGAACACCCCCACACCAGAAGGAGGGGGGTGCTCATTTTGATAATTAATCTGATAGTAGGCTGTTCTCCTCCGAAAGGAAAGAGATCAGGATCACGAACCGCCGGGCTGCGTGAACGAAACAGCGTATCAGTTTTCTTTAAGTAAAATATTTCGTTTAGTATAACTAATCTTCATCAAAACCTGAATCAAAAAGGGAAATAATTGCCTCAATGGCGGTATTTTCATCAGGCCCTGTTGCTTCTACTTCAATAAAACTGCCCTGTTCGGAATCCAGCATCAGCATCGCAAGCACACTCTCTG
>OJJS01000033.1_pt1 | contig 41793 bp, 42 predicted proteins | sample 1596371 | NCBI WGS metagenome assembly OJJS01 (sample SAMEA4350116, study PRJEB24818) | metagenome | biome: human; feature: gut; material: faeces | place: Denmark | collected 2013-09 | reverse complement strand
GCGCTTTACTGGCTGGTATCAGGGCGGACAGTCGGCGGTATGAAAATGTACGATGATAATAACAGGTTAGACAGAGATACCGCATTAGAGTTATGGACTATCGGCAGCTCCTGGTTCTCTGATGAGCAGGGTAAAAAAGGGCAGATTAAATCAGGGCAGTTTGCGGATTTTATTGCCTTATCTGACGACTATTTCCGTGTGCCTGAACCGGAAATTAAAGCGATTGAATCACTGCTGACGGTAGTAAATGGCGAGATCGTTTACGGTAACGGTATTTTCGGACCGCTGGCACCGCCGTCAATTCCGGTTTTACCTGACTGGTCGCCGGTTATTAAAGTCCCGGGGCATTATTCTTATTTACAGCAGGAAAATAAAGCCGCGATCCTGAATCAGTTACACCAGTGCTGCGGCTCGTGTCACGTCCACGGCCATCAGCATGATATTGCCCGTAAATCCTCTGTGCCGGTTGCGGATGATAATGCCTTCTGGGGCGCGCTGGGGTGTTCCTGTTTTGCATTTTAATTATTACTGTGTCTGTTAATACGTGGCTGGTGGTGAAACATCAGCCACATTAAACCGGAGATCATATTCACATGACTAATCCGCAATCATCCGCCCGGTCACCGCTGCGTAACCGTGTTTTCTTTGTGTTATGGGTGGCGACATTGTTTTCTAACATCGGTACATGGATGAATGATGTAGGTGCAGGATGGCTGATGACAAATCTGAGTCCTGATCCTGTCATGATCGCGACTATTCAGGCCATGACAACATTGCCCGTCTTTTTATTAGCCTTACCGGCCGGAGCTGTTGCTGATATTTTTGATAAGCGCAAGCTGCTTATTATTGTCAATATCACGATGCTTTTTGCCGCTGCATTACTGGCTGTTCTGGTTTATTCCGGTGCGGTCAGTATCGGCTGGTTATTGTTAATTACCTTTATTCTCGGCTCCGGTGCGGCCTTTTCAGGTCCTGCCTGGCAGGCAATTGTCCCGGGTATTGTCGCGCCTCATGAATTAAAAGCGGGGATCGCATTAAACAGTATGGGGATTAATATCAGCCGTGCCATCGGTCCCGCACTGGCCGGTGTACTGATTTCACAGGTGGGGCTTTATCTTCCTTTTATGCTTAATGCACTCAGCTTTATTGCCATTATTGTGGCGGTGTGGTGGTGGAAAGGGGAGAAACACAAAGAAAATACCTTACCGGCGGAATCTGTGGTTGCTGCGATGATTTCCGGGCTGCGTTATGCCCGTTACAGTCCGGCATTAATTAAAACCATTATCAGAGCCGCTGCTTTCTTTGTGTTCGCCAGTGCGTACTGGGCGATGCTGCCGCTGGTTGCCAGGGTATCACTTGAGGGTGATGCAACGTTATACGGGATCTTAACCACCAGTATCGGTATCGGAGCGGTCATCGGAGCATTCAGTCTGTCCGCGTTGCGCGCACGGTTCAGCACCGGAACATTAGTGACCTCCGGGACTGCCGGTACAGTGATTGTGCTGGTGATATTTGCCGTGACCACCTCGGAATATCTGGCGATTGCAGGCAGTATTATTGCCGGATTCAGCTGGCTGATCACACTTTCCACCCTGATGGTATCTGCGCAGACAGCACTTCCGGACTGGGTCAGAGCAAGAGGACTGGCGCTGTATCTGACCGTATTTTCAGGGTCAATGGCACTGGGGTCATTAATCTGGGGGCAGATTGCCTCACACTCATCAATAACAATCGCGCTGCTTGCGGCGGCGGCCGGAATTATTATTATCTGGCTGTGTGTGCTGAAAGTAAAAATTGATCACGATAATATTAATTTGTCGCCTTCTGAGCATCTTATCCTGCCGGAGGAATTTCAGTATTATCCGGAGAATAATAAAAGTCCGGTGATGGTGTGTATTCAGTACAAAGTGAACACAGAGCATCAGACTCAATTTTTTGACCTGATGGAACAATTAAAACGGGTCCGGCTACGGGATGGCGGTTATTCCAGAGGGCTGTTTTCAGTTCCCGGCACGCAGGATGAATTTATAGAGACATTTATGGTGTCGTCGCCGGCGGAGCATCACCGTCAGCATAAACGGGCAACGGTGGATGATCGCCGGATTGACAGTCAGTTAAATGCCATTATTCAAAGCAAAACTGTTGTGCATTATCTTTCCTATACCCGGGAAACGAAAAAACAGAAATAAAACAGGAAATAAAAAAATCCGGCAATAAATAAGTATTGCCGGATAGTATCAGATAATTTAAAAGTGCTTACCAATGGTATGAATAACTGAGGCCAACCTGTAAACCATCATTACGGTAATCAGTGGTGTGATAACCGATATCACCGCGAACTGTTGAATTCTCATTAATAAAGTAATTTACACCGGCACGGGCATACGGTTTTATATTTTGATTGTCTCCGCGGTCATAAATATAATCAGTATCGTTCACATACTGAATATGACCGGTAAATGCATCGCGCTGATGGCGGAGTCTGATATCGGTACCGATACCCGCATCCAGTTCTGCGCTCTGATTAACACGGTGTTTTAAATCAATACCAAGCTGTAAATCAAGATTTTTATTCCCGGCACGGCCGTAAGTTGCAGGAAAACTAATACCATTTGATTCAGTATATCCGGCCCGTGTGACATGGTGATATTTAACAGCAGCCAGCGGAGTAACCAGCGTATTTTCGCTGACGTTAATACCGTAACCGGTAGTGAATCTGACATAGTAACCTTTGATATCGGAATTACCTTTTCCGGTTTCCGTTCCGCGTTGTGCCCGGCGGGTAATTTCCAGATCCTGCTGTAAAAATGCGGCGGAAAGTTCACTGCTAAAACCGGTATTATCACTGTTTTTCTGGTAACGTAACCATGCGCCGACGCCGGGATTATTACTTCCGCGGGTATCGTAGCCATCAGCAAGATTCGTATTCACCGCAAAATTCAGTGATGCGCCCAGCGTCCAGTTTTCTGCCGGTAAACGGAATGAACCAAATACGCCGGTAGCGACACGGCTGTTCCGGTGAACATTATCGTATTGGGTAAACAGACCGGTACAGTAATTGTCATCGCCCATCCGGCAACGGCTTTCGGCGAGGTTATACAGCGCGGTCTGATACAAATCCAGAACCTGATAGTTGCTGTTTGCCAGTTTTGTCACTGTATTACGGGTTTTGGCGATATCAACAGGATTGGAAATAATAACCTCTCCGGGTCCGGACGGTTCAACCGGCGTCAGAGGTTCAGCCGGGCCAACGGGTTTGATCGGCTCAACGGGTTTGACCGGGTCAACCGGTGTTGACGGCTCAAGTGGTGTCATCGGCGGTTTATAGTCCAGTTTCCATAAAACAGCGGATGTTTCGTTGTTTTCATTCTGCACATAACCCGCAACGACCCTGCCGTCATCAGAAATTGCTTCAGCGCTGGATTCTCCGGCGAGTTCATCCTGAACAGGTTTCAGTTCGTACATCTTTTTTTCACCGGAAACGTAGACAAAGGCACGTTCGGTATCATCTTCATTATAAGACGATCCGACGATAAATTGCCCGTCATGTGAAACTGATGATGCACTGGAATATCCGGTATTATCTTTCTTCAGTGTACCGAGATCGCGCATACCTTCTTTATCAGTATGGCGGATAGCATGTGTTTCATCGTTATTGTCTGTTGACGAGCCTACGGTAACGAGCCCGTCAGCGGATACCGCATTAGCATTTGACTGGCCTGTGTTATCGTCTCTCAGTGTGCCCAGGGATACCATGCCGTTATCTGCGGTATATTTAAATGCCTGACCATTACCGGTGATGAAGCGGCCGACAATCACACTGCCGTCATGATTAACCCCGTTTGCTGTTGAGCTTTCAGAATCAGCCGGATTCAGTAATGTTATACCGTCCTGCTCCGTAAAACGGAAAGCCTTTTGGTCTGCAATACCGATAATAGTTTTACCATCTCCGGAAATACCCTGTGAGGCGACACTGGTAAATGCCTGTTGATCCGGAATACTTATATCGCCGGTATTGGCAGTGTAAATATACATTTTCGATTTGACGTTATCATTTGCGTCAACTATATAACCCGTCGCCATATTACCGTCAGCGGAAAGGCCGGAGATATAAATGCTGTCATTGCCGGTGGAATATTTACTCAGATCAACTGAATTACCATTTATAATAAGGAAGGGCCGGTAGTTATTATCCGAAATCTCATAAGTTCCGGCAACAATACTTCCGTCTGAAGATATTGCAGCAGCCTGACCAATCTCCTTTATCTGTGAAACCTGATAGTCCATTGCGGAAAATGCCAAAGTGCTTTGTGATGTCAGAAATAATGCCAGCAAGGTTTTATTAAAGTGTTTTTTATGTTTTTCAGACATAGTGGTATTCGTTCTTTCCAGATAATAAGGTTGTATTGACTTATTGCATTGACAGCAATAAATCCGGCGTTAATTAAATAATGTTGCCAATAAAATTAGCGATATAAATAATCTGCTTCCATCATAAAAATCCGGCCGTATTGCGGAAGTGCCGGTCGAAATAGAGTCTGCAAAATCATTGTCAGTATGAGTATGACATCAAAATCATCCGGGATGCTGATGCAAGCCGCGGGTGTCAGGAGCTCCTGTATCTGTGTGTATGGCTACCATGCAATTTTGGGTTAAACCAATTTGGTGCGTAATTTATTGGGTTTCTGATCTTAAGGCAAATAAAAATTGCGCCTGAACACGTTTTTTTAGTAAAAAAAACAGATAAACGCCTTTTCAGGTTTTCGGGGATGGTTTTTTAATCATAAAATCTGATAATTTTAATTAATTCGATATTATTAGTGTGTGTAATTGTGTTTGTGTCAGATGACTGATGTGACAAATATGCGATTTACAAGATAAAAATTCATTAATAACATAATGATATAAATTTTATTGCGTTGCATCATGCTTTGGGTGATAAAGCATTATTAACTAATTGATAGCATGGGGTGGATTATTTCAGGTCCCGGCCGTACGGCATGCAGATCTTTCCGGGAAGTGGTAAAGCGGACAGAAAACGTACCTAAACAAAATGAGTTTCATTATCAGTTTTTCGGGGGGAGGAACCGATACTCATCAAAAAAAGATTTCTAAAACAGTATATTTATTGACTAAATGGATAAGTAATATCATTATATCGTGATGGGTTTCACATAACTAAAATAAAATGAGTAGCGCTATGGATTCTGAAAGAGATGGGTAACAAACACGGATTAGTATTTCTTGAGCAAACATTGAAGGGTATATTCAGAGCATTACTCGCGCTGATTGTAATTGTATTTTTATCCTCGGTTGTTTTATTTTCTGTACTCTGATGGCTCAGAGTTAGTCGCCTGTTATGAACTTAAGATGAGTGTTAAATTCTGATTTTTCCGGCATATTATTGGTATTTTTGTTTTTATATTTTGCTGAGCTGCCGCTGTCCGGAACCGATTGCCGGATAAAGGTTAACGCCCCGGAAAATAAACGTTATTAATGTAATGGCTGCCGGCGCAGAATAGCAAAATGGTATCCGGCCGGTAGCCTGTGTTACTTTTAGCTGTTTATTACCATTCCAGATTCATACCGGCACCGTACATAACATCTCCGCCGTTTGACGCAGAAGTCGCGAGGCTGGCTTTAACCGCGACATTTTCATTGAAACGGTAGCCGCTGCCGACAGCAACGGCATTTTCAGAGTTATATCCGCCGACAGCCGCGCTGAGGTTAAATTTACCGACGTTATACGGCTGGAACAGGTTTGATGTGGCGGCGGACATTGCAAAACCGCGCTGCATTTTGTCATTCAGCTCATCATAGCGCAGCTCCAGTTTATCAATACGGGCTGAGTTGTGTGTTGCCAGGTTATACGCATTATTCGCGGTATTATTGGCTTTCTGCGCGGTGGTATTGGCGGTATAAGCCGTATTACGGGCATCAACCGCATTGGTATTTGCCGTTACCGCCGTTTTTTGTGCTTCAGTGGCTTTACCGTCTGCGGCATCTGACACTTTTTTGGCATCCGTTGCTTTCGTATCAGCTGCTTTGGCCGTGTTTTCTGCCGCAGTGGCGGTATTATTGACCACGTTCAGCTGGGCAATATTCGCGGCATCGGTATCTTCTGAACCTCCGGCGACATTGGTGATCCGGCGGTAAGTATCTTTTTCACCCCATTGCGGGGCTTCTGCTTTTTTCCCGATAGATAATTCACCGGTGTACTGAGCTGCCGCATCGGTTTTGTCCAGGAAACGGGCATCACCGCTGGTTTTTCCGGCAACAGAGCCTGAACCCAGGGCGATGGAGTCAATGGCGCCGCCGGTGACTTTTGCATCACGGCCGATAGCAACACTGTTGTTGATTTCAACCGAACCACCGGACGGGTTATCAATGGTACCACCCGCACCGGCGCTGGCATTGCCGCCGATACTGATCCCGCCGTTTTTCTGTTTCGCGGCATCACCGATGGCCACACCACCCATTCCGTCAGAAACGGCTTTGCTGCCGAGGGCAACAGAGCCTTCACCTTTGGCTACGGCGCCATTACCGACAGCCATTGACGGCGCTCCTGCCTGGCCGTCAGCGGAACCGTCAGCATAGGCACTGTTACCGATAGCAATATCAGAATCAGACTTTGCCACCGGCGGTTTTGGCTGGTTTGCCGGTATGCTGCTGTTCGGGTTTTCCGGCGGGATTTCATTTTTATCCGCCGTGTTACCAATGATAATCGTGTTATTTGCATCGTTACTGATAAACCCCGAACCTAATTTAACTCCGGCAGATTGCTCTATTTTACCGGTAGCAAAATCAGGCATTGAGGTTGTGACATCATCACTTTCATCAATACCCGGTGCGGCAACAGAGATAAAAGGGATCAATGCTAAAAAAAGACAAGATTTTTTAAACATAATTACACCTCGTAGTTGTTATTGGCATTAATATAGTCAAATTGGCGTAATTATCCGGCTGAACTTTGGTCATTTAATGTTCATGATAAGCAGAGTTGCGGGGAAAAAAGAATGGCGGGACGAGAAAATAAAACAGTACGGCGAACCGTACTGTTTTGGTGAATAAATAAGAGGTGTTTTGTTATTTTTTACTGCGTTCGTTGTTATCTTTTTCGACGTCAGCTTTCCAGTCGGAGGTAATCGGTTTTGATTGCTGTTTGACTTCAACAGCTTTATTCACTGCTTCATACGCTTTGCCATAACCGGCTTTATCCTGCACATAACCGGTGGCGTTGTCGCTTTTAATTCCGATATTTCCGGCTTCTGCGATCGCATCAATATTGGCGCCGAGGAAAATAAAGTCCCACTTATCTTCTTTTTCCGCAGAATTAATCATTGCTTTGATCTTATCCCGGCTGTATTTACTGCTGCTGTTCTCTTCACCGTCGGTAATAATGACAAATAACACATTATTGTTTTTGGTGATTTTCCGGTTTTCGCGGATTTTTTCAATTGTTACGCCGACTGCATCGAGTAATGCAGTATTACCACCGACGGTGTAATCATCCGGGGTCAGGTTTTTGACTTTACTGATAGGTTCGCGGTTGTGCAGCGTGCTGTTTTCCTGGTTGAATAAAACCGTTGTGACGTAAATATTTCCCTCTTTTTTACGGTTTTCAGCAAGAACAGAGTTATAACCGCCGATAGTGTCCTGCTCAAAACCGGACATTGAACCGCTTTTATCCAGAACAAAGACCAGATCCAGATCAGAGGATACGGTTTTTTCCGGTGCTGCCGGTTTGGTTTCTGCCGCGGCAAACAGCGAGGCTGAAAACAGCAGCAAAAGTGGTGTAATAAAGATACGGATGAATCCGGACATAGATATTCCTTATATGGCTCCGGGGGCGGAGAGTAATCTGACGGGTAAAACTGTATTCTGCTGTGAACAAAAAATATTCACAGCAGATTTATCCGATTAGCGGGTCACTCCGTTTCTTCCGTCCGCTGTAAAATGGCGGCGAGATGTCCGGTGTCCTGATGCAGGCGCAGGTAACGGGAAACAGCCTCTTCCCATGCGCGGCCGTCACCCAGTATCGCCCGGCTGCGGGTGGAATGACGTCCGTAACGGGTCTGATACAGGCTGATTAATGTCTGGTTGATTCCGCGGATATCCGGGCGCGGATTTTTATGCATCTGATGTTCTAATGCCCGCTGTACTTTTTCAATCTCAGCCGGATCGGGTTCGTAACGGCATTCATGGTACTGACTGAGTACAATAAAGGAGGGGGGAATATTTTCATCATACGCTGCCTGTAACCGCAGATGGCCGTCCAGGATGAGATAAGATGCCAGGCCGCTGATATACCAGATCAGTACCGGAGGCAGTTTTCCTTCACGGGCAACTTTGCGCCAGTATTTCAGGCGGCTGCTTTGCGGTTCAACCGCGTAACGTGGCAGCAGTTGATAACCGCCGAACCACCAGTCCGCAAATATCACTCTTTCGGGGGATTGCAGATCGGGCAGGTCTTCGCTGTATAACCGCCAGTCCGCATTGCTGATATCTTTGGTTACGGGTGAACGGAAGCACCATTTTTCACGCGGTTGCGGGGCATTGACAATATACGGCGCAGAGGGCGGGGCGATATTTAACGGACGCAGCAGCCACTCTCCGGCGGCGAGCAACGGTGAAGAGCGTTCCTGTAAATCACGGGCAAAGTACCGGCACCACTGCGGGGTTTGTTCTTCTGCCGGCAGGGTGCTGATTTTTTGAGCCTGCTGCGAACGGATCGGGGATAACAGATTGCGCTGATCAGGATGGTCCTGATTATAAACCAGCCAGACACCGCAATGGTCGCGCAGAACGGTTGCCCAGAACAGCGGAGTGCCGCGCAGCTGTAATTGCATCCGGCTGTTATGACCGCTGAGCAGAGCAGGTGCATCCTTATTTGCCGTTTCCGGATTAACCCTGATGAGCAGGCTGTGCCATTGCTGATAATCATCAATTTTATCCTGCCACCAGTAGGTTTTCATGGTATGGTTTCGCCTCAGATTTTCCGTCACCGGCACAGGCCGTTGCCGGTTGCACCCTTACATTATTTCACAGTGAATGATTATGTCTTACCAATGTCCGCTTTGCCAGCACCCGCTGACACGCCGTTCCGGCAGTTACAGTTGCGAAAATCACCATCAGTTTGATCAGGCGAAAGAGGGATATATCAACCTTCTGCCGGTTCAGTTCAAGCGCTCAAAAGAACCGGGTGACAGTAAAGAGATGATGCAGGCACGCCGGGCATTTCTGGATAATCATCATTACCGTCCGCTGCGGGATCAGGTGATCGCTGCATTTGAGCAATATTTACCGGCACAGGCAGAACAGGTACTGGATATCGGTTGTGGTGAGGGCTATTACACCAGTGCGCTGGCGGAAAGCCTTGCAGCACGGCAGGTTACGGTTTACGGGCTGGATGTGGCGAAAGTGGCAGTCCGCTACGGGGCAAAACGTTATCCGCAGGTCAGCTTCTGTGTGGCATCCAGCCAGCGTTTACCCTTTGAGGATAACAGTCTGGAGGGCGTGCTGCGGATCTACGCGCCATGTAATCCTGATGAGTTAACCCGGGTGGTGAAACCGGGTGGTATTGTGATTACGGTAACACCGGGACCGCGTCATCTGTATCAGCTGAAATCGCGTATTTATGATGAGGTACATCTGCATCCGCTGAAAGAAGAACTTTTTCCGGGATTCGGCCCGGCGGAGGAACAGCAGGTGGCTTATCCGATGGTACTGAACGGTGCGGATGCTCTCGCTCTGCTCTCCATGACACCGTTTGCCTGGAAAGCGACGGACGCGGTCAGAAATCAGCTGGCAGCCGAAACCGCATTTTCCTGTGAAACCGATTTTCTGATCCGCGTATACCGCCGGGAACCGGATACTGAAGACGCCGGTGACATCTGAAACCTGACTATATTTATTTTTGCGGACCGATTGTTATAACGGCAATAAAATAGCCCTTTGCGGGCTATTTCAGATTGCTGACAAAGCATCCTTATCAGCTATGTGAAGCGCCGTAGTTGCGTAAAGTTCCGTCGGTGTTTATATATAATAAAGCAGGATCAAAACAGAGTGTAATATCAGCTTCAATATATTTACTCTTAAACGTAAAAGTTTGTCCTTTTACTGCCAGTTTCAGCGGTATTTCATAGCCACCGGCATAGTCGGTTAAAATACGACCTGATTCATATCCCGGACCGGAATCGATAATGACCTGGCTCAGTTTGTAGTTTTTCATTACGGGGATGTAGATATCATTTTCAGCTCCCTGATTTACAGGGATATCAGTAATTTGATGAAAAATCGTGTTATTGATATACGCATTATCATTAGAATATATAGCAGATATACTATAATGAGTCTTTGGTTGTTTAGGCTGATTATTTAAATTTACAGTGTATTTTATTTTTATTAAATCACCCTGTTTATTTTTGAAATTATCGGTATATTTTTCATAAACAAATTTATTTTTTAAACTTGATTTTATTTTATATGAAAGTGTATCAGATTCATGCCATGCAAAAATGCAACCACTCAGTAACGTGGTTAACATAATAATACTTAATATAGATATCATCTTTTTCATATTATCACCTGTACTATTCACTGAAAAATCAAAAGATATTTCAGATAATAACAAGGAAAATATTTGCTTTCCGGAATCCGCTTCCCGGTATTACAAAAGAAGAAATACTGATTTATAACTGCCCCGTCAGCCGGGGCAGTATTTCACCGGATTAACCGATGTGTTCATACAGAATGGTAAATCCGATCAGGATCAGTACAATCCCGCCGATAATTTCAGCCCGTTTGCCCAGCAGCGGGCCGATATAACGCCCGAGTATCATCCCTGTGGTGGCCATGATCATGGTCATCAGTCCGATAGTCATCGCGGTATGGACAATATTAACTTCCAGGAAGGCAAGACCGACACCAATTGCCATGGCATCCAGGCTGGTGGCAACAGCCGTGGTTGCCAGATGTAATGCGCTGTGGCGTTGTGGTTTTTCATGACGGGCACAGCAGTCATCACCGGCGGTGACACTGTTGTAAATCATACGGGCACCGAGGATAAACAGCAGTGAGAAGGCTATCCAGTGATCCCATTCCATCACATACTGACTGGCATAAATACCGATTGCCCAGCCGATAAGCGGGGTGACAGCTTCAATTATGCCAAAGATAAAACCGGTGCGCAGTGCTTCACGTAAAGGTGGTTTGTTCAGGGTAGCGCCTTTGCAGACAGCAACGGCGAAGGCATCCATAGACAGGGCCAGGGCAAGGACGAGGGTGGCGTAAAAACTCATAAACTCAGTCTCGGTCGGGTAGCTTATCCATATACACACAATCCAACCCCGACCTCCGGTGAACTGCGTGTCTATGGTCTTGCCAACCGAAACGGCATCCGCACCATGCTGATATAATATCACGCAAGTATGTTGACACGGATTTTCTGTTATTTCTCTGAGAGGTTAATAACAGAACAGGCTACTCCCCAATGACGTGACCGGAAAGATATCACAGAAAATAAAAAAGGCAAGAATATATATTTTAATTTATAAAGATGCTAATGAGAATGATTTTCATTACTGGTTTATTTAATAAGAAAATAAAGACTAATATTATTATTAGTCTTTATTTCTGTAGGGGGATAAAAATCAGGGGTTATTATTTATGATTAATCATAAAATTATAAATCTTTTGTAAATCATCAAGATGGGTAACTTTTATGTAAATTTTTCGATTTTCCAAACCCACAAGAAGAATACCGTCTTCTGATAAATTCATTGTTTTTATTCTGTCATATTTAATATATGCATTGGCGTAAAAAAAGCCATCCTGTTTAAAATATAACTTTGGTGAACGAATAAAAGCCAGATAAATTGCAATGATAATACACCCGGAAAGTAAATAGGTTGTTAACGGGCTGCCGTGTCCGGTTATATTATTATAAATAACAATACCGATAAGCAGGATAAAGATCACGGCATCAGCGCGATGGTTACGGCGCAGTTTTATCCGCAGCTGTGTTTTGCCTTTCAGTGTGTTAACAATAAATTCGTCATAAACGGCAAACAGCAGCATCAGCACAATCACGGCCAGCAGAACAATATCATTTACAGTCATTGTGGTTCTTTCCCCTGAAGTGAAACAAAAAACGGGAGGCGAGCCTCCCGTTTAAACTAACATATTCATTCTGAAAATACGCGTTCTGAAAATATACGTCCGTTAACGCGCGTGCTGCCGGTTACAGTCCGAGGAAACCAAAGACGTAACCCAGAATACCCAGTACAAAGAAGCCGATAATAATCAGCAGGGCATTCACTTTGTGGCGCAGCAGCCACATACAACCGAATGTCAGCAGCAGCGGCATCAGGCCCGGCATCAGCTGGTTAAGGATAGTCTGGACAGTGGTGATTTCCATCTCGCCGGTGGTCGGATTTTTAATTTCCGACACCACAAGCGGGATATTCACTTTTGTCCATTTATTCACCAGCGCGCCCATAACAAACAGACCGAGGATTGACGCCCCCTCTGTCAGTTTCTGCAGGAAGCCGCCGCCCATATCCTGAACAATATCCAGTCCTTTTTTATAGCCGTAAGCCACACCGTAATAACGGGTTGCCAGGCGGACCAGGTTAAACAGGAAGAAGAACAGTAACGGCCCGAGCAGGCTGCCGGTCATGGCAATCCCCGCACCGAGGGCAGCAAAGACCGGACGCACGGTACCCCAGAAGATCGGGTCACCGACACCGGCCAGCGGTCCCATCAGACCGACTTTGATACCGTTGATGGCACCATCATCGATAGCCGCACCATTCGCGCGCTGCTCTTCCATCGCACAGGTCACACCGAGGATAGGGGCAGCCATATACGGATGTGTGTTAAAGAACTCCATATGGCGTTTGATAGCCTGTCTGCGTTCTTCATTATTTTCCGGATAAAGACGGCGGATCACCGGTACCATCGAGAATGCGTAGCCCATCGCCTGCATACGTTCAAAGTTCCATGAACCCTGAAACAGGTTTGAGCGGATGAAAACACCCCGGATATCGCTCTTTCTTAACTGTTTTCTGCCGGTTACGTTGCTTGTAGTATCAACCATGTTGCTCACCTTCTTAGTCTAACTCGTTATCCAGGTCGTTTTTGCTGCCGGCAGCGACAACGACTTCCGATTTGTTGTATTTCGGACTGAGCTGGATATACAGCACAGCCATAACCGCACCGATAACACCCAGCGCAACCAGGTTGAAATCAGTAAATGCCGCGGTAACGAAACCCAGATAGAAGAATGGCATCAGGTAGCCGGCACGCATCATGTTGATAACCATCGCGTAACCGACCACAACAATCATGCCGCCTGCGATATTCAGACCGTTGGTGACCCAGTCCGGAATCGAGTCAAGCATTTCACGGACAACATCAGTACCGACAGACACGGCCACAATGACAGCCGGGATAGCGATACGCATTGCCTGTAACAGCAGAGCACTGACGTGGATCATCCCCAGAGCGGTGAGATTCCCCTTATCCGCCGCACGGTCACCCATGTGCTGGAAGGCAACGGTGATGGTACGGACAATAATGGTCAGTACCTGACCGGCTGCCGCCAGCGGAATCGCCAGCGCGATACCGGCACCGATATTCTGACCCCCGGCGATAACCAGGATAGTGGAAATGATGGACGCCAGCGCCGCATCCGGTGCCACTGCCGCACCGATGTTCATCCAGCCGAGCGCGATCATTTCCAGCGTACCGCCGATCATGATCCCGGTTTTCATATCACCCAGTACGATCCCCATCAGCGTACAGGCGACCAGAGGGCGGTGGAACTGGAATTCATCGAGGATTGACCCCATACCCGCGACACAGGCAACGATGAAGACCAGGACGATTTGTACAACGGAAAGTTCCATTGTGTTTCTCCTTTAACCAGTCATTTTGCAAACAACAAATTTTGTATTGAGTAATGGGTCAAATTAACTTTCAGCTTTGCTGATTAAATCCATCATTTTTATTTTTGAATCGGTGGAGACTTTACGGACTTCCAGCTCGATGTTGCGGTCATTCAGTGCTTTAAATGCCTCAATATCTTTCTCATCGATGGAAACCGCATTGTTAACCTGTTTTTTACCTTCGTGGAAAGCCATCCCGCCGATATTAACCGATTTGATCTCCACACCGTCTTCCACCAGGCGCAGAACATCGGCCGGGTTGGTAAACAGGAGCATACAGCGGTCATTGGCGTATTTCGGGTTATTCCAGACACGGACCATTTTGGCGACATCCACCACGTGCGCGGTAACACCCGGAGGCGCGACCTGCTTGAGCAGTGTTGAGCGGACCGTATCGCTGGCGACATCGTCACTGACAACAATAATACGTTTGACGTTGGTTTCTTTGGTCCAGCGGGTGGCGACCTGGCCGTGGATCAGACGGTCATCGATACGGGCGAGGGCGATGGTCATGTGTCCGCCCGGGCCTGCCGGTGCCGCCGGCTGTGCGGCCGGTTTTGGTGCAGGTGCCGCTTTCGGAGCCGGTTCGTCCTGTGCTTTCAGGGCACGGATACCTTCGCGGCCGGTTTCCAGTGCGACCGCAACCAGTTCCTGTAATGACGGATTGTCATCGCGGCACATAAAGGTTTCGACCAGCATCGGCACGTTGACGCCTGTGACTATCTCATAATTACTGTTGCCGCCTGCGGCCTGGTCCTGCTCGGTTACGATGCGGTTTGCTGCGTTGAACGGGCTGCCGCCCCAGGTATCAACGAGGAATAAAACCCCGTCAGCGGTTGATAAACCGGGCAGCTTTTCATTGTACTTCGCATATAGTGTGTCGGCATTTTCCCCCGGTACGAAATCGATGAAGGAGACGTTCTCCTGTTCACCGATCAGCATTTCAGTCGTGCGCAGTAACTGCTCAGCGGCTTTGCCGTGGGTGCCAATCATAATGGCTATACTCACCTCTGTTCCCCCTTAACATCAGACAGGATGGTTCTTGTGTATTACACAGAATCTTTTATGGGTCAGGAAAAAAACCGTAAGACTCCGGTGTAAAGATAGTCTCAGGCCCGTGATACCGCTAATTATTTACGTTTAAGCAGCGGTAATTAATTTCGGGGCACTAATTAAATGACAGAGTAACATTCTATGGATGTAAAAAAACTTGCTTTCCGTCAGAAAACAACAAAACAGAAACATTAAACACTTAATTATAGTTAATTATTGTGTTGAATGAGTTATTTCTCAGAGTGATGAGTTGTGAATGAGGTATTTATCGGAGTGTTGTGTTGATGGATTTCACATGCTGTTAGCATTTCTGCCTGAAAACAGGATGGTTTGATTGAAAAACAACCGGTGCTGATGCGCTTCAGGTAAAAAATATCCCTGCAATGTTGCAGGGATATTAATGTTACCGAATTATGTTTTGTGACTTAATTCACAAAATCAGTCGCACTGAACCTTGATTGCAAGACCGCCGCGTGATGTTTCACGGTATTTGGCGTTCATGTCTTTCCCGGTTTCATACATAGTTTCGATGACTTTATCGAGAGAAACACGTGGTGCGCTGGTACGGCGCATAGCCATACGGGCGGCGTTGATCGCTTTCACGGAGGCAATGGCGTTACGTTCGATGCATGGCACCTGAACCTGACCGGCAACCGGGTCACAGGTTAAGCCCAGGTTGTGTTCCATGCCGATTTCGGCTGCGACACAAACCTGTTCCGCACTGCCGCCGAGGATTTCAGTCAGACCGGCCGCTGCCATGGAGCAGGCTACGCCGACTTCGCCCTGGCAACCGACTTCCGCACCGGAGATAGATGCGTTCATCTTGTACAGAATTCCGATCGCGCCGCAGGCGAGGAAGTAGCGGAGGTAGGTGTCCGGCGTGACTTTCTCGATGCAGTGATCATAATACGCCAGCACGGCAGGCACGATCCCGCAGGCACCGTTTGTCGGTGCGGTGACCACACGGCCGCCCGCGGCGTTTTCTTCGTTGACGGCCAGTGCAAACATGTTAACCAGATCAACCACGTTCATCGGGTCTTTGGACAGATTACCGGCTGAGTTGATCAGGCGGTTCAGCGCAGCAGCACGGCGCGGTACACGCAGCGGCCCCGGCAGAATACCTTCGGTTTCCAGACCGTGGGCGATACAGTCAGTCATGGTTTTGTAGACATCGGCGAAATACGCGTCGATCTCTTCACGGCCGTGCATATCCAGCTCATTTTTCAGCATCAGAGAGGAAACTGAAAGCCCGGTCTGATGGCAGTGATTGAGCAGCTCTTCAGCTGACGCATACGGGTAGGAGACCGGTGTTTCGTTGGCGTTATCCTGACCGAAATGCTCTGCATCGACGATAAACCCGCCGCCGATGGAGTAATAGGTTTTGGTGTACAGTTCTTCATCACCGGCAAATGCAGTGATGCTCATACCGTTTTCGTGCAGCGGCAGGTTACCGGTGTGGAAATTCATGCCGCCTTCACGCGGGAAATCCACGGTCTGCTGACCATTGGCCAGTGACAGACGCTCAGTCTCTTCCACATTGCGGATAAAACCGGCAATACCATCGATATCCACGGTTGCCGGTAAGTTCCCGGCCAGACCCATAATGATGGCGATATCGGTGTGGTGACCTTTCCCGGTTAAGGAGAGTGATCCGTAGACATCAACAGAAACGCGGGTCACACGGGAAATCAGACCTTTTTCAACCAACTCATCAGCAAACTGCTTCCCGGCTTTCATCGGCCCTACGGTATGGGAGCTGGAAGGACCAATACCCACTTTAAACATGTCAAAAACGCTAATCACGTCAGACTCCTTAAAAAACAATGTAATAGTGATTTATCGTAAAGCGCGTTACTTTACTGTTATTTGCTCACACGGATAAAGTAGTTTATCGCATTTTTCACTGCGTAACAGCGCTTTCGGATAAAAATCGGGCATACCTGATGAAAAAAAACAGGGGGAAATAGGGCAGAAGTGTGAAATCGGTTACAAATCAATCATTTTTCACTTGCGTTGCGAGGCGATATAAAATACCAGCCGTTAACCCCCAAATCATCCGTCCTTCATATAAGTAAAAGTAGAGGCGGCGCTCCACGGTATTACGGGTCATATCAATGTAGCGGTAACGGCTCAGATCAAGAGCGGCATCGAGCGGCAGTTCAAAGATATCCGCCACTTCCTGCGGGTTACCCGACAGCGGCAGTGATGACGGAATAATTCCGACTACCGGCGTCACCCGGAAACCTGTCACACTGTCCACCGGCGCCATTTGTCCCAGCACCTGCACAGACTGCGGCGGAATACCGACTTCCTCGCGTGCCTCACGCAGTGCCGTGGCGATGGGGGATATTTCACCTGGGTCTGCCGCGCCGCCCGGCAGGGCAATCTGACCGGGATGGGAACGCATCGACGCGGCCCGCTGTGTCAGCAGAATGCCGGGCCGCTCTTTATTGGTAATCGGCAGTAACACCGCCGCCCGGCGGTCACGTTCACCGGCAATTTCCGCTTCAGAGGGGCGGGTTAACTGAAACCGCGGAATAAAGCGTTCAAGCGGACTCATTTTTTCTCTCCGGCAGCACTGTCAGGATGCGACCCAGTTTATCAAACGTTTCCCGGTATTCGTCTGCGGCACGGCTGTCGGCGACAATTCCGCCGCCAGCCCGGCAATAGAGATGGTTGTCTTCCGCGATCAGGGTTCTGATCGCGATATTGGTGTCCATAGTGCCGCAGGCGCTGATATAACCGATAGCGCCGCAGTAAGCGTGGCGGCGGACAGGCTCGAGTTCTTCAATGATTTCCATTGCCCGGATTTTTGGCGCGCCGGTAATTGAACCGCCCGGAAAACAGGCCCGCAATAAATGTGCCGCCCGGCATGCCGCAGGTAATTGTGCGGTGATGGTGCTGACCATATGCCAGACCGCCGGGAACGGCTCAACAGCAAACAGCGACGGTACGCTGACCGAACCCGGAAGAGCGACCCGGCCGATATCATTGCGCATCAGATCAACAATCATCAGGTTTTCCGAGCGATCTTTTTCTGACGCGGCCAGTGCCTGTTTTTCTGCCTCGTCAGCCTGCGGATCAGCCAGATGACGCGGACGGGTACCTTTGATAGGACGGGTTTCGGCGGTGCCGTCTTTCAGCCACAGAAAGCGTTCCGGCGACACAGATAACACAGCGGCATCCGGCAGGCGGAGAAATGCGGAAAACGGCGCTTTGTTTTCGTCATTCAGTCGCAGAAAAGCCTGCCATTCATCCCCCTCATACGGAGCGGTAAATCCCTGCGATAAGTTGACCTGATAACAGTCACCGGCCTGTAAATAGTCATGAATACGGGCAATATTGGCGTGATATTCCGTTTCGGTCATATCGGACTGCCAGTCACCGGTCAGGGCGAAAGGCATGGTTTCCGGTGCAGTCTGGTTTTCCAGCCAGTGCAGACGCGCGGCGGGATCAGTATAAGTGATTAATGTGGCGCAGCGGCGCTGGTGGTCAACAATTACCGCCCAGTCATAAATACCGACGGCCATGTCCGGGACAGAGAGTTCATTGCGTGCCAGAGACGGCAGGGATTCAGTCCGCCGTCCGAGATCATATCCCCACAACCCCATGGCACCGCCCGCAAACGGATAATCATCGTGCGGCAGCGGATTCAGCCCGCACTGCACCAGTGCAGCATCCAGTAACTGAAACGGGTCCTCATTTTGACGGACACAGCGGCCCCGGCTATCTTCAGTTAAGGTTTCATCCCCCCGGGTGGTCAGGGTCATCAGGGGCTCGGCGGTCAGAATATCAAAGCGGTTATGCTGATGCTGTGCACTGCCGGAGTGCAGCAGCATGGCCCATGGCTGATGCGACAGCGGGGCAAACAGGGTCAGGGCAAGACCGGGCTGGTATTCGAGCGGTGTCAGTACAGGTACGGAATGTGATGTCATCATTAAATTTGTCAGTAATCTGTGTCCGGAAACTGCCGGTTATTTTATCGGAAAACAGGCGGATGCGTACCGCCATCATTATGAGTATAATGTGTTTTTTACTGAAATGTTATAGAAGGTGATTATGTTTACCGGAATGCCCGCGTTAAGTCATGAAGAACAGCAGGCCGCTGTTGAGCGTATCCATACCCTGATGCAGGAAGGAATGAGCAGTGGTGAGGCCATCGCGCAGGTTGCGGCAGAGTTACGCGAACGGCATCACGGCGGTGAGCAGATCCGCGCGATGTTTGATGAGGAAGATGACGACAGCGAATAACAGAAACAAATATTTAACAAGTGTCACAATTTCCTGATAATAAATATGTTAGTTTGTATCAATAAGCATTAAGTAAAATTTGATTAAGCGCTATTGTATAAAAATGACATTTAGTCTCTTTCGGGATTAAAACAGGAGGTTTTATGAAAGCAATGAATCTGTTCACCCGTACCGGATTGGCAGGTGCAGGTATTCTGCTGGCATTCACCGTCAGCGCACAGGCGCCGGCGACAGCAGAAGTCAAAAATGAGCGTATGGTGACGTTCCCGTCGTGTGAATCGCTGAACAAAGATCAGATAGCGGCACAGGTGAAATATGATTTTGTGCAGAGCCGTTACCCGCGCTGGCAGGATGATAAAGCGCTGCTGGGCAGCAAGCCGGTTGCCTGGGTTAATGTGGCGGAAGTGACTGAGAAAGACGGTAATTACAGTGTGCCGCTGGTAGTGCGCGGCTCGAAAAAGCAGGTCAGCTATACCGTTGATATCAATTGCGCGGCAAAAACCATGACTTACAGTCTTCCGCAGTAATGACACTGATGGTTAAACCGTAAAAAGGCGTGCAACTGCACGCCTTTGTTATATTCAGCGTTTGGCGTTCGGCTCATACGGCAGGCGGGATAATCCGGCACTGCGCTGACGGTAAAACACCAGACGTTCAGCAAAATAGGCACGCAGGGATTCCGGCAGTGTCTGCTGCACCTGCTCGGCAATCACCGGCATATTATAGCGCTCTTTAAAGGCGACACCGGATGCGGCTAAGTCCGCATTAATTTTATCCATCTCTTCCTGACTGAGTTCGGCAAGATTATAACTCACAATATGCTCCTGTAACGGCTGACGGCCTTAACTTAACTGAGCTTCCGCCGGACTGCAAGCCCGGATTGGGGCGTGTTCGGTTCAATCATAAAGAGAATGCGATTAATTCTGATTATCTTTACAAAATCATTTTGTTTTCAATATGTTGTGAAATTATTAAATAGCACTTTTCTTCCCGGCAGGAGTGTGCATAATGACCGCAGATGATGAAATAAACTATTACTCAGGAGCCTGTATATGTTAAAAACGGATATGGTCAACCAACTGAATGCCCAGCTGAATCTTGAATTCTATTCTTCGAATTTATATCTGCAGATGAGCGCATGGTGTGCTGATAAAGGTTACGAGGGTGCTGCCGCATTTTTAAAAGCGCATGCCGCGGAAGAAATGGAACATATGCAGCGCCTGTTTAATTATCTCAGCGATACCGGCGCGATGCCGCTGCTGGGAGCCATCGATGCACCACCGACTGAATTCGGTTCAGTGAGTGACGTTTTCACTCTGACGCTGGAGCATGAAAAATTAATTACTGATGAAATTAATAAACTGGTACATGCTGCGCTGACCTCACAGGATTACTCCACCTTTAACTTCCTGCAATGGTATGTGGCTGAACAACACGAAGAAGAAAAACTGTTCAAATCTGTACTGGATAAATTTGCGATGGTGGGTGACAGCGGTAAATCGATGTTCCTGCTGGATAAAGATCTGGGTCGCATGGCGAGCGAGCCTTCAGCAAGCTGATTATTGCTGACAGCATTATTATTTATAATATAACCACACAATTATCATAATGTACTGATATTTGTGTGGTTTTTATTTGTGTTACCGATCACAAAAAACACTCTCCGGCCTGTGAAGGTTTCCGCAATACCCCCGGTTGCGCTAGTATGTCCCGCATAATTACATCACCTGCAAAAATGAGGCATACCATTATGTTAACTAACCTGACGGCGCACTGGCGCAAATTATCTGCTGTTGTTGTTTTATTCGTTGGTTTATCCGGCCAGCAGGCTTTCGCACATGCGCATGTCAAAACGCTGGTACCGGCGGCTGATACCGCGGTGACCGGATCGCCTGAACATATCTCACTGGACTTCTCCGAAGGTATTGAACTTAAATTCAGTAAAATCAGTGTGAAAGATGCACAAAATAAGAGTGTGGCAGCCGGAAAACCGGAACTGGCGGAAGGGAATGATACCCGTCTGATCCTCCCGCTGACGGAAACGCTGCCTGCCGGTGTCTATCATGTCGAATGGAAAGTGGTTTCTGTTGACGGACATAAAACCAACGGTGACTATCAGTTTACGGTGAAATAAGCCGGTTATGGAACTGACACCGGAAGCGCTGCTGATTATCTGCCGCTTCATTCATTTTACGGCCGTGATGCTCCTTGCGGGCTGCGGCCTGTTCTCTGTTCTGCTCTCCGGTGACCGGGTGGCGCTGCTGCTGCGGGTCAGGCTTCGTTACACTGCGCGCTGTGCGGCGGTGCTCACGGCTTTGACAACCTTTCTCTGGCTGCTGTTACAGGCGGCACTGATGGGGGACGGCTGGGCAGATATGCAGGATCCGGACATTATATTCGCCGTACTGTCGACATCTTTCGGGGAGATCTGGCGCTGGCAACTGGTGCTTGCGGTGGTTCTCTGCGGCGGACTGATTCTGCCGGCCGGCAGAGCACAAAGTTCGCTGTTCCTGGTGTGTGCGGCAGTGATGCTGGCGCTGCATGCGTTTACCGGCCACGGTATGCTGTACAGCGGCTGGACGGGGCGGTTATATCAGCTTAATCAGGTTATTCACCTGCTCAGTGCGGCATACTGGTTTGGCGGATTATGGCCGTTCCTGGTCTGTCTGCTGATCCTGCTCCGGCGGGACACGCTTGCAGAGGGGCTGCCAAAGGAAGTTACCGCGACACTGATCCGTTTTTCAAACCTGGGTCATCTTGCTGTCTTTCTGGTACTGGCAACCGGCCTTATCAGCACTCTGATGCTGCTGCCGGACTGGCCGCAGTGGAGCGGCAGTGATTATCAGGCACTGTTGTGGCTGAAAACCGGGCTGGTACTGACGATGGTCCTGCTGGCGGTAATCAACCGTTATGCGGTAGTACCGAAAATCGCACAATCAGGCCGCTTCCGCCTGTTGATGATTAACAGCTGGATTGAGATAATTCTCGGCACACTGGCCATTTTAATGGTGGCGATTTTTGCAACTTATCAGCCTGCGTAACTCTCCGGCGGGCTGACAACCGGGACACACGATGATGAAAGCTCTGGCATTAATTCCTCTTTTACTGGCGGGAGCAGCACAGGCTGCGCCGCTGAAAACCATCAGCAAATTCCAGTTTGGTGAGAAATGGCCGTTTACCCGTGAGGAAGTGATGATCAACTGCCGGGACGGAAATGCACTGTGGGTGATTAATCCCTCCACACTGATGTCATACCCGCTGAATGATGTGGCGGCACAACAGGCGAAAGAGCAGAAAATAAAGGTGACTGACCTCTCAGTTATTACATTAAAACAACCCGGAAACCCGGAAAAAGGCATGGATCTGACCCCGGTTATTGAGGCTGCCGGTGCGCTGTGTGGTGATAAATAACACATATTAATTATGAAATTTAACGATTAATATTCAGTTATTAATTAACCAACTGAAATATAAGCCATTTAAATCAGATATATGTTAATAATTTGATAAATAAATATTTTGCATATGTAACCAAACCGACTAATCTTAATCATGTAGGTTGTACGATATTTTCAATGGCAATTTTAGCGCACGGCTCGCTACGAGCCTTTTTCCCTGGACCGGATAGAGGACTTTATCCGGTCTCTTTTTTATTCCCGCCGTTTTTTCTCTCCTTATTCCCGGAAAATGTGAAAGGATTTGTAATTATTCCTATAGGGCTGCCCTGTTATTTGATATAAATTAAACATTACTTTAACCGGATATTTAACCCGTAACTGTAGTGTGACACATGAACAAACTCGCGTTTTATCAGGATTTAACCCGCCGTTTAACATCGCTCATCAGTGATGAGAAGGATGTCATCGCAACACTGTCCAATGTCAGTGCTGTCCTGTTTGATGAACTGGAACAGATAAACTGGGCCGGATTCTATCTTCTCCAGGGGGATACCCTTGTGCTGGGACCGTTTCAGGGCAAAGTCGCCTGTGTCCGTATTCCTGCGGGACGGGGTGTCTGCGGAACGGCGGTTGCGCAGGGACGGGTCATCCGTGTGGATGATGTGCATGATTTCGCCGGACATATTGCCTGTGATTCGGCCAGTAACTCAGAAATCGTGTTGCCGCTTATCGTAAATGGTCAGATTATCGGCGTGCTGGATATCGACAGCCCGATTTTTAATCGTTTTGATAATAATGATGAAATTGGTCTCAAAGCCTTGAATGACGCGCTCTGCGCACATCTTGCAACGTGCTTTATGCCGAAATATCGTGAAATGATCGCAAGTTAGGCCTCCGGGAGCATAGCATTTGTCTGCAACACTATTATAATGACGCCTGTTCATGCCTGCTGGTTGGCAAAGCACCGTTGTAATCAGGAAAATTCATGGAAAATCAACCCAAGTTGAATAGCAGTAAAGAAATTATTTCATTTTTGGCTCAGCGCTTCCCGCAATGTTTTGTGGCAGAAGGCGAAGCCCGTCCGCTGAAAATCGGCATCTTCCGCGATATCGTCAGTCGTATCACTGAAGAAGATGGTATCAGTAAAACACAGTTACGTACCGCACTGCGGATGTACACCTCAAGCTGGCGCTACCTGTACGGCGTTAAAGAAGGGGCTAAACGTGTTGATCTGGATGGTAACGATTGCGGCGATCTGGAAGCGGAACATGTTGAACATGCCCGTACCCAGTTAACGGAAGCTAAAGCCAGAGTCCAGGCACAGCGCGCGCAGAAACGTGAGCAGGAAGGCGGGAAAAAACCGCGTCAGGCAGATAAAGCTGCCGCTGACTCCCGCAGCAGCCGTACGGACAAGCCTAAAGCACCGCGTACAGGCAAAGCTCAGTCGCCAAAATCCGCTGACGCACCACGTAAACCACGTGCACCCCGTCCCGAATCTCAGTCTGAACTGACACCAATTACTGATATTCAGGCACTGAAGGTTGGACAGCAACTGAAAGTGACAGTCGGTTCCGGCGTTATGGATGCGCAGGTTCTCGAGATCACCAAAGACGGTGTACGTGTTCAGCTGCCTTCAGGGTTGGCAATGATCGTGCGTGCGGAACACTTAAAATTCTGATACGGAGTCAACCGAGGCATGAACAAATTTTTACCCCTGGCGTTGCTCATCGGATTCAGTTTAACCGGCAATACGATGGCAAAAACCGGCACCACTGCGCTGCCGGATGTCAAAATCAGCCAGTTACCGGATACTCAGCAGGCACCGGAGCACTCCACGGTCAGTGAGCGTGTGACATCCCGGTTTCTGCACTCCCATTACCGCCAGTTTCAGCTGGACCCGGAATTTTCAGCGAAAATCCTGGAACGCTATCTGAATCTGCTGGATTACAGCCATAACGTCTTTTTAGCGTCTGATGTGGCGAAATTCAGCAAAAATAAAGCAGATGTCGGCAACTATCTCCGCAAAGGGGAGTTACAGCCGTTATATGATCTGTTTAATTTGTCACAAAAACGCCGTTTTGAGCGCTTTCAGTATGCGCTGAACCGCCTGAAACAGCCGATGAATTTTGACGGCGATGATGTCATTGATGTGGACCGCAGCAAAGCACCGTGGCCGCAGACAGAAGCCGAGCTGGATAAACTGTGGGATGCCAAAGTCAAATATGACTGGCTGACCCTGAAACTGTCCGGCAAAGATGACAACGAAATCAAAGAAACTCTCACCAAGCGCTATACCTATGCTCTTAAGCGTCTGACTCAGACCAAAAGTGAGGATGTCTTTCAGCTGATCATGACCGCGTTTGCCCGCGAGATCGATCCGCACACCAGTTATCTCTCCCCGCGCAATACCGAGCAGTTTAACTCTGAAATGAGCCTGTCTCTGGAAGGCATCGGTGCCGTGCTGCGGATGGACGATGATTATACGGTGATTAATTCACTGGTCGCCGGTGGTCCTGCGCTGAAGAGCAAGGAACTGGCGGTCGGAGATAAAATTCTGGCTGTCGGCCAGACCGGAAAGCCGATGGTAGATGTGGTCGGCTGGCGTCTGGATGACGTGGTATCACAAATCAAAGGCGCCAAAGGCAGTAAAGTCCGCCTGGAAGTTCTGGGTGATACCAAAGGTGCCAAACCGCGTATTGTCACCCTGACCCGTGAGCAGATCCGCCTGGAAGACAGAGCGGTGAAAATGACCATCAAACAGGTCGGCGACCAGAAAGTCGCGGTGCTCAATATTCCGGGCTTCTATGTCGGTCTGACCAATGATACCAAAACTCAGCTGCAGAAACTGGCGAAAGAGAAAGTGGATGCGGTGATTATCGACCTGCGCGGTAACGGCGGTGGTGCACTGACTGAAGCGGTGGATCTGTCCGGTCTGTTTATCACCAGTGGTCCGGTGGTACAGGTGCGGGATAATAACGGCCGTGTCCGTGAAGATGCTGACAGCGATGATGTCATTTACTATAAAGGCCCGCTGGTGGTGATGGTTGACCGCCTGAGTGCCTCCGCGTCTGAGATTTTCGCGGCAGCGATGCAGGATTACGGCCGTGCACTGATTGTCGGTGAGCCGACCTTCGGTAAAGGAACTGTGCAGCAGCACCGTCCGGTCAGCCGGATTTACGATCAGATGCTGCGCCCGGAATGGCCGGATTTAGGTTCTGTGCAATATACCATCCAGAAATTCTACCGTATCAACGGCGGCAGTACCCAGCGCAAAGGGGTGACCCCGGATATCATTATGCCGACCGGCTTTGATAATGACGATATCGGTGAAAGTTTTGAGGATAATGCACTGCCGTGGGACAGCATTGCCCCGGCGGAGTATTCACAGACTGATATTATCCGTAAAGCAGTACCTGAGCTGGCGCAGAAATATCAGGAACGTTCAAAAGCTGATCCGGAATTCGGATATATTTATGAAGATCTGGCCCGGTTTAAGGCGAATAAGCCAACACAGTATATTATCTCTCTGAATTACGCGAAGCGTGATAAAGAAGATAAAGAACTGGAAGGGATCAGACTGAAACGGATTAATGAACGTTATGCCCGTGAAGGTAAGAAACCGCTGGCTAATCTGGAGGCACTGCCGAAAGATTACGAAGGACCGGATGCGTATCTTGATGAAACCGTTAAGATTGCCGCTGACCTGGCCAAAGTGCCTGATATCGCAAAAAGCGCACAATAAACCGCAGGCTGCGGAATAACATAAATAAAAAAATCGACAGCATTTGAGCTGTCGATTTTTTTTGTGTCGCATAAATAACAGCGGCACCGGCAATTTATCGCGTCTTAATTAAAAGAAGTGCGGTACAGAAATTGTCATAACTGCAGTGGTAATACGATCGAAAGTTGTTTTTGTGGATTTAATTAATTTAGCCATAACAATTCCTCCATTATTTCTGAAAATAATGTTCAATACTCAGGTGAACGTGTTTATCTGTTAATCTAAAATGGTACAGTTAATGTGCTGTATCGTTGGGATGTACTTTACTCATTAGTGTGAGTTCAATCAAGTTTTCACTAAAAAGAAGTTGAGCATAATAAAATCAATTTTAACTCAAAAAACAGACAGTTTCGTAAAGAAAACAGTACACCTTATAACGGTACGCGAAAAACAAAGGAACTCTGATGATATATCGTACACAAATCAGCACAGTATTGGGTGATATGTCGGCAGCAGCAACGGAGCAGGGTATCTGTTTTCTGGAATTCACTGAGGATAACCGCCGTGAAGATACCTTGCAGCTGGTTTCGGCCAGACTGAAAATGGCGGTGACAGACGGAAGTCATCCTCACCTGGCACTGCTGGATACACAATTGCAGGACTATTTTGCCGGTAAACTGACGGAATTTACGGTTCCGCTGGTGCTGCCGGGAACGCCTTTTCAGCAAAAAGTCTGGGATGCTTTACTGTCCGTGCCGTTTGGCTGTACGGTTACTTACAGTATGCTGGCTGAGTCGCTATCCTGCCCGTGTGCTGTCCGGGCTGTCGGACGGGCAAACGGCATGAATCCGGTTTCAGTGCTGGTGCCGTGTCACCGCGTTACCGGCAAAAATGGTGAGCTGACCGGCTATGCCGGAGGAACTGAACGCAAAGCCTGGTTACTGACGCATGAAAAACAGATTAAAGGAGCCGCAATATGATTTTCTGCAAACGGGTTTATGATGAGGTCGCGGAAAGTGACGGTTACCGTGTGCTGGTTGACCGGTTGTGGCCGCGCGGCATTAAAAAAACCGATCTGAATTATGATGAATGGAATAAGGATGTTGCGCCGGATACCGATTTACGCAAGTGGTTCCACGCTAACAGCGATCAGTTTGCTGAGTTTGAACGGCGTTACCGCGAAGAGCTGGACAGCAGACCGCAGGGATGGCAACCGCTGCTGGACAGAGCCGCGCAGGGTAATCTGACACTGCTGTTTGCGGCAAAAGATAAAGAGCACAATCAGGCGAAAGTGCTGAAAGCATTTCTGGAAGAAAAACTATCCTGATAACATATCTGCGGCCTGATTGACGCGCAGGTACAGGCAGACAGGCAAACAAAAAACGTAAGCGCCAGGGATGGCGCGATCCGAGCGTACAGGGATATATTTACAGCGTTTTTTTGTTCTGTCTGCCTGTACCGGAAGCGGCACAGCACAAAAAAATCCCGGTGAACCGGGATTTTCAGCAAAGATGTACTTCTGTTGATCAGCTCAGGATCTTATTCTCTGCCAGACTCAGGGCAAAATAACTGAAGATTAAATCGGCTCCGGCGCGCTTGATTGAGCCCAGCGTTTCCAGTGCCACGCGGGTTTCATCAATAGCACCGGCCTGTGCGGCCAGCTTGATCATCGCATATTCGCCGCTCACCTGATAGGCGGCCAGCGGCAGGTTTGAACGCTCGCGCACATCACGCAGAATATCCAGATAAGCACCGGCCGGTTTCACCATCAGCATATCGGCACCTTCCTGCTCATCAATCAGTGATTCACGGATGGCTTCACGGCGGTTCATCGGATCCATCTGATAAGTTTTGCGATCACCTTTCAGGCAGGAACCGGCGGCATCGCGGAACGGGCCGTAAAGAGCAGAGGCAAATTTGGTGGAGTAGGAGACAATCCCGGTCTGATGGAACCCAGCGGCATCCAGAGCCAGACGGATCGCCCGTACCTGGCCGTCCTGAGCAGCAGAAGGAGCGATAAAATCAGCACCCGCCTGCGCGGCAATCACTGCCTGCAACCCGAGGTTATGCAGTGTTTCGTCATTATCCACCACGCCGTCATGGACTACGCCGCAGTGCCCGTGGCTGGTGTATTCACAGAAGCAGGTGTCGGACATCACGACCATTTCAGGTACCGTCTCTTTACAGATACGGGACATCCGGGCAACCAGCCCGTCTTCCGCCCAGGCATCACTGCCGGTGGCATCCAGATGATGAGACACGCCGAACGTCATAACGGATTTGATACCGGCTTTGGCGATCCGCTCGATTTCATAAGCAAGACGTTTTTCCGGAATGCGCATAACGCCCGGCATACTGTCGATGGCTTTATAGTCATCGGCACCTTCCTCGACAAAAATCGGTAACGCGAGATCATTGAGGCTTAATGAGGTTTCCCGGAACAGATCACGCATCTGCGGGGTCTGACGAATTCTTCTGAGACGCTGGATGTCATGTTGCATAACGACAGTTGCTCCTTATTTCATAAAAAATAATGCGGTCAGTATAAACCTTTCGGTGCAGGATGGGGTACAGCGCAGAAAAAAATAAGGCTCCGCAGAGGGAGCCTGAAACGATGTGCGTTTATCTTCAGAATATAATACGGGCGATTTTATTGAGCTCTGAGATAAAACGTCTGATATTTTTTATTGCAGGTAACATAATTGCGTTCTTGTTTATTGCGTTCTCACAATTCGATGACATAACTGTAGCACTTTGTTGATGAGAGTCAACCTTTGTCACAAATTAAATTTAACATTTCAACTAAATTTGATTTGGAACGATATAACTCAAAAATGCTGACCGGTATTATCCGAATTCAGAGACGGTTCCGGTAAAATGCGACCACACAGAAGGACGCAGTGACATTATCTAACTCTTTTAAGAAACGGGCTAAAAATCGCATAATGAGTGTCCTTATATTGTTGTGATCAGTATCTCAAAATTGCCTCTTTTTGTGATAACAGTCAATATTTAAAATCGGAAAAAATGATTTTTAGTTAAAACATATACGAAACCGGGGTACCTGCCGCTATTAGTGGTGTTTTAACAACGCATTAACGGGATAAAACAGCATTTTATGGTATTTGTCAGCTATCCGTATTTATTCGCCGGATTTTTAGCAGCATAACAGGCAGTATGTGAGATAAAGGAAATTAAAAATTGTCTACACTGTAAGTTAAAGACTGAAAAACAGGATAAACATGGATTCATTACTCTTCTGGGGTTTTGTGCTGGTGGCGCTCATTGTGGTGACGCCGTTTATTGCTGTTGCGGCGCTGCGGCGCACAACGCAGCTGAGAATGCAGGTCAGTATTCTGACAGAGGAAACGGAATCACTGCGCAGGGAGCTGGATGCACTGACCGGTGGTCAGCCGGTGGTAAATACTGACGTTCAGTCTGCTGCGTTGTCTGACGTTGTCACGGTGATGCCGGAACCGGTTGTATACGATGAACCGGAACCCGATCCTGAACCGGAGCCTGTTATTACACCATTACCGGCCGGTACTGCGGATACGGCGCGGAAAAGTCCGGCTGCCGGTATTATTGAATGGCTGCTTAATGGTAATCTCCCGGCCAAAACCGGTATTCTGCTGCTGTTTATCGGTCTCTCATATCTGCTGAAATTCAGTATCGAAAATAATATCCTGACACCGGAAGTTCGTCTGATTGGTTCGGCAATTTTGTCCGTGACACTCTTTGTTGTCGGCTGGTGTGTCCGTCATAAAAACCGGCTGTACAGCCTGATAGTTCAGGGCGGCAGCCTAGGTACGTTTTATATCACGATATTTGCCGCTTATAAGCTCTATCAGTTCCTGCCGCTGACGTTTGCACTGGCGCTGATGGTCGTTATCTGTCTGGCGTCTGTTTTCTTTGCTGTGATACAAAACGCGGTCAGCCTGGCCGTTCTGGCGGTGATCGGCGGTTACGCGGCTCCGGTGCTGCTCTCCACCGGCAGTGGTAACTATATTGCGCTGTTCTCTTATTATCTGATGCTTTCCGTCTCGATTCTGGTGATGAACTACTGGCAGGGCTGGCGGGTTCTGAATATTGTCGGTTTTACCTTTACGTTTGTGGTCGGCGTGCTTTGGGGCGTGGAAAATTACCGTCCGGAATTTTATCTGAGCTGCCAGATCTTTATTATTCTGAACCTGGTGATCTACGGGCTGATGACGCAGCAGTATGCCCGCCATCATGTTCTGACTGACAACGGACGAAAACAGCTGATGGTGGATTCGGTGCTGCTGTTCGCACCGCCGGTACTGGCGTTTTCACTGCAATATGCCATTACAGAACCGTTTTATCTCGGTACGGCAATCTCGTCGCTTGCTTTCGGGCTGCTCTATCTGCTGCTGACGGTGGTCAGCCTGCGCCGTTTCCGGGCGGACGGGCAGCGTCTGTCTCTCGGGTTCCTGCTGCTCAGTATCGGTTTTATCTCGCTGGCGGTGCCGATGGCGTTGTCGCCGCAGTGGACGTCAATGGCCTGGACGATTGAGGGGCTGGCGATCCTGTGGTTTGCCTGTCTGCAAAAACAGCGGATTGTCGGCTGGAGTGCCACCGGACTGGTGCTGCTCGGATTTGCCTCTCTGCTCTACAGCATGGACTTCATATACTGGTCAGAACAAACGACCTGGATGTATATCTTCCAGTGGGGCGGGCTGCTGGTTGCCGGGGCGCTTCATCACCATTTCCGCCTGATGCAGCGCAGCAAACTGATTTCCGGGCTGCTGATTATCCCGGCAATGATTACCTGGCTCTCCTGGCTGTGGATTCTGCCGTGGTTATCACCGGCGGGGGAATTACTGTCCGGTGAGGAGTATGTGCTGACCGGGCTTGTGATCTCCGTCTGGAGCTGGTTCTTCCTGGCCCGGAAAGTACAGTGGACTCAATTGTATTACTGCATCAGCGTGCTGTGGATAGTGAGTCTGCTGATGCTGTGCGGTTATATATCTGCCGGGATACATCCGGCCGGGTCACTGTACGGCGGCTTTATCTGGCTGCTGGTCATCAGCACGATGATTGCATTGATCCGGCTGCTGCCGGAACTGGCACCACGTGTTGTCAGCAATCTGATGCACGGTGCAACACTCTGGACACTGATCGGCCTGCTGATCACTGAAGTCTTGTGGGCGGAAGCACAATTGCCGTGGGGCATGGAAGAGTGGGCTTACTTTATTGCGATGCTGGCAGTATCCGGCGTATTTTTCGTGCTGTATGCCATGCAGCGCCTGCGGTGGCCGCCGCTGGATAATCACGGTGCGCTGTACTGGCAGAGCGTGTATCCGCTGGCCGTACTGCTGGGGATGGGGTTATTTGCCGGAAATATGCAGGATGGTCAGTTATCACTCTGGCAATATGTCCCGCTGCTGAATCCGCTGGATGAAGCCGGATTGTTCGGTCTTGCCGCCCTGTGGTGTCTGCGTGATGCCGTGATGCGTACCACACCGAAAGTCCGTTTCCGGGCTGATGTGGTCCGCGTGCTTGGTATTATTACCGCCGGGCTGGCTGTCTGGTGGGCGAACGGTATTCTGATCCGTGCTCTGGCCTTTGCGGACGGAACCGCATGGACAACCGCGGCACTGTTACAGTCCCGTCTGATCCAGACCACACTGGCGATTGTCTGGGCACTGACGGCGGTGATCCTGATGACAACCGCCACCCGGCGGCATAAACGCCATTTGTGGGTCGCGGGTGCGGTTATCTTTGCTGTGGTGATCCTCAAACTCTTTGTGGTTGATATGAACCAGAGCAGCGGGCTTGCCAGAGCCGGTGCATTTATCGGGGTGGCACTTCTGATTCTGGTTGTGGGCTATTTCTCGCCGTTACCGCCGAAGACAGGCACTGATATGCAGAATAATAAGGAAAATAACGGATGATCACAGGTAAAAAGACAGCATTTCGCCGCAAATGGCATACCGGAACGGTGCTCCTGGCGGCGGTACTGGCATCAGTGACAATGCTTTCCCGTGCGGAAACCGGGGCTAAAACACTGAATGACTTTAACCAGGGGGCGGAGTTACAGCCGGGAACGGAGAATTCACCATTTTACCGGCTGACAGTACCGGATAATGTCTGGCTGAACAGTGCATGGCCGGATCTGCGGGATATCCGTATCTTTGACAGTACCGGAACGCCGGTGCCGATGTCACTGACGGCGGCAAAGCAGATAAAAGATGAAAGTGCACGTATCCGCTTCGTTATTTATCCGTTGTCACAAAGCCGTGCGGAAGAGCAGGACGGCAACCGCAAAATCCGTCTGAAAGCGGATAACGGAACAGAACTGACCATCTACAATGATAATGCGGACAGCCTGGTGCGCCCGGCAACCGAAACCTATCTGCTGGTGCCGGATAATAAACAGCAACTCCCGCTGCCGCTGCGCGAAATCACACTAAACTGGCCGCAGCAGACCGGTAATATGCAGGCCAGAGCGTCACTGTTCAGCAGCGATGACAAACAGAACTGGTCTCCGGTGATCCGCGATGTGCCGCTGATGGATCTGAAATCCGGCGATGACACACTGCTGGCACAGCAGATAAAAATCCCGGACTATATCCGCGGTGATGAAAGCAGGGCGAAATACTGGCTGCTTTCCGTGACCGGGGATAACAATCAGGCACCACCGCAGATCACAACAGCGGAAGGAACGGGTTCACGGACAGTAGAACGCCGGGAGGTTAACCGTTTCGGCTTTACGCCGAAAGCAGACACCGATGGCAGTATGATTTACAGTCTGCCGAATACGCAGAATCTCAGCCGCCTGGATTTTCATATCGACCAGGAAAATACGGTTCTGCCGGTGCGGATAGAATACCGGAGCGGTACAGCGGGAAACTGGCTGCCGCTGGATAACAAAGTGCTTTATTCACTGGTATCGGATGATACAGAAAACCGGAACAGCAGCATCCGGATGAATGACCTGCCGGTCCGTCAGGTGCGGCTGACGGCGATTAACAGCAGCTGGCGCGATAGTCCGCCGCAGGTTACCGGTGTGAAATACGCACAATACCTGACCTTTAACGCTCAGGGCTCTGCGCCGTATCTGCTGGTGTGGGGGGCTCATGATGCCGGTGCGGCGTTTTTACCGCTGGCACAGCTGCTGCCGGGTAATTATCTGAACAATCAGGATGCGATTCCGCGGGCGGATGTATCAGAGAAAGTGGTTACTCTGGGCGATGAAGCGAAGTTACTGCCCGCACCGGAAGCGGAACCGCCGTTTGCCTGGAAAACCTGGCTGTTGTGGGGGATTCTGGTTGCCGGGGTAGCTGTACTCGGGATATTTGCTGTCCGTCTGCTGAAAGAAGTGAAACCGGATAAGCAATAACAGTACAGTATAAAAAAAGTCCGCACGTTGTATAACAGAATGGTATAACAGCGTGCGGACAGAAACGAAAATAAAAAAGAAAGGGTATTTAGTACAGGAACATTATCCTGACACAAACAACTCATCCTCTCTTTAGCGATTCGTTGCATTATTCCCGGACAGCATTAATTGCCAGGCCGGAAATTATTTCCGGTACTCAGTTTTAATCTGAGCAATGGTATCTTTAAATGTACCGGCCAGATGCTCATCATCAATTTCACTGATCTGACGTTCCATATTGACGATAATACGGCCGGCATCCGCCTGACCCACCGCCTTCAGTAAATATGTCACCAGTGCCTTTAAGCAGGTCACTTCCGCAGCCAGTTTTTCAGTATTGTTTTCTGTTTTAAATGCGTTATTCATGGTTAACCTCAACCGTTATATTTATCATTCCCGGATATTTCAGCCGCAAAGAATACCAGATCTGCCCGCCACTGCTCTACTTTCTTTTTTAGTTTCCTACTATGCTGATAAACAGGGTGTATTCATTATCCGCTGAAAAAGGCAAAATAATAAGATGAATATTATTGATATCAATGCAATAACCCGTGATTACCCGATGTTAAAGACACCGGGTCCGCAGGACAGCCATAAAGGAACCTTTGGCACACTCGGGATCACCGGCGGTGCGGAGGGAATGACCGGCGCGATAATTCTGGCCGGATGTGCGGCACTGAAAACCGGTTGCGGTAAAGTGATCCTGGGATTTAACCAGCCGCAATTACCGGTACCATTTATTGAAAATGCGCCTGAACTGATGCTGCGGACAGCCCGATCCCTGGCGGACGACCCGGCAGTAACCGCGCAGGTCACCGGCCCCGGCCTGGGACAAAGTACAGAGAGCCGCGCACTGGCGGAAGCCGTGTTTATACAGACAGGGAAACCACAGGTGCTGGATGCGGATGCACTGAATATCCTGGCGGTGACGCCGGGTATTGCGCTGGATGATCAGTGCGTGATAACCCCGCATCCTCAGGAAGCCGCCCGGCTGCTGCATACCACGGTGGCGGATATTCAGGCAGACCGCCCGGCAGCAGCGCTGGCACTGGCGGCACAGTATCACTGCTGGGCCGTACTGAAAGGGCACCGCAGCCTGATTGCCTCACCGGACGGCGTGCTGTGGTGTAATCACAGCGGTAACCGCGGGCTGGCTACCGCAGGCAGCGGGGATGTGTTATCCGGTATTATCGGCAGTCTGCTGGCTCAGCGGTTGCCGGTACAGGAAGCCGTGTGCGGCGGGGTCTGGCTGCACGGCGCGGCAGCAGATGAATGTGTGGCTGCCGGTACCGGTCCGGTCGGATTAACCGCCCATGAAATTATTGATTACGTCAGACTGATCCGTAACCGCCTGATAACAAAAACACAGGGTAATAAGAGTTAACGGTATCAATCTCACAGATATTTTCCTCATTGTTCAGTATAGTAATGCCATATCGCATGACTTACCCGAGGAGGCAGTATGTATAATACAATTTTGGTTCCTATTGATATTTCAGAAGAAGAACTGACCAGCAAAGCTGTCCGCCACGCACTCTATCTGGCGAATGAAACAGGGGCTAAGCTGCATATTGTCCATGTCCTGCCTATTTCATCCGCGATTATTAATGCGTATGCGCTGGGTTATATGGAAATAAAAGATAAAGCGACCATCAAAGCGGAAGAAGATATCCATATGCTGATGGATTCTATTGATCTGCCGCCGGAACGTCTCGCTTATACCATTACATTCGGTTCCCCGCGTGATGAAATTATCCAGGCTGCGGAGGAAGTGAAAGCGGATATTATTGTTATCGGCTCCCGCCGTCCGAATATTTCCACCCATCTGCTGGGTTCCACCGCCGGTGGTGTTGTCCGTTATGCCCCGGTATCGGTGATGGTTGTCCGCTGATTTTATCTGTACGCCGGTGGTGTCTCTGATGCCGCCGGCGTGATCTGTTTTTCCCGCCGTTTATCCTCTCTCATCTAATCGCAAACGAAGTCATTCTCATGCGCATTTTCTTTTGCAGGCTATCTGTCTGTATCACCCGGAAATACAGGTGAATAATATTCTGTATTTCGCAATAAACCCGGTTAATCGCTCTTTTTTGTCCGAAAAGAAGGCGATTGAATTTGTGTAAACAATAGTAACTCACTGTAATATTTTTAAAAATAATTAATAAAATCACAACATTAACAGGTAATACCAGATTTATTTTCGATCTCATTCGAAAATTCCGATTGATTTCATAGGTAATTATGACTTTATCTGGATTAAACCAATGTATATTCTTGCGCTCCAATACTGAATGAACCCACTAATTGTTCAATTGGTGGGTCTATATCCTTACTTAAAGTAAATAAACGAGAATTAATAACAATGAAAAACGGTAACAAATTAACGGCCCTGGTATTATGTTTAATGGCAATCGGATATGTGCAGGCAGGCCCTGTGGATGAAGGTGATGTCCGTGCGCTTAACTCGAATGCTATTGGTGCAAATTCGATTTCAGATCAAAAAGATACCGTTTCTGTCGGTACGAAGGGTAAAGAGCGTCGTATCACCAATGTTCAGAGCGGTGTTAACGTGACAGATGCGGTGAATACCGGGCAGTTAAAAAAAGCAGTGGTGAACGCGGTTGAGTATTCAGACGGTCGTCTGAATCAAAGTAGAAAAGAAATTTATACCACGATAGAAAATAACAAAAATACAATTATCGAAAATACGACAAAGCATACCGAAGAAAAAATTAAAAAATCAGAAGAAGATACACATAAAAATATTGAAGACACTAAAAACAGTACCATTTCAACGGTAAACAACTATACCACCAACGTTGTTAATGAAAGCAAAAAAGAAATCAATAACACCATCAATCAGACCAGAAATGAACTGAACACAACAGTTAATGATGCTAAACGTGAAGCTGTTTCCGTCAGCAATCACTATACCGACCGCCGGGTTGAGCAAATGCAGAGTGAAAATAACGCCCGTTTTGATTCTGTGGAGAAACGCATTGACCGTAATGCGCAACAGGCTAATGCCGGTATTGCATCTGTCGCGGCTATGGCGAATATCCCGTACACACCGGACACCGATTTCAGTGCCGGTATCGGTATCGGTAACTACCGTAACGGTAATGCGTTAGCTGCGGGTGCCCAGTATCAGGTCCGCCGTGATGTTAACTTACGCGGCTCTGTATCCTGGAATGATTCAGACAGTGCGGTTATCGGTGCAGGCCTTGCTATCGGCTGGTAATAATCCCTCATTAAAATATATTTTTTCTGTAGTGTAGTCTTTTTGGCCGGCTTTTGTCCGGCCTTTTTTTATTATTGTACCTTCGGATAAAAAACACGAAATCATAAAAAAGCAGTACAATTTTATGATGTCCGGCACAGTGACTTCCGGTTCATTGCCTATACTTAAATCAAATATAACACGGGCTGACAATGAGGGATGGTATGTATAAAACGATATTAGTTCCTATTGATGTGACAGAAGATGTACTGACAAGCAATGCACTGAAACATGCGATTTATCTGGCGAAAATGTCACAGGCGAAACTGATGTTGTTTCACTCTGTGCCGGATATTTCGAAATTCTCGATAAGCTATAACTATCACTATGAATTACTGAATTCATTTGCCGAAAAAGCAGTCGCCCGTTCAAAAGAAGAGCTGAAAGCGATTGCAGAAAAAGTGGATTTGCCGGCGGAACAGATCAGCTATTTTGTGGATTACGGCACCCCGAGAGATAAGGTGCTGGCAAAAGCAAAAGAAATTCATGCGGATTTAATTGTTGTCGGTTCACGGCATCCGAGTATCTCAACACATTTGCTGGGGTCAACTGCGTCGGGGATTGTGGCACATGCACCGATTTCTGTACTGGTTGTCCGCTGAGTATTATAACAGGAACGGAAAGGTCCGCAAACACGGACCTTTTTTGCAGAAGACAGAATTACTGTTTTTCCATCGATGCTTTGAATTCTTTCAGTGCATCCAGACCTTGCTGACACGCCATGTCCTGAGTCTCTTCCGGCACGGATTTAATCTGTGTTTTCGCTGTTTCCAGCTGTTGTTTCATGGCATTGATCTGTGCTGTTGCATCAGCATCGCCTTTGGCTTCCTGTTCTGCAAGTTTGACCATCGCGTCAATCTCGGTGAAATATTCATCACAGACTTTGCTGGCGTTAGCAGCGAAAGCAGTAACAGAGAACAGGCATCCCAGGGAAATTAGTGTCAGCTTTTTCATTATAGACCTTATGTTGTAGGCAGGAACGGATATGAATAATTAATCAATATGCCCCGAAATATCATGGGATATATATAAGAATAAGATGAATCTCAGAATAACTACTTACTTTTTGCATAAGAATAATATGGCCGGGGATAACTGATCACACAATGAACAATTTGTGCGGATGCAATTGAAACGCATTCTTATTTGTTGACAGGTTATGGGCGTAACAATATTGTACTAATGAATACAAAAAAGATTACGGAGTAATTATGTCAGCAGTTAATTTTGTTCATATGGATACCACTGCATTTCCTGTGGTGATAATGCAGTCATTCCCGGAAAATATGTCACAGACAGAACAGTGGGTGAAAGAGATGGATGCGCTGCTGGATAAGCAGACACCTTTTGCCTTAATTTATCCGCCGAAAACCGGGCCGGAAAAACCGGATACGCAGGAAGATATGGATGCACGGAAGTATGTCCGCCGCTGGCTGAAAACCGGAAAAGAGAAAATGGCGGCATATTGCAGCGTAATGATCCTGACTGTTAACCGGGAAACCGGCGATAAAGCACAACTGGAAAAATTCGCGCCGATGGCTGGTGCCGTTTACGGTGTGCCGGTGTTTGTGGCGGATGATATGGCAGCTGCACGGGCAAAGGCGGCAGACGTTACCGCCTGAAGGCAGATGTTAACAGTAACCGCTGTTCATTGGGGGGTTAATTTGTGGCGGAGGTAACAGGCGGTTATCTCCACGGATAACGGCAGCTGCTTCTCAATAAATTCCGCCGTTGGTTTCTTATGCTGATGACTGAAAACCGGCAGATAAAGGTCGGCTTTCAGCATTTCCAGAAAACGGGCAGCAACGGCCAGTAATGTTTCCTCAGACGCGGTAATTCCGGGCAGTGTTTTCAGCCCGGCAGCCAGTTGCTGTGCGGCGCGCAGCGGGCCCGCGCGGTAAAATTGTTCACTGATTTGCGGGAAGCGCTGTGATTCCGCCAGAATCAGCTGATATAAACCGAGTGACTGCGGGTGAACAATACTGTGCAGGTAACGTCTTCCGCTGGTGTATAACAGTGTTTCCGCATCGGTGGCCGCTTCCGGTTCTTCCTCTTCATTATCCTCAAAAATTCCGCTGATCAGATGTTCTATAACCGCCAGAAACAGCGCTTCTTTTCCGCCGAAAGAGGTATACAGTGTGGAGCGTGAACCGCCGGATTGCTCAATAATCATATCCAGTGTCGTGCCTTCGTAACCATGAAGGATAAAAACATCCGCAGCGGCAGTAAGAATGGCATGACGGCGGCGCTGCCCTTTCGGGGTTAATGGTGACGGGGTTGGTGACATAACAGATACGGGCTCCGGTAACAGTGACAAGCTCTGATTTAACCACGCCGCGCCGGATTGCTCAATAGCCCGTTTCCCTGCCATACTGCAATTACGGTACAGTATGACGATTTATTATCAAACTATTGATCAAACCCAGTGAGTTGTTAATACAAAGAATTAGAATAGCGGGAAAGTCGGACCATCAACGGTTAACGGTAAAACTATGGGGCAGGGGAAAGAGGTGACACAGGATATGCAGCGGACCATCACCCGTTTGTGTATCGAATGCGGGCTGCTGCTGTTACAGCACGGCGCGGAAAGTATGCTGGTGGAAGAACTGGCGGGGCGGACAGGAAAAGCACTCGGGGCAGATCAGGTGGATTGCGCCATCTCGGCGAATGCCATTGTGCTCACCACGATTATTGACGGGCACTGCCTGACATCCACCCGTAAGGTGGTGGATCGCGGTATTAATATGCATATCGTGACGGAGGTGCAGCATGTGGTGATCCTCGCGGAGCACGGACATCTGGACTGCAAAGGGGTACAGAAAAAATTCGCGCATATGAAACCGCTGCGCTACCCGCGCTGGGTAATGGTGCTGATGGTGGCACTGTCCTGCGCCTGTTTCTGCAAACTGAATAACGGCGGCTGGGACGGGGCGGTGATTACCTTTACGGCCAGCGGTTGCGCCATGTATGTCCGTCAGGTGCTGACCGCACGGCATATGAACCCGCTGATTAACTTCTGTTTTACGGCGTTTGTTGCCACGATGGTGGCGGGAATGATGCTGAAAATCCCGCTGTTTTCGGCAACATCCGGTATTGCCATGGCCGCGAGCGTGCTGCTGCTGGTTCCGGGGTTCCCGCTGATCAATGCGGTTGCGGATATGTTCAAAGGGCATGTTAATACCGGTCTTGCCCGCTGGGCGATGGCCAGTCTGCTTACCCTGGCAACCTGTATCGGTATCTTTACCGCGATCACACTCGGCAGCCTGAGGGACTGGATATGATGACGATATTATCCTTCCTGGCAGCACTGGTGCAGGATATGCTGCTGGCGGCGATCCCCGCAGCCGGGTTTGCTATGGTATTCAATGTGCCGAAACGGGCACTGAAATATTGTGCACTGCTGGGGGCTATCGGCCACGGCAGCCGGTTTATCCTGATTGCCGCCGGTTTTGATATTGTCTCCGCCACATTCTGGGCATCGGTTCTGGTCGGGATCATCGGTATTCAGTGGTCCCGCTGGTGGCTGGCACACCCGAAAGTTTTTACGGTGGCGGCCATTATTCCGATGTTTCCGGGAATTAATGCCTATATGGCGATGCTGGCGGTTATTAAACTGTCGCAGTCAGGTTTTACCCCTGAACTGCTGGAAATGCTGGTGAGTAATTTTCTGCGGGCGGCCTTTGTGGTCGGCGCTTTATCCATCGGGCTGTCAGTACCCGGTTTATGGCTTTACCGTAAGCGTCCGCGCGTTTAACTGATACGGGTCAGATTCAGAATAATGTCCATCACCGGTTTATCGGTCACACTAATCTGAATCTGCACCCGGTTATTGCTTTCCTGCACACGGACATCGACTTCTTCCTCATTATGGGCACAGGCAGTGCCGACTATCTCATCGATCATCTCATCAACCAGCGGATGCATGATTATTCTCCAAAATTATTATTGATGTCAGCAGAGTATAAAGTTTCAGATTAAAACCATTCTGTAAAAAAACGCCCTAAAAAGGCCTTATCCGGCGGATTGGCGGATAAATAAAAGATCTGAGGCGATAATTCCTGCATAGCGTGGCATAATTGCCCTCCCCGGTATTCTGTTGGCTTATGATTTATATGCATATTTTTCAATCATTTCGTATTTTATTATTTTTATTTTGTGTTATTACGTTTGCCGCCGGTGCCGCAGCACCGGAACGGTTCGACGAGGCAAAAATAGTTGCCCGTGAGAAGGTCTATTACGACCAGAACCGTAATCCGCAGGGAGAGGGAACGCTCTATTGCGGCTGTCAGTGGGACTGGGCCGGAAAATCCGGCGGCCGGGTGGATCTCAGCAGTTGCGGCTATCGTGTGCGGGCACAGGTGACCCGTGCAGAGCGGATTGAGTGGGAGCATATCGTTCCGGCCTGGGTTTTCGGGCATCAGCGTCAGTGCTGGCAGAACGGCGGACGCAAAAACTGTATCAGTGAAGACCCGGTATTCCGTGCTATGGAAGCCGATCTTCACAATCTCGCCCCGTCGGTCGGTGAAGTTAACGGTGATCGCAGTAACTTCCGGTACGGCATCGCCCGCGGTGCCGGTTCACAGAGTTACGGGCAGTGCACCAGCCGGGTGGATTTTAAACAGCGTGTTTTCGAGCCGCGCGATGAAGTCAAAGGCGAGGTTGCGCGGGTCTGGTTTTATATGCATGACCGCTACGACCTGGCAATGTCAGAACAGCAGCAAAAATTACTGATGGTCTGGGAC
>OJJS01000032.1_pt1 | contig 43677 bp, 32 predicted proteins | sample 1596371 | NCBI WGS metagenome assembly OJJS01 (sample SAMEA4350116, study PRJEB24818) | metagenome | biome: human; feature: gut; material: faeces | place: Denmark | collected 2013-09 | reverse complement strand
GTGAAAAAGAGCAGCTGGCTGAGTTACAGAAACAACTGGCAGAGCAGGAAAAAGCACTTGAGGCTATCCGTCATAACCTGCGTGAAGATGCGGTTATCCAGGCGGAAGTTAACGCAGCGGTTGTGGCATCGATTGTCGCGGACTGGACCGGGATTCCGGTCGGCCGGATGATGAAAGATGAACTGAATGCTGTTCTGGAATTACCGAATCATCTGGCAGAACGTGTTATCGGGCAGCAGCATGCACTGGATATTATCAGTGAGTCTATCCAGACCTCACGTGCCGGACTGGCGGACCCGCGTAAACCTATCGGTGTCTTTATGCTGGTCGGGCCGTCCGGTGTCGGTAAAACCGAAACTGCGCTGGCCATTGCCGAGCAGCTGTACGGCGGTGAGCAAAACGTTATCACCATCAACATGAGTGAATATCAGGAAGCTCACACGGTATCGTCCCTGAAAGGCTCGCCTCCTGGCTATGTCGGTTACGGTGAAGGTGGTGTGCTGACTGAAGCTGTCCGCAGAAAACCTTACAGCGTCGTGCTGCTGGATGAAGTGGAAAAAGCCCATCCGGATGTTCACGAATTGTTCTTCCAGGTCTTTGATAAAGGCCGTATGGAAGATGGTGAAGGCCGTGTGATCGACTTTAAAAACACCATCATTTTACTGACCAGTAATGCCGGCAGTGATCTGATTTCAAGCCTGAGCGCTGACCCGGATACGACCCCTGATCTGGACGGTATGCGTACCGCATTACAGCCGGAACTGCTGAAAGTATTCCCGGCCGCGTTCCTCGGACGCCTGAGTGTGGTGCCGTACTATCCGTTACAGGATGAGTCACTGGGCCGGATTGTCCGTATCCACCTGGACCGGGTCGGTCATCGTTTGTCCGCACAGCATAATGCGGCATTCGAATACGGCGACGATGTGGTGGATTCAATTATCAGCCAATGTTCCGTGGCTGAAACCGGTGCGCGAATCCTGATTCGTTTCATCGAGCAAAATATTTTACCAAAAATCGGTTTACATATTTTAAACCGGAACACGGAATCTGCAATTCAGAAGGTCATTCTGAGTTGCGATAATCAAAATGGATTTACCGTCACCTCAGAGTAATACGCGGTAACCGTTTTATGGAAGGCAGTGAAGTACATAATCATATATTAAGGATATAGATATGAAAAAAATCAAGTTAGCATTATTAGTGGCTGGTTCTTTAGTTGCCGGCGCAAGCACCTCTGCTTTTGCGGCTGAAGGTCAGGGTACCGTAACATTTGACGGTGAGTTAATTAATGAAACCTGCAAAATTACCAGCCCTCTGGATCAGACTGTCCAGCTGGATAAAGTGTCTGTTAAAACATTGACTAAAAGCGGTGAAGAGGGTGGTTATAAGCCGTTTTCAATTAATGTTGACTGTTCAGGGGCTGAAGCCAACGGTCTCGTAGGTAAAAAAATTGCCGTACATTTTGAACCGATCGAAAAAACAACGGACTGGGACCCTGAAACAGGCAACCTGATGAATAATTTAACTGGTCCGAATGATGCCAAAAACGTTCAGATCAAAATTTACAGTACCACTGGCGGTAAGCGCGTTCATAACAAAATTGGTGAAACCGGAGCATGGGTGGATATCACCGACGCAACCCGCAAAATGGACTTCCATTATGTCGGTGGTTATTACGCCACCGAGCAGACTACTGCCGGTAAGGTAAACGCCACTGTTATGTATACTCTGGTTTATCAGTAACAGACGTACCGGACAGAGCCATTATATGGCTCTGTCTTTTAATTAACAGAGGGTATTATGTTAGCAAAATCTATAAAAGCGTTATTGATCACGTCTCTTTTTTCCGGCATTGCACAGAGTGCGGTTGTTATAGAGGGCACCCGTATTATTTTTGACGGCGGAAAGAAAGAGCAGGTTGTCAGAGTTAATAACAGGGATGAAACTCAGCCGGTATTAATTCAGGCATGGGCAGATGACGGTATTGACGTTAATAACATTAATAACCCGAAACTACCGTTTGTTATCACACCGCCGATAAGCCGGATCGAACCGGGTAAAGGGCAGAGTATCCGGGTTATCTATAACGGTATGTCCCTTCCGCAGGACAGAGAATCTGCGTATTACTTTAATGTTCTGGAAATTCCGCCGCAAACAGAAGAAGGCCGGAATGCGGAACAAGTCCTTGAACTGGCCTTTAAAACCCGGATTAAACTTTTTTATCGTCCGGAATCTTTACGCAAAAATACTGTATCTGCTGAAATTGATAAAATCAAATGGAGTGTGGCGGATGTTCCGGGGAAAGGTACAGAACTGAAAGCGGAAAGCACATCACCACTTTATATTACTGTCACCGGAATAAAAGCAAAGATTAACGGAAAAGATGTTCTGCTTGATGGCAATATGATCTCACCGATGTCTTCAGCGGTATATACCCAGCCGAAAGATGCTCAGAAAATAAACGGAAATATCTCTGAGTTTGAATTTTTCATTCTGAATGAATACGGCAGTCAGATTACCACAAAAATGACAAAATCAGGGTCAGGATTTTCTATCGTTAAATAATACTGTTTAAAGGGATTTAATTCAGGCGGTTAACAGGGAATGTAACTGCCGATAACAGGAGTATTAGTATGAGACAACGTCAATGGAGATTAATGCTCTGTTCTTTTTTATTTCCGGCCGTATCATTCGGCAGCACTACTTCATTGGCAGATGAAAATAGTGCTGGTGACGGAAAAATGGATTATAACGCCAGTTTTATTCAGGGATTAGATGTTGATGTCTCTGATTACCGTTATGGTAATCCTGTACCGGAAGGAACCTACACAGTTGATGTGGTTATCAATGAAAATAACAGAGGAAAGCGCAGCATTGTTTTCAGGAATATATCTAATGATAAACGGGCTGATGCGTGTTTTACGCCTGAGCAGATCGAAGAGTTAGGTATTATTGCTGATAATAAGCCGGCCGGTCAGTCTGAAAACAATATTAATAGCGGCGATGGTTCCTGTCAGCCGCTTTCCGCGTATGTCAGCTATGCAAAAGCTTATTATAATACCGGAGATCTGGTATTAAATATCACGGTTCCCCAGGCGAGCCTGAAGCACAAGCTTTCAGACTATATTGACCCGTCACGCTGGGAAGCGGGGGTAACGGCACTGTTTATTGACTATAACCTGAACAGTTATTTATCAAGCAGTAAATCCGGTAACAGCAGTGATAAAGAAAACTATTACAACACAAATATTAACTGGACAGCCGGTCTGAACTTTGACGGGTGGCGCCTGCGTAACCGCAGTAATTCCGTATGGTCAAAAAATAACAGCTTCAGTAATAAAAATATTCAGCTCTATGCTGAAACGGATATTACCCCATGGGAAAGCCGGTTAACACTTGGCGAAACTTTCACCAGTGGCCGTATTTTTGACAGTTACGGTATCCGGGGGGGAATTCTGGGTACAAATACAAAAATGCGCCCGGATTCTGCAAATAACTTCAAACCCGTCATTACCGGTATTGCAGACAGCAATGCCCGGGTGTTAATCCGCCAGAACAATTATACCATTTACGAAACAACGGTGACACCGGGGCCTTTTGAAATCAGTGATTATGGTGCACTCGGTACCAACGGTACATTGCAGATGGTGATTATTGAAGCGGACGGCCGTGAGAAAGTTCAGGATATTGTGTTCTCAGCACCGCCGATGATGTTAAAGCCCGGAATATTGCAGTATTCGATTTCTGCCGGGGAATTGCGTGACAGTTCTGCCGGTGAGTCACCGGCCGTGGTGGAGGGGGAATTACTTCAGGGGATAAATAACTTCCTGACCTGGTATACCGGCTTCCAGGTATCTGAAAATTATAAATCAGTGGCTATCGGTAATGCGCTGAACACCCCGATCGGCGGTATTGCGCTGGACATGACCCATGCCCGCAGTGACCTGAAAGAGAAATCACAGTCCGGTGAGTCGTTCCGGATCAGTTACAGCCGGTTGTTCGAGGAAACAAATACAAACGTTGTTGTGTCCAGTTACCGTTATTCCAGTGATGGTTATCTGAGTTTCCGTGATGCGTCCATGATCAGAGCACGCGGAGAAAATTATAACGAGAGAAGAATTGATGAAAACGGAAAATTAATTAACAGTTATCTGGGGGTCAACGCCAAAAACCAGTATTCACTGAATCTTAACCAGCGCTTATGGGACAACAGTTCAGTGTCTGTGATGGGCAGCTACTATGATTACTGGACAGACAGACAGGCATCATCACAGTGGTCGGTTTCTTATCAGCAAAGCCTGGAGTATTTCTCTTACAGCCTGGCTTACCAGCGGTCAAAAACCAGTGAAAATACCTATGATAATACCTATGTGCTGAACATTAATATTCCGTTGTACCGGGGTTATAACTATCAGCCGGCGTTTAACAGTCTGTCGCTGACCACAACCCGTAATGCGGATGGCAATACGTCATTCTATACCTCCGCGTCCGGTTCACAAGGGGATCAAAGTGAGCTCAGCTACAATATCGGTGCGACGGCTAACTCACACTCAGATACCAGTGACTCACTGACAGCGGCAGCGAACTACCGGAGTGCCGTCGGCACCTATGGTGTTACCGGATCGATGAATAACCGCTCGAACCGGCAGCTCTCGTTTTCAGCGAACGGCAGTATCGTTGCGCATCCCGGTGGTGTGACCCTGGGGCCATCTGTCGGTGATGCACCTTTTGCGATTATTGAAGCTGATGGTGCAGAGGGCGCGGCAGCACTGAACGGCAGCGGCAGTAAGATTGACAGCAGAGGTTATGCCATTGTTCCTTATCTGAATTCATACCGTGAAAACCAGGTGGGCCTTGATGCCAGTAAAGCGGGACCGAATGTGGACCTGATAGATGACCTGGCAACAGTAGTGCCGCGTGATGGTGCGGCGATTGCTGTGAAGATAAAAACCAGTGTCGGTAAACCGGTTGTACTTATCGTTAAAGATAAAAATGGTAAATTCCTGCCGATCGGAACCAATATCTATGACGGCAGTGGTGAATACCAGACTATCGTCGGCCAGGCCGGAATGGCTTATTTACGCGGCTGGGATGGCAGCAGCGGAGCATTATCTGTGAAATCAGGAACAGCCGGTGAGTGTGTGATCAATCCGGAGCCCGGTATTGCACAGAAAATTGCCGCTGCAGATAACTCAGTTATTCAGGTGGAGGTCAAATGTATTTAATGAACATCATCAAAAAATGCGGAATGTCATTATTTCCCCGGGTAATGGTTTTATTTATTCTTTTAGGAATATTTACATACTCCCGTGCTGAAGTTATATGTGATAATTGTACTCTCAATAATATAGAGGTTGAATTTAAAGGTATATACAAAGAAGGTACATGTATTATCTCAGTCAATGGCGGATCATCGGATGGAACAGTATTTTTACCGACGATATCGTACAAGACATTATCATCAGCCGGAAATGAAGCAGGGGCAACTAAATTCACCGTTGCTCTGGATAACTGTCCTAAAGACGTTGAAGCTGTACTTTTTTTCAAAAGTGATAGTAACCTGAGCCCGGTAAATAAAAATCTGAAAAATAGTGTCGGTGCAAATTTTGCAAAAAATGTTGAACTGCGTATCCGGGATGATCAATCAAAGCATATTGGCATTGATGACCCGCTGTCTGGCCAGTCTTATTTTATTTCCGATGTAAACTCGTCAGTAAGTAAAGATTATTATGTGTCTTATTTTGCCGGTGATAATGCAGTATCACCGGGCAATGTAGTAGCGAAATCAATCCTTGAGGTTATTTATAAATAACATTCGGGGTTTTTGAAAGTAATATGTTCACAACAAACAGATTTATCCCGGTTTATATTCAGTAGTAATGTTTAATATGTAATAACGCCTTTGCTCATCAGTCTGGTATTGTTTTTGGCTAATGAAAGCGGCTAATTTGAGTGAAGTAATATTAGTAAATTTACTAATCAAATTAAACAAAAAAGAGAAACACGGTATGAGAATTAATAACGGTAGTGCTCAGAAGTTCATAGCAAGAAACCGCGCTCCCCGCGTGCAGATTGAATATGATGTTGAAATTTACGGTAGTGAGAAAAAAATCGAATTGCCATTTGTAATGGGTGTATTAGCTGATTTATCCGGTAAGCCGCTGGAGCCGCTTCCGCCTGTTACAGACAGAAAATTCCTGAGCATCGATATTGATAATTTCGATGACCGCATGAAGGGCATGAAGCCGCGCGTGGCTTTTGCTGTACCTAATACCTTAACCGGTGACGGTCAGCTGATGGTCGATATCACATTTGAAAGCATGGATGATTTTGCGCCGGATGCGATTGCCCGCAAAATCGAGCCACTGGCTGAGCTGCTGGAAGCACGTACTCAGTTAACTAACCTGCAAACCTACATGGATGGTAAGGCAGGGGCGGAAGGTCTGATCATGCAAATTCTGCAGGATAAAGAACTGCTGAAAACCCTGGCGTCTGCACCTAAGCGTGAAGACAAAGTTTCAGATCCGTCTCAGGACGATTAAGAATTGTAGGTGACAGAGATATGTTAGCTCAAAATACTCAGAAAAATGCGGGTGCAAAAGCGACGCAGACGCAGGAAACAAGTGATTTCAGCTCCCTGCTTGCGCAGGAGTTTAAATCCAAAACTGAACAGTCCAAAACGGCGGTTCAGAACGCAGTTAAAACACTGGCTGAACAGGCGCTGGCTAATTCAATTACGATTTCCTATGACGCGTATAAAAATATCGAGTCAATCATTGCGGAAATCGATCTGAAGATGTCAGAACAGATTAACCTGATCCTGCATCACAAAGAGTTTCAGCAGCTGGAAAGTGCATGGCGCGGCCTGCATTATCTGGTCAATAACACCGAAACGGATGAGAAGCTGAAGTTACGTTTCATGGACATGTCCAAGGACGAACTGCGCCGTAACATGAAACGTTATAAAGGCGTGGCATGGGATCAGAGCCCGCTGTTCAAACAGGTTTATGAAGAAGAATATGGCCAGTTAGGTGGCGAGCCGTACGGCTGCCTGGTTGCTGACTACTATTTCGATCATACTCCGCCGGATGTTGACCTGCTGGGTTCTATCGCGAAAGTGGCAGCTTCTGCACACGTACCGTTTATCACCGGTGCATCACCGTCTGTTATGCAGATGGATTCCTGGCAGGAACTGTCCAACCCGCGTGATCTGACCAAAATCTTTACCCAGAACCTGGAATATGCAGCATGGAACTCACTGCGCCAGTCTGACGATGCCCGTTATATCGGTCTGGCCATGCCGCGCTTCCTGGCGCGTCTGCCGTACGGTATCGCAACGAACCCGGTTGACGAGTTTGATTTTGAAGAAACCACTGACGGTTCCGATCACAGCAAATATTCATGGTCAAACGCGGCCTATGCAATGGCTGTGAACATCAACCGTTCATTCAAACATTTTGGCTGGTGTACGCTTATCCGCGGTGTGGAAAGTGGTGGTGTGGTTGAAAACCTGCCTTGCCATACTTTCCCGAGCGATGACGGCGGCGTGGACATGAAATGTCCGACAGAAATTGCGATTTCTGACCGTCGCGAAGCGGAACTGTCCAAAAACGGTTTCATTCCGTTAATCCACCGTAAAAACACAGATTACGCTGCGTTTATCGGGGCTCAGTCTCTGCAGAAACCTGCGGAATACTATGATCCGGATGCAACGGCTAACGCCAACCTGTCAGCACGTCTGCCGTACATGTTCGCCTGCTCCCGCTTCGCGCATTATCTGAAATGTATCGTCCGTGACAAGATCGGTTCATTTAAAGAGCGTGATGACATGCAGAAATGGCTGAACGACTGGCTGATGAACTATGTTGACGGGGACCCGGCTAACTCTTCTCAGGAAACTAAAGCACGCCGTCCGCTGGCTGCCGCGGAAGTGGTGGTTGAGGATGTGGAAGGGAACCCTGGTTACTATCAGGCGAAATTCTTCCTGCGTCCGCACTTCCAGCTGGAAGGTCTGACCGTTTCTTTACGTATGGTCGCTAAATTACCGTCACTGAAAGGTGCTGCGTAATCGCGTCCTGACACAATATTCTCTCGCTTCACAAAGGGAATAGCAGTTCATTGCCGGTGAGAACCATAAGGATAGCAGGTCCGATATCCGGCATAACAAAAGTGGTCACCACAGGGTGTGGTTACCTGTCAAAGCAATTTGATTAATGCATTAATAAGAGGAAATACTGATGGCTCAAGATATGTTTTTAAGAATCGCAGGCATCGATGGTGAAGCTCAGGATCACGCGCACAAGGATGAAATTGAAGTTCTGTCATGGCGCTGGGGTGTAAACCAGCAGTCTAACATGCACAGTGGTTCAGGCGGCGGTTCCGGTAAAGCAACTGTGGAAGATTTCACATTTGTTCACTATACCGATAAAGCAAGTCCTAACCTGCTGAGCTACTGCTTATCCGGTAAACACATCAAAGACATCCAGTTTACTGTCCGTAAAGCGGGTGGTACCCCACTGGAATACCTGGTCATTAAATTCACTGATGTAATCATCACTGATGTTGCAATGCAGGGTTCTATCGAAGACGAAAGCCGTCCGCGTGAAGTGGTTAAATTCTCCTTCACTAAGATGACTCAGGAATATGTTATCCAGAATGCTGAAGGTAACAAAGCAGGTACTATCGCAGCTACCTACGATGTTAAAGCTAACCTTATCAGCTGATAGTCTTTTATGTTGAAATAAAACCTGCTGCTTTCAGGCAGCAGGTTTTTATCTCCGGGAAGTTTTTTTATAAATATTTAATTGTTTGCAATTTACGGTGGCGGACAATATTATTAATGACTCTTAGTTGTTTATACATATAAGCATTTTCATAATGCCAGGCATGGTTATATGTCCAATAATACAGAAAGAAAATATACTCTGTTTAAGGTAGTGAATATCCTGTGTGTCCTGGTCATATCCTTTCTGATTACAGGGTGCAGTTTTTTCAGTACATCAAAATCAACCTCTTCTGAAGATAAGTCCGCATCAGAACTAAAAATTAGTTTAGTGGCCAGCGCTGAAATTAATAAAAACAAAAACCATCTGCCATCACCACTGAATGTATTTGTTTATGCTGTTAAATCGAAGCAATCATTTTTAAGTACGGATTATTTAACCTATTTATATAAAAACAAGCCTAATCCTGAAAATGAAATGCTTATCCTGGAATATATTATCAGGCCAGGTGAAACAAAAATTATTGATTACAAAATTAATTCGGAATTTCCCTATATCGGGGTCATAGCAGCTTACAAAGATATCAGTAATGCCAAATGGAGTGCCGTATATCCTTTATCAAATTTACGCGGTGCAACATGGACTGAGAAATATATTTTATTTACCGGGCCTGAACATGAAATTAAAGTCTTATTTTCAAATTCAGTTGTGTCAATCAAAGAGAATGGATGAGTTGTGAGAACAAATAAAGTCGTATGGAGTGAGGGACTGTTCCTGCGCCCTCAGCTATTCCAACAGCAAGAACGTTATTTTGAATATATTGCTCATAAACGTGCAGCGACCATTAGTCCGTTCTTCTGGGGTTTTGCACAATACGAGATTGATCGTGAGGCATTGTCTTATGGCAAGCTGGTCTTACGTTCAGGGCAGGGGGTTTTTCCTGATGGTACGCCATTCGGGATACCCGGCCACGATGAGCAGCCTGAACCTTTAACCATTACAGCCGAGCATCTCGGAAAGATGATTTATCTGGCTGTGCCACTACGTCTTGATAACAGTGATGAAACGATTTTTGATGAGTTTGACAGCAGCTCATTGGCCCGTTTCTCCTCGTATGAAGAAGAGATTAATGATACCAACGCTGTGCGCCAGGGACCGAAACCGATCCAGCTGGCCCGTATGCGTCTGCGCCTGATGCCGGAAACGGAAATGACGGAATCATGGATTGGTATTTCACTGGCGAAAGTCAAAGCTATCCAGCCGGACGGCAGTGTGCTGCTGCATCTGGAGGATCATATCCCGCCGGTTACCGGTTATGCTGCTAACTACCTGCTGATGGAGTGGATCACGCACTTAAACGGCCTGGTAAAAATGCGTGCGGATATGCTGGCGTCACGTCTGGCATCCAGTGACGGTAAAGCCAGCGCCAGTGCGGAAGTGGTTGACTATCTGTTATTGCAGATCTTCAACAAATATGAGCCGATTTTAAACCATCTGCGTCATATCCCGGAAACCGCACCGATTGTGATTTATGAGGAGCTGGCTAAGTTTGCCGGTGAATTATCCACTTTCCTGCGGGCAAAAACACGCCGGCCGAATGTGGCGCCGGGTTATGACCACGCCAACCTGTATGCGTCAATCCGCCCGCTGGTGGATGAAGTGCACGGCCTGCTGAACCAGATGCTGGTGCGTTCCGGCCAGAGCATTCCGCTGGTGCGCCAGGAGCATGGTGTCTGGACGGCATCGGTCATTCCGAGCGAACTGCGCGGTTTCTCCAATCTGGTACTCGCGGCGTCATCGCAGTTGCCGCAGGATGTTATGCAGCACCAGTTTGTGGCACAGACCAAAATCAGCTCGCCGCATAAACTCCAGGAACTGGTTCGCTCCCACCTGCCTGGTCTGATTTTACGCAATCTGCCGGTTCCGCCGAGACAAATACCTTATACCTCCGGATATCTGTACTTTGAACTGATGAAGCAGGGACCTTACTGGGAAAATATTCTCAACAGCGGCTCTCTTGCCCTTCACGTTGCAGGGGACTTCCCGGGGATACGGCTTGAGCTTTGGGGCGTGAGGGATTAATGAACCTGTTCAATGACAATTACGGTGATGATGACGATCAGGACAAAAAAGGTCCTGACGGCGCATTAGCGGATCATCAGGAAGAGCAGTCCCCCCAGTCAATGGGGGCTTTTCTGCATGATGACGGTAGTTTTTTCGCACCGCTGGACAGCGACCCGCTGCGCAATGACGAAATTGATTACCGTGATCTTGCGATTAAAAGTGAAAGCATCCAGGCCCGGATACAGCGTGTCAGCCGGGCGGAAGATCCGTTGCTTGAGGCGGTACAGCCGCTTCTGCGGGCGCTCAGTGAACTGCCTGAGCAGGTTTCCGACCTGAAGCAGGTGGAAATCCTCAAAAAGAGCCTGAAAAATGAAATATCCACCTTTACGGCGGTCTGTGATGCGGTAAGTATTCCGTGGCAGAAAATGGCCATTATCCGTTATGCCATTTGTACCGCGATTGATGAATCTATTCACTCCAAAGCCTGGGGGCTGGCTTCCGGCTGGTCGCAGAGTAACCTGCTGAACCACTTTGAAGGGGATAACGACGGGGGGAACAAATTCTTCCTTCTGATCGGCCGTTTGTCTATGAATCCGCAGGAATATACCGATGTGCTGGACATTCTGTCCCGTATTCTCGGTCTCGGGTTTGAAGGTCGTTACAGTATTATCGAAAACGGTGATCGCCAGCTGAATAAAATCCGCCAGCGTCTGCTGTCGTTACAGCAGAGTACCCGTGACTCGGTGCCGGCGGCATTATCGCCGAATGCGACAGTGACCCAGGAAGATAATGAAGTGCGCCGGATCTACCTGCCTGTCCGTATTTCTCTGATTATCTGCACATTTATTCTGATTAGTCTGTTCGCCCTCTTTAAATACTGGCTCTCCGTTGATCTCGGGGAATTTACCGATCGTGCCGCAGCACTGAAGCGCGGTGAGCTGAAACATACTCAGCTGGCGGTCAGTATGCCGCGCTTACGTCTGGCTGTTCTGCTTAAAGATGAAATAGCCAAAGGTCTGGTTGAAGTGGATGAAACCGGTCCGCAAAGTATTGTGACGTTCCGCGGTGATGCCATGTTCCTTTCCGGGCGCAGGGAAGTCAAACCTGAAATGGACAAAATCCTCACCCGGGTGGCAGATGAAGTCAAACGTGTTGACGGTAAGGTCGTGATTACCGGACATACGGATAACGTGCCTATCGGACGGGCTAAATTTGCCAGTAACGAGGAGCTCTCGCTGAAACGTGCTGAATCTGTGGGGGACTTCTTTGTGAAAGCAGGTATCCCGGCGCAGGGTATTGAGACAAAAGGCATGGGGGCTTCACAACCGATCAGCAGTAATAAAGATGAACAAGGGCGTGCGCTTAACCGTCGCGTTGTCGTTTATGTTACCTATCTGTGAGTTATAAAATGTCATTCTGGAATCGAACATTTGCACTGCGGTTTTTAAAAAGATTTTTGATCTTTATTTTCTTTTTATTAGCAGCCGCCATCATATGGTACCTGGGACCGACATTCGGCTATGGTGAGATTCGTCCGCTTGAAGATGCAGTACCGCGGATCATCTTCATTGTTCTGCTGGCTGTTATTTTTATCGGGCTCTGGTGCCGCGTTCCCTGTTTTCTGCTCGGGGTACTGACACTCTGCGTGACATTCTGGGTATTCTCACCCTATTTGCTGCTCGGGGAATCCTATCCGTTTGAGGAAACCACACCCCGGCTGATTGTTATCGGGGTCATTACGCTGGTGACACTGCTGTATTGTGTCTGGCTGCTGATCTCCATGCTGCGGTTCAACCCGGAAAAACTCGATCGTTTCTTTAAGAAAAGTAACGTTGATCCTGTCCGTGCAGGTGAACATTACCGGGAAGTTGTTGCGGTTATTAATAATGCAGCCCGTTATGTGGCACATACCAGCCGTAAGATCTCCCGCTGGAGTCATTTCTGGCGCCCGAAAAAAGTCGTTTATGACCTGCCATGGTACATGATGCTGGGTTCGAAGGATGCCGGTAAAACCACCGCTGTTCTGTCATCGGGTCAGGAGTTTCCGTTACCGGAACAATTACTGCGCGTTTCCAGAGAAAGCACGCCGACCGCTAACTGTGAATGCTGGTTTACCAATGAAGCTATCTTTGTTGATACTTCCGGTAAATACATTGATGAGTCAGATGAAAACGCGGGTGAATGGGAAGCGCTGGTTAAGGCGATTAAGAAAAACCGTCCGCTGAAATCACTCAACGGTGTGGTGGTTACCATCCCGGTGACTGACCTGCTGGGTAAAGATAAGAAAGAGCTGTACGCATTATCATCAAAATTCAGAACACAACTGGATATGCTGCGCCATGAATTAGGGGTGCGTTTCCCGGTGTATGTGATGATCACCAAGATGGATATGGTGTCCGGTTTTGATGAATACTTCCGGTCGCTGACGATGGAAGAGCGTGATCAGATCTGGGGCTTTACACTGCCGTTTGGTGAGAAAAAGAAAAAATCCGATGCGATTGTCGAGATCCGCGATGTGCTGCGCAATGAGTTATCCGCGCTGGAAGGCCGTCTCGATAAAGATATGACGGCGCGTATGCTGGATGAGTATGATGTCACCACGCGTAAACGCATGTATCAGTTACCACAGGACTTCCGGTTACTGGCGGATTCCATCACCGAATTCGGTCAGAACGTCTTCTCGCCGTCCCGTTATGATGATACGCAGAAGTTTACCTCGCTGCGCGGTATCTATTTTGCCAGCAGTACGCAGTCAACCATGCAGTCTCTGCTCAACCCGAATACCATTGTTCAGAAATGGCGGGATATGGCAAACAGCCTGGGGGATGTGGTCGCTGATAAAGCAGAGGATACCGAAGATCGTCTGGTTCAGGAAACCGTTAACGGTAAGCATTTCTTCCTGAAACAGCTGTTTGAAAACTTTGTCCGTGACCGCAATCTGGTGCGTTACAACCTGGCACTGACCGCCAAGTACCGCTTCCAGACACTGGCCGGTCATCTGCTGACGATTCTGCTGACGGTCTGGCTCTGTTATGCACTGGTGATCAGTTATCACAACAACCGGGATTATCTGGATGGTGCAACCGCGAAAGTGGAAGAAGTATCGACGGTACTGGATGAATATCTGGAAAATAACAGTGACGGCCTGCTGGCGAAGATGCTTTCACTGACCCAGGATATTCCGGTGCTGGGCGTGTTCGACTTTAAAGATCCGCGTCTGTCTTACCGTTACGGCCTGTATGTCGGTTTTGATATCCGTGAGGAATCAGACAAGATTTATCAGTATTTCCTGCAACGCTGGATGCTGTTCTCGCTCGAACGGATGGCAGAGAAATCGCTGTATGACGCAGTTACAGCAGATGATTCAGATACTATTTACGATAAACTGAAGACCTATCTGATGCTGCACGGTGAAGGGAAATTCGATAAGGATTACCTGATTAAAACGCTGACGGAAGAAGCACAGGCAAACCGGATGATCGAAAACTACGGTCAGACCATCGTCTTTGTTTCACACCTGGAAGAGCTGTTCAATAATCCGCAGTGGAGCCGGTATAACCCTGAGATTAATGACCGCCTCGTGGCAGCCGCACGCGTGGTTCTGCAAAAAAAGCCGTTAGCCTCTCGCCTGTACCAGAAAGTTAAAGAACAGGCGATGACGGAGGCGCCTGAAAATATAACACTGAACAAGCTGGCCGGTGATCAGCTGGGCAGTATTCTGGAAATCAGTGATGAATCACTGGCACTGAACGGTATCCCCGGCATTTTTACCAATGCCGGGTATCATCAGGTTTTTAAAAAAAAACTGACGGACTACGTGAAAAATATCCTGAGTGAAGACAGCTGGATCACAGGACAGAAAAATGACAGTAAAGGCCGTAAAACCGATATTAAGCAGCTTGACGGTTTTTATATGTCGGAGACAGAAGAAGCGGTTCTGAAACTTTATCTTCAGGAGTATACATCAGTCTGGAATCAGTTCCTCAGCGGCATTCAGCTGAAGAAAATTGTGCCGGATACGGCCGTGGGAAACGATACCACATTTGATATGTACGCTTTGCAGATCCTCAGTGCCCCGGATTCACCACTGATTGACATGATCACGCAGATCGGTCATGAAACGGCGTTATCCGTGGATTTTGCCAAACAGGAATCGCAAATGCCGGATCTGTCCAAAACTCAGGCCGGGCGGAACCTGACAACCGGGCGTATGGGATCTGTCACCCGTAACCTGAAAGACCTTCAGACCGTTAAGGATGCACTGTCGCAGCGGGAAACAAAAATCCTGTATGACAATGTGGATCGCCGTTTCTCGGCACTGCACCGCTTAATCAATCTGGATACGTCTCCGCAGCAGGGAAACCGGCGGATACAGGCGGGACAGGGCGGGGATAACGGGCTGAACAAAATTATCAGCATGCTGGGGGATCAGCATAACTACCTGGTGATTACGGAATCGGCGATGGAGGACGGCAGCGCGCTGCCTTACCCGTCAGAGGCGGAAAAACGTCTGAAAGCGGAATCACGGCTCTGGCCGGCACCGCTCAAAGCGATCATTATGCCGCTGCTGGGAGGTATCTCCGTAAAGCTCAGTCAGCAGTTCACACTGCAAAGTAATGAAGCAGTTAAAACGGAATTAGGCGACATGTGTGTCGCCTCTTTTCAGGGCAGCTACCCCTTCGCGGACAGCGAAGAGGAAGTCAGCCTTGAGGAGTTCGAAGTTTTCTTCGGGCCGAACGGCATAGTGGATGCGTACTATAAAGAGAACCTGGAAAAGCTGGTGGATACCAGTGTGTCACCATGGCGTTATAAACGTGAAGATCTGCGCGGAAATGAAGACCGGGAGGTGTTGCGTTTTTTCGAACAAGCCCGGGAGATCAAGAAAGCTTTTTTTCGTAACGGGATGAGTGAAAATGTCTCTTTCAGCTTTAACGCAAGTATCCCGGCATTATCGCCGCGGATTTTGCAGTTTGGTATCAATATTAACGGAACAGCACTGACTTATAAACACGGGCCGGTCTGGCCTAAAGTATTTAAATGGCCGGAGCAGGATACTGAAAATACCATTACGATGAATGCTGTTTCCGCAGATAATTCAGAAAACACTGAAGAACGTGTGCTGATGGGCGAATGGGCACTGTTGCACTGGATGGATATGGCAGCCGAACAGAAAGATATATCGCCGGCTAAACAGACATTAATTTACCGGCTGGGTGATCAGAAGGTTAGTATAAATGTTAACGGATTAAATTATAAAGGAAAGCCGGTTAATAAATTGCTGAAGAACTTTAAATGTCCGGCAACTATTTAAATAATAGGTAATTGTAATTAAGAATATTCGGTTGCTTATTTAATTGTGGACTTTTCCTATTAATTATCAGAGCGATTTCTTTATATTGATAAATGGCTGCTTATTATGAAAATAAAGACAAATTTCCCGGAATTGGGAAATAGTTCAGGAAGAAACAGAATTAAGGGGAATCACGTAATTTATCGTGTTATCCGCCAGTGCAGCCAATTAAATATCAATCAGTCGCTTAACAGCAGAATGATTACAGAGCAATTCCCGTGGTGCTTTGCTGTACCGGCTTCAGAAAAGAAAGATACGTTTTATCTCGGTGCTTTCAGTTTCCTCAGTGATGATAAATGTGTTGTTCTGTACACAAAGGCAACGGATAAGTGGACTGTCAGACACCTGAGTACGGTATCAAATGTTATTTTCTGGTGCTCCCGGATAATTGCATTTCATATTGAAAATGAAAATTGTGTGATTGATGAAAAGAAATTAAGAAACTGGGTTACGTCGCTGCAACGATATTACTCTCCGCTGTGGGAATCGGTTCTCCTGAAACCCCGGTTTCAGTTTAAGAACAATTCGGACGTTCTGATATCTGAAATGACGTACACGGATTGCAATATCAATGACAATGGAGGAGTTAGCGCGATGCCATGGATAAATTGGCCTTATTGTATTAAGTCTTTTGACTCTGCCTGGCTATGGCGTCTGAATCGGCAGGGAAACATTTTAGACTCAATTAAGATAGATATCAGAAACACGGATGTCTCCGTTTAATTATGTACTTAATACAAATTTGATTTGTATCAAACCAATTAGGTGTGAATATGCCTCGAACATTAACGCTGTATTGCTCGGCAATGCCGGAACTGGCAGGTGAGCCGGGCCTTGCAATATCGACGCTGGAGGGTGAGGAAGCCCTGTCAGTGTTGTATCAGTATAAGGTAGTTGCGAAAACACCCGCAAACCCTGCTATTCCGTGGCAGGTCGCAGCAAACCTTGATCTGAAAAAATTTATCGGACAGCAGATGACGGTTGTTATCGAGCTGGATGGTAACGGACTGGATATTGAACGTGGTTCAGGTAAGGGCCACAGAGAGGTCACCGGTCTGGTGGAACGTGCCCGTTTTATCGGACGGGATGAGAATCAGGCGATGTATGAATTTATCATACGTCCGTGGCTGAATCTGGCGACGCTGACTTCTGACTATAAGAATTTTCAGCAGAAATCCGTCGTGGATATTATTGATGAAGTTCTGGCAAAGTTCCCTTTCCCGATCGAAAAGCGCCTGTCAGCTATTTATCCGCAGCTTGAGTATCAGGTTCAGTATGGTGAAACGGACTTTGATTTCGTTCAGCGCCTGATGGAAGAGTGGGGTATTTACTGGTTCTATGAGCATTCTGATCTGAAGAACCGGCTGATCCTTGTTGACCATGTCGGTGCGCATAAGCGGACATTCAGTCCGGCGTATCATTCGCTGCGGTATGAGTCTGATAAACCGAAGGACGGACAGGAATATATCGATCAGTTCGGCGCTCAGGAAACGGTGACGTCAGGGCAATGGCTGACATCGGATTATGACTTTAAAAAATCCCGTGCGGATATTTCCGCGCTGGATAAAAAGCCGCGTAAAACAAACTTTAACGAGTATGAACAGTACCAGTGGCCGGGGGATTATGACGATCCGTCTGTCGGGGAGTTCCTGGCGCGTGTCCGCAGTGAAGAGCAGGGATGTCTTGGTTCCAGAGCCGCCGGTTCCGGTGAAATCCGCTCTGTGGTCTGCGGCACAACCTTTACACTGGAAAATTATCCGCAATCCAAAGCAAACCGCGAATATCTGGTAATCTCGAATCAGCTGCGGGCGACTGAAATCAACCAGCAATCTGACAGTGATGATTTCAGTATCTACACCAGTTTTGTGGTGCAGCCGACAACAAAAGTCTATCGTCCGCCGCAGACTATCACCAAGCCGTTTACTCACGGGCCGCAAACCGCACTGGTTGTCGGGCCGGAGGGAGAGACGGTCTGGACTGATGAATATGGCCGGGTAAAAGTGCGTTTCCTGTGGGATCGCTACGGCAAAAATACCGATGCCGATTCCTGCTGGATACGTGTCGGTCAATCATGGGCCGGGGATAACTACGGCGGGATTTATATTCCGCGTGTCGGTCAGGAAGTGATTGTCGACTTCCTGTATGGTGACCCGGATCGTCCGATGATTATCGGCAGTCTGTATAACAACATGACACCGCCGCCGTGGGAACTGCCGGCAAACCGGACACAGAGTGGTTTAATCAGCCGGACTATCGGCGGGGGAAAAACCAACTATAACGGTATCCGTTTTGACGATAAACCGGGACTCGAAGAGTATTGGGAGCAGGCGGAACGAAATATGTCCCGTGTGACCAAACTCAACGAAACCCAGCTTATCGGGGTTAACCATACCCAGACTATCGGTGTGAACTCGGACTCCACTGTCGGGGTTAACCGCAGCGAAACGGTCGGAGTGAACAAGAGCAGTATGGTTGGTGCCAACAGCAGCCAGATCGTGGGGGCTAACTTCTCCCAGGATGTTGTCGGTTCAGCCTCCCGCATTGTCGGCATGACCGATAGCATTGTTATCGGCGGCGCCTTCAGCGGGATATACGGTTCCAGCCACGCTATGAATATCGCGGCGGCCAGTTCGTATAACGTGGGCGGGGCTTATGCTATTAACGTTGGCGGTGCTTATTCCACTAACGTCGGTGGTTACCACTCGGTAGCGGTCGGTGGTGCCATGCAGATGGGGGTCGGTGGTGCGTTTGCTCTGACATCCGGCGGAGAACTGGCTATCGGCTGTGTGGGATGTATGGTGATTACAGCTGACCAGATTAAGATCAAAGCCAAAAACGGCCTGATTCTTGACGGGGCAAATACCTATCTTAACCCGGGGGATTGCGCGCATGCCCGCGGTTTCGGTACCCAGCCGGGCAGCCCGGTCGCAGTTGCCGCTCCGGCAATGCCGGGACTGCCGGGATTCTTCTTCTTTGCTGTTATTCCTGTGAAACCAATTACACCACCGCCGACGGGGACAGTGACGACACCGCTCGTTACGACACCGACAATTACGACACCGGAACCGTCAGTGACGACACCGTCAGTGACGACACCGGAAGTGACGACCCCGGAAGTGACGACACCGGAAGTGACGACCCCGGAAGTGACAACCCCGGAACCGACGACACCGAAAGTGACAACCCCGGAACCGACGACACCGAAAGTGACAACCCCGGAACCGACGACACCGAAAGTGACGACACCGGAGCCGACGACACCGAAAGTGACAACCCCGGAACCGACGACACCGAAAGTGACAACACCGGAAGTGACAACACCGAGAGTGACAACACCGCTCTTGACTTTACCGCCTTGATTTACCACAGCCCCTGAGGGGGCTGTTCCGGACAGCTGATATAAGGAGACACTATGTTACCAGCAGCAAGATTGGGCGATTTAGCCTGCCATTGCGGGGTTGTGGAAGCGGGTTCATGTAACGTGTTTACCAACGGTATCCCGCAAACTTTTCTGGGAGCGCCGGTATGTTGCACTATTCATGTTAAAAGTTGTATCTGCAGCGCATCTTGTACTGTTTTTGTCAATAATATCCCGGCCGCCCGGGCCGGGGATTGCGGCGGATGCGGCACAGTAGTATCAACGGGTTCATGTAATGTGTTTATCGGACACTGATAATGCTGTTGCACTTTAACTGGCCGACCCGTAAAGGGTCGGTCAAACTGACAGAGCAGAATACCATCGATAATCCGGTGGCGATCAATGCGTTTACTGCCGATGTTGCGCTGAATTCAGGCAAAGAGCAGGATACGGACGTTCTGTTTTATTACACCAATACCGGCCCTGTTTTACAGAATACCTGCCGGGATTTAGTCTGTTTCGTGAATAAACAGCAGGTTGCATTCGGGTCAAAAATCCGGCTGATATATGGCTCTGCTGTTCAGATTGGCCATTTTTCACTGTCGTTTGTTGCGGCTGAAAATAACCAGTCAGCATCAGTTATTGAGGCATTAACAGAATTAACACCGGTAAAAATTGATTTCATGAATATTGAAATCAATGAAATATTACCTCAGGGTGCGGGGTTTATTTCTATAGAATATGCCGCAGAAGCGTACAGAAAAAGCGGCGATGAATTAAAAAAGCTGGAAGTTGAATATAAAAAATTTCTGTTATGGGGGGAAATTGATTCTCCGCAGGCGGAAACGTATACCGCTGCAGAAGAGGCAAAATTATCTGCCGCGGATGATGACGGCAGCTTTGATTCACTCTGTGAGCAGATAAAAGATCTGAATCTGACCGAGTGTATTTTTGAAACGTCAGCATTTATGGAACGTGTCTGGCGGGAGTTGTCAACGATGGAAGAAGTTGATTTAACACAGGATGAGCATGAAGATTATGACATTCTGAGAATGCTTGCTCCGGACGGTATTATTCCGTACGCAAAAGACTCTGTTTCCTCACTCGTTTCTAAGGAACTCTATAAATTAGGCTTAGACAGCCGTTTATAATCAATTAAGGATTTTGAAATGGCCACAACACAAAAACTCTCTGATATTCTTGCCAACTCATCGCTGGATGAATTTTTTGATGAAACTCTGAATAAGGTAAAACAAAAGCCGAATGACTTAGTTATTCGTGAGACTTTATTTAAATTGTGTTGCCTGAAAGGTTACTGGGAAAAAGCGATGATTCAGCTTGAAACCTGGTCATTAATTGATGGTCACAATGATGACAAGCAGCTTGAATTATATAAAAACCTGGTATTCAGTGAAATTCTGCGTGAAGAAGTCCTGAAAGGAAAGCGCGAACCGATGACGCTGCAGCAGGAATTACCGGAATGGATGAAATCAGTCTGGGAAGCGAATAAATTACTGATAGAGAATAAACCGGATAAATCAGAAGCACTGCGTTTACAGGCCTTTGAGAATGCACCGGCAGCCGGCGGTAACGGTGAAAAGATCGGTGATTTTGCCTGGATGGCAGATAATGACAGCCGTCTGGGGCCTATCTGTGAGTTTATTGTTGCCGGTGGCTACCGCTGGGTACCGTTTGCAGATATTGAAACCATCAATATTGTTAAACCCCGCGATTTACTGGATCTGATTTGGATCCACGCTCAGATTAAAGTAAAAAATGATATTTTTTACGGTTATATTCCGGCCCGTTATCCTGTTCGTGATACTGACAGTGATAAAATTAAGCTGGGTTTTGAAACTCAGTGGGAGCAGGTTTCAGAGTATTTCCTGACAGGAAAAGGCGGAAAAATGGTCATTACAGACCTGGGAGAATATCCGTTATCTGAACTGAATAAGGTCTCCATGACAACAGCCGGTGCTGAAACTGAACATGCAGGATAATAAAAAGCAATATATGCCTGCATTGCTTGACCGGCTGATTGATGATCATCCGAAAGAGCGGCGTGAGCCTGTCGATAAATTCTATTTCGATTCACGTAAAATGCGTGAGGTTATATTGCGTGATCTCCTGGCTATTTTCAGTACTGAAAATACGGAAGGAGAGCTGCGGCGTTACAGTAAATCACCGGTTGTTGACTCAGTGATTAATTTTGGTATTGCGCCGTTAACCGGCGCCTATGCCAGACAACTGGGCTGGGAACAGGTCGAGGAAAAACTGCGCCGGGCTATTTTGCGTTTTGAAAGCAGGATTATTCCGGAATCACTGGTGATAACCCCGTTAGCGGGAAAAGATCAGTATGCGCAATATGGCATTATTGTGTTTGAAATAAGAACACTGATTTACTGGGACCCGTATCCGCTGGATCTGCGTATTAAAGGCTCTTACGATATGGAAACCCAGCAGGTCAGTCTGAGTTACCGGTAATAGAAAAGGAAGCACCGGCTTCCTTTGAGATTGCTGACAAAGCAGGATAAAACGTGGTTTTTCCTGCTTTGTGTTATCAGCCGAAAGTGTTATCAGCCGAAAATCAATAAATTGATTTTCCTGGTTTACTTTTACAACCTCTGCCGGTCGTCGCCAACCCCTGCGGGTTTGTCAACGGCCTGAAAGGAAGCATTGGCTTCCTTTTCTGTTCTTAATGATGTCAGAAACTCAGAAAATCCATACCAAACTGTGACGTTTCCCGTTTTACAATATAGCCGTTTGGTGTCTGAACCAGCTTTCCGCTTTTATTGTTTTTATGCTGTGCAACATAAAAATCATCAATCTGAAGTAATTCATACCCCATTTCATCCTGCAGCAGGGAAAATACCTGTTTATTTTTCTCTATGGTCGATGTCATATAGTCGCCCCACACTGAAAAAATAATATAAGGGTAACCGGATGCCTGTATCCATTTTTTTCCGCCCCTCAGAACATCTGCTTCCATCCCCTGAGCATCTATTTTCAGCAGACTGGCATGCGGCATATTCAGTGTATCCAGTGTATTGATTTTTCTTTTTTCTGTTGGTGGTGCTGAACCTGCACGTTGTTCACTGAATACGGTTTTATCAAGAGAAACTGCGCCCATGTTACTGTCAGTCAGCGGATCAAAGACCGGTACATCAATTTCACCATCGTAGTCACCGATTGCGCTGTTAAAGGTATAACAATTTTTCAGTTTGTTCAGGAAGATATTACCGCAGAGCTGGTTATATACCTGACGCTGGGGTTCAAAAGCGTAGACAATGCCGTTCCGGTGCTGAAAATAGTTACTGACCGGAATTGTCCAGGAGCCAAGATTAGCACCGATATCGTAAATCACCGGAGCCTCTGTAAATTCCAGCAGGCGCTGACTGATATTGATTTCTTTTGTTCTCCAGAGGGCACCTCCGCGTAATATTTTACTGATGTAGTCAGGCCCGGAAGTGAGAAGGAACTGGTGGCCGCCGCTGGTTTGACAGATATCAAATTCAGGTAATGTTTTATTTTCCATAATGTTATCACCGGGATATTCAGAGAGTAATCGGATTCTTTTTCAGAGTTTTATTACTCAGAATGCTAACACTATATCCGGGATAATAAAAATGGCTTACGGAATGTAACAGGATTATAAGATAAGTCCGGATAGCATTTTTAAAAGTATGTACATGCTTAATCAATAGTGCTGTGTAACATAATTATTTGTTGATGAATCGGTACTTTATTGCTGCCGGATCTTTCTCTTCCTCACTGAAAATGAAAATAATATTTTCATTTTTTTTAAATTCAGGTTTCCTGTTTAAGATTAATCGGAATGCTCAGGGAGCAAAATAATATTCAATTCATCTCGTATTGTCTGTAGTATTAACGGTGTTATTGCAGTGAGCCATCGTCATGCATCCGGTATTTATCTCATTTTATGTTCATTTTTATTTCCGGATAATGATTCAGGGTAATCTCCGGTCAGGGATTAAGCATAATTTATTATTCTGAAATATATCTGGTGGGCACCTGCTTCATTTTATATACAGGAGTTATGTAATATGCCTATCGTTATCGGCATTGTCGATAAAGCAACACGCGTGACAAAAAAAGCGGAACCCACTGTCAAAAACGGGGTTAATGTTCTGAAAGCCATGCCGGGAGTGGATTATGTGCTGGTTGATAAACAGACAGGTTCCGCCCCCCGGGAGACGATTATCATCCGTGATGGTAATAATCTGAAATTATTTCTGACGGGTGAAGAAGAGCCGTCTGTGGTGATCGAAGACTATTATCTGTTTCCCGGTCAGGTTATCGGTGAAGCTGAGAATAAAAAGGTGCATAACTATACACCGAAGTCTGCCATGGAATATGACAATATCAGTAATATGGCGGATAAACAGGCTGCGGTTCAGCAGGCGGGTACAAAACTGCTCGCACCGATTACCTGGGAGTCATTTATATCCGGCTGGGAAGTTCTGACCTTTTTAGGCGTGGCGGTTGCCGGCGGCGCTGCGGTGGCAATCGGCAAAAACAGTCATTCAGGCAATGATCATCCGAATCGGGTGCCGCCTTTTGATAATAAAGATAACGGTAATACCGGTACTGATGACAAAGATAACGGCAATACCGGTAGTGATGGCAAAGATAATGGTAATACCGGTACTGATGGCAAAGATAACGGCAATACCGGAACTGATGACAAAGATAACGGCAATACCGGTACTGATGACAAAGATAACGGTAATACCGGAACTGATGGCAAAGATAACGATAATACCGGTACTGATGACAAAGATAACGGCAATACTGCGGCGGATGATCAGGATAAGACAGATGTTCCGGCTGATACCACCGCGATAGCCGTCATTGATGATGTTACCGATTCCGCTGAGATTGATCCTGATAATCTTTCAGCAGTGACGCCTGTGTTAAGCGGACATCTTGACGGTGCGCCTGAGGAAGGTCAGGTAGTGGTTATTTCCCGTGATGGCGATGTGGCGGGATATGCCACTGTGGATAGCAGCGGGAAATGGACGTTTAATGATACCGGCGGCAATTTTGAACAGGGTCAGACTTACCATTACACCGCGCGTGTTGAAGGTAATGGTGTGATCGGCAAGGAATCTGAGGCTTTCAGTATTCACTACGATACCACCGGTCAGCATGAAGAAACGGAAGCACCTGTCTTGCCGGACGCTGAAGATAGTGCGGTACAGGCCTTAGCCGGGCTTCTCTCCGAACATGAGGACTCTCTGAATCTGGATGAGTTACTGAGTCAGTTACCGGAGGAGAACACTCCGGCGGAGAATGATAATACAGCTGCCGGTACACCGGATTATCTGCAGTCGTCAGCGGAATTTATGGCGCATGATATGGTGAACCAGGATACGGAATTATTAACGGAAGCACAGATTACGCTGTTCTGAGTCCCTGACAGCATACAGCGCAGGCCGCCGGTCATTAATGACCGGCGGCCTGTTTTGTTATGCAGCGGCGGAAATATCCGGTGATACACAGCTATCAATGTGATAACCGGAATTATTAAATTGAGAAGGCAATCGATTGTTATATCGTCCGGCCTGAAAAATGACATTTTGCAGGTATAACAAAAATGCGGCGGGTATCTCGTTTTTATCGGGAAAGTGCGTCAAAAAACCGGAATTCTGTCACGAAAAACAGCATTTATGCTGACAGAAAATCGCGTTGGTCTGAATTTTGCTCAATTGCTTAAATGATGAACAGATACCCGGGCCGGGTTCGTCATCATAGTGAGACACCCTGACGCCAGGGGTCATTTTCCGAGATCTTCGAATCGAAGCCGGGGAGTCCCGGTTGTAAGGGAGTCTGTTTCATGAGCAATCATAGTGTGGATCAAGCACAGGAACCGGTTAAGCCCGTTATTGACGAAGTTGAAGAAATATTACCTGCGGGAAAACTGATGATGCTGGGATTACAGCATGTGCTGGTGATGTATGCCGGTGCAGTGGCTGTACCGCTGGTTATCGGCGACCGGCTGGGGCTGAGCAAGGAAGTGGTGACACTGCTTATCAGTTCGGATCTGTTTTGCTGTGGTATCGTGACACTGTTGCAGTGTATCGGTATCGGAAAATTTGCCGGTATCCGTCTGCCGGTGATTATGTCTGTTACGTTCGCGGCGGTAACACCGATACTGGCCATCGGCGCCAACCCGGATATCGGCCTGATGGGGATTTTCGGGGCGACCATTGCGGCGGGGGTACTGACAACACTGATCGTACCGCTGATGGGGAAACTGATGCCGCTTTTCCCCAATATGGTTACCGGTATTGTGATTACCTCCATCGGACTGAGCATCATGCAGGTGGGGATCGACTGGGCTGCCGGCGGCAAAGGTAACCCGGAATATGGTCATCCGCTCTACCTTGGCATCTCATTTGCCGTTCTGTTATCCATCCTGTTTATCACAAAATTCTGTAAGGGTTTTCTCTGTAATATCTCGGTATTACTGGGGATTATCTTTGGTTTTGTGCTGTCACTGATGTGCAACGAGGTCAGCTTTGACGGATATGCGGATGCCCCCTGGTTTAAACTGGTTACCCCGATGGCGCTGGGAACGCCGACATTTGAACCGATCTCCATTATCACCCTCAGTGTTGTTCTGCTGATTGTTTTTATTGAATCGATGGGAATGTTTCTGGCACTGGGGGAGATTGTCGGTCGTCCGGTCGAAAAAGACGATATTGTGCGCGGGCTGCGGGTGGACGGAATCGGCACCATTATCGGTGGTCTGTTTAACAGTTTTCCGCATACCTCATTTTCCCAGAACGTCGGTCTGGTGGGCGTGACAAAAGTTCACAGCCGCTGGGTGTGTGTGGTCTCCGGATTTATCCTGATCATCTTTGGCCTGCTGCCGAAAATGGCGGTGGTGATAGCCTCCATTCCGCAGTTTGTCCTCGGCGGGGCGGGGCTGGTGATGTTCGGGATGGTACTGGCGACAGGAATTCGTATTTTGTCCCGTGTTGATTACAGCGGCAATAATTACAATCTCTATATTGTGGCGATCAGTCTGGGGGTGGGACTGACACCAACGCTCTCCGGTAATTTCTTTGCCAAACTGCCGATGTTCTTACAACCGCTGCTGCACAGCGGGATTCTGCTGGCCACTGTCAGCGCGGTCGTACTGAACCTGTTTTTTAACGGTTATCATCCGAAAAAAGAAAGTCCGGCAATGTGATATGTCTCACTAGACATAACCCGAAATGATGATTGACACCGATGCATAAAAGCATCGGTGTTTTTTTATGGACAGGCGTATACTGAATTATTAGCAAGGGTAACTATTGTAATCTAAATAATATCAGTAAGGCCGTACTATGAGCGGAATCATCACGGAGCATGAACCTTTCGGGACATTGCTGGGCTATGCGCCCGGCGGTGTGGCTATCTATTCCTCTGACTACGATACCATCACGGAAGCAGAAAAAGAGGATGATATTTCTTTTCGCAGTTATATCGGAAATGAATATATGGGATACAAATGGCAGTGTGTGGAATTTGCCCGCCGCTTCCTGTATCTCAATTATGGTGTGGTGTTTACCGATGTCGGCATGGCGTATGAGATTTTTTCCCTGCGTTTTCTGCGTCATGTGGTGGATGACAGTATCCTTCCGCTGAGGGCGTTTAAAAACGGCTGCCACCAGGCACCGGTAGCAGGGGCATTACTTATCTGGCAGGAAGGGGGCGAATTTAAGCGCACCGGTCATGTGGCGGTGATCACGCAGGTCTGCGCGGATAAAGTCCGGATTGTGGAGCAGAATGTCATCCACCATAAACTTCCGCGCGGTCAGCAATGGACCCGTGAGTTGCCGATGCATGTCAAAGACGGTTACTACACGCTGTCGGATACGTTTCCGGATACCCATATTCTCGGCTGGATGATCCAGACAATAGACGATGAATATGCGTGGACAGAGCCGGCGGTGAACCCGGCGCTGATGACACTCCACGCTGCCCGGCTGGGTGAAAAAGCGGATTTCACCGGAAAATGGCTGGATGAGTCCGATCCGATGGAAAAAGCCTATATTAAAGCCAATCACGGCCACAATCTGAATGCCGATCCGCACGACTATTTCACGATTTCGGAAACGGCTGAAAATGCCCTGATGCAGGCCACCAACGAAGTCCATCTGATGTATCTGCATGCTACTGAAAAAGTGCTGAAAGATGACAATCTGCTGAAATTATTCAATATCCCGGAAATACTCTGGCCGCGCCTGCGGCTCTCCTGGCAGAACCGGCGTCACGACATGGTGACCGGCAGACTGGATTTCTGTATGGATGAACGTGGTCTGAAAGTGTATGAATACAATGCGGATTCCGCCTCCTGCCATGCGGAAACCGGGCTGATTATTCCAAAATGGGCGAAACAGGGCGGACTGACAGAGGGTTGGGACCCGGGGGAACGTCTGTCAGAGATGCTGGCGGATATCTGGAAACACACGTCAGCCAAGCCGTTTATCCATATTATGCAGGATAAAGACAGCGAAGAGGATTACCATGCGCTCTATATGGCGCGGGCTATCACGGCAGCCGGGTACGGATACCGGATCATTCACGGTCTGGATGAACTGAGCTGGAATGAAAGCGGACAGGTGATCGACGGCGAAGGGCGTGTGCTCAAGTGTGTCTGGAAAACCTGGGCGTGGGAAACGGCGCTGGAACAACTGCGGCAGGAGAGTGAAAATGACAGGACATACTCCGCGCTGCCTATCCGCACCGGTCACCCGCGCCATGAAAATAATGTGCGGCTGATTGATGTGCTGCTGCGCCCGGAAATCCGGGTATTTGAGCCGCTGTGGACGGTGATCCCGGGCAATAAAGCGATTCTGCCGATCCTGTGGTCGCTGTTCCCGCACCACCCTTATCTGCTGGATACAGAGTTTGAACTCAGTGATGAACTGCGGCAGACCGGCTATGCGGTTAAACCGATTGCCGGACGTTGCGGCAGTAATATCGGGCTGGTGGATCACCGCGATACCGTGCTGGATGAAACCTGCGGCCGTTTCGGGGAGCAGGAAAACGTCTATCAGCAGCTCTGGTGTCTGCCGAAAGTAGCAGGCCGCTATATCCAGATGTGTACTTTTACTGTTGGCGGTCACTATGGCGGTGTCTGTCTGCGTTCAGATCCGTCACTGGTTATCAAGAAAGAGAGTGATATTGAGCCGCTGCGGGTACTGGAGGATAACGATTTTCTGGCAGAGAGCTGATTTCTGCCCGCTGTATTTCTCCCGGGCGGCCACCGGATTCACCGGTGGCCGCCCGTTTTTATATCCTTTTGATCTGATTTATTTTTCCTTTCTTTCTGCAATTGCAATCCTTTCCCGTATAAAAAACAGGGTTAAAAAATAGTGGTCAACAGTGATAAAAATCATTATTGTTATAATATAACATAACAAAATGAGGCAGCCATGAAACCCGATATTCATCCGGATTACCGGACCGTCATCTTCCACGACACCGCAGCCGATGTGTATTTCAAAGTCGGTTCCACCATCAGAACGGAAAGAACCATCGAATTTGAAGGGCAGACGTACCCTTATGTCACCCTGGATGTTTCGTCCCACTCCCACCCGTTCTATACCGGCAAGCAGAAAACACACTCGCAGGAAGGGAATGTGGCCCGTTTTACCAAGCGCTTCGGGCGTTTTGTACATTAAAAGAAGAGGAAAAACCGATGCAGGTATTGAGTTCACTGAAAAGTGCGAAACAGCGCCATCCGGACTGTAAAATTGTCCGCCGTCGCGGCCGTATTTATGTGATTTGTAAGTCTAATCCGCGTTTTAAAGCCGTGCAGGGGTGATTATGACAACCAAATCAGTTCTCCCGTTACTGTTACTGGCGGGATTATTCAGCGGTACGGCAGCAGCACACGGCCATCACCACGATAAACCGCAGACAGAAGCACAGCGCAAGGCAGCAGAAGGTGTTTTTGCGGATAAGGATGTCAAAGACCGGCAGCTGAGCGACTGGGATGGCGTCTGGCAGTCTGTGGCACCTTACCTCGCCAGCGGTGAGCTGGACCCGGTGATGCAGGCGAAAGCCGCGAAGAACGGCGATAAAACCGCAGAAGAGTATCGCGCTTATTATACAAAGGGCTATAAAACTGATGTGGATATGATTGGTATTGAAAATAATATCATCGAATTCCATCACGGGGATAAGGTGGATCAGTGTGAGTATCAGTATGCCGGTTACCGGATACTGAATTACACCTCCGGCAAGAAAGGGGCGCGTTATCTGTTTGAGTGCAAAGATAAAAACAGTCATGCACCTAAGTATATCCAGTTCAGCGACCATATCATTGCACCGGAAAAAGCGGGTCATTTCCACCTCTATATGGGCAATGAATCTCAGGAAGCACTGCTGACTCAGCTGGATAACTGGCCGACCTATTATCCTTATACGATGAGCGGAAAAGATATCGTTCACGAAATGCTTCACCACTGACAGAAAAGCGAAAGCTGCACTGCAATATAAAACTAACAGCCCGGAAACTGATGTTGTTTCCGGGCTGTTTTGTTATTTCATTAATAAATTAATATAAAACTTGATTAATCGTGTCAGTTCAAAATAAAATAAGAATAAGCGATTCAGCTGAGAGGGTTAAGCGGAGTTGCGGCAATAAAAATCTGGTCTTTTTTATTTCCATAATGAATTTATTTATTTGATATGTATCACGGTATTTATGTAACGATGAAACGCCGGTTTCAGCGATGTTCTTATAAGATCATGAAAACAAACACATGTTTGTTATTGTGACAACCGGGATATAACAGATTGATAGATATACGTATTATTTTTTAAATTAATCACCTTTTTTTGAAGGTTATTATGTTGTGTTTTTTATTTTATTTTTGATGATATAAAAAACATGATCTCCCTCCTGTTTTTATGCTGAAAGCCCACTCATCTCATTTTACGATCACCACTTAAATTCCGGCGAAATCTTTATTTCATTGCTTTACTTTGTTGCGGACAAAAAATAAAACAAGCACATGTTTAATAACCAACAAGTGTCCGCTTATGACCAGTCGAGAAAAACAAATCCTTCAGATCCTCCGGCGTGACCCGCTCATTCCGCAGCAGGAACTGGCCGGCGTATTAGGTATCAGCCGCTCTGCGGTGGCCGGACATATCATGAATCTGATGAATAAAGGCTACATCAAGGGTAAGGGATACATCCTCTCCGAGCACCGCTATGTGGTGACTGTCGGTTCAGCCAATATGGATGTTTGTGGTTATTCTGACCTGAATCTGGTGTATGAAGATTCTAATCCCGGTCATATCAAATGTTCACCCGGCGGGGTCGGGCGCAATATCGCCCAGAATATTGCCCTGCTGGGCTGTGAATCTCATTTTATCTCCGTTATCGGTGATGATTTCTACGGTAACACCCTGTATGAACAGGCAAAACTGGCCGGTGTGAATGTCAGTAATCTGCACCGTCTGCACGGGGAAACCACCTCCACCTATCTGTCACTGCTGGACCCGCAGGGTGAAATGATCACCGCCATCAATGACATGCGCATCCTGGAAAAACTGACGCCGGCGTTACTGGCGACCTCCCGCGACCTGATCCGGCACGCCGGTGTGCTGGTGGCGGACTGCAATCTCTCAGAAGGCGCGCTGGAGTGGCTGTTTACCAATGCCGGCAATGTACCGGTCTTTGTCGATACGGTTTCCGCGTTCAAGGCAAACAAAATCAAGCCGTGGCTCAGCCATATCCACACTCTGAAACCCAACCGCTTTGAGGCGGAAATTCTCACCGGTATCAAAGTGGAGAATAAACAGGATGTGGTGCGTGCCGCCAATGCATTGCATGAACAGGGGGTGCAGCGCATCGCCCTGAGTATGGGCGGCGAGGGCGTTTATTACAGCGAAGCAGACGGTGAAAACGGCTGGTCGAAGCCGTTCAGTGTCCACATTGTCAATGTGACCGGTGCCGGTGACGCCATGATGGCTGGTCTTGCCCGTTGCTGGCTCGAAGGCGAGCCGCTGTCACAGAGTATCCGTTTTTCCCAGGGCTGCTCCGCCCTGACGCTCGCCAGCGAGCTGACAAATAATCCCTGTCTGTCAAAAGACAGTGTTCACAAACTAATGGAATCACAAGCATGAAAACTCAACAACTGAACGCAGAATATCTGGATATTTCCCCTGAGGTTGCACAGGCTCTCGCGGAGAAAAAGCCGGTTGTGGCACTGGAATCCACCATTATTTCTCACGGTATGCCGTATCCGGACAACGTGAAAATGGCACTGGAAGTTGAACAGCGTATCCGCGACAACGGTGCGATCCCTGCGACGATTGCGGTGATTAACGGCCGTATGAAAGCGGGTCTGTCTCATGACGAGATTGAAATGCTCGGCAAAGAAGGCCACAAGGTGATGAAAGTGAGCCGCCGCGACCTGCCGTTTGTGATCGCCCAGGGCATCCACGGTGCGACCACCGTTGCCTCCACCATGATTATCGCGGAAATGGCCGGGATTGCTGTTTTTGCCACCGGCGGGATCGGCGGGGTGCATCGCGGTGCGGAACACACCTTTGATATCTCAGCGGATTTACAGGAACTGGCGCAAACCAACGTGGCGGTTGTCTGCGCGGGTGCCAAATCCATTCTGGATCTGGGGCTGACCTCGGAATATCTGGAAACCTACGGAGTGCCGGTTGTCGGCTATCAGACGGATAAATTACCGGCTTTCTTCTGCCGTGAAAGCGAATTCCCGGTCACTATCCGTATGGAAACGCCGGAAACCGTGGCAAAAGCACTGCACGCCAAATGGGCGACCGGCCTGAACGGCGGCATGGTGATTGCCAACCCGATCCCGCATGAGTTTGCGATGCCGGAAGAAACCATCAACAGCGCGATCGCACAGGCGGTGCGCGAAGCGGATGAACAGGGCATTAACGGCAAAGCAAGCACACCGTTCCTGCTGGCCCGTGTGGCAGAGCTGACCGGCGGTAACAGTGTGAACTCCAACATTGAGCTGGTCTTTAACAACGCGAAACTGGCAGCCCGTATCGCGTCCGCTTATCAGCAACTGTAAGCGGCTGACCGGTAGCCGGTCATAACAACTGATGAAACATATGACCCGGTAAGGTGCTGATCTCACAATCAGCCTTTACCGGGCATTGCAGCATACAACTGATGAGTATAATAACCACGGGGCCGGATTATGGATATATTACGGAGTTTGGCGGGGATCGGCGTCTTATTACTGATAGCATTTCTCTTTTCGGTGAATAAGCGGAAAATCAGTCTGCGCACAGTCGGCGCGGCACTGCTGTTACAGGTGGCGCTCGGTGCCATCATGCTGTATATCCCGGCGGGGAAATGGTTTATTCAGACCATCGCATCGGGTGTGAATAATGTTATCGCCTACAGTGATGCGGGCAGCGCCTTTATTTTCGGCAGCCTGGTCGGCCCGAAAATGGATGTGTTATTTGATGGTGCCGGGTTTATCTTCGCATTCCGCGTCTTACCGGCCATTATCTTTATCACTTCCCTGATCGCGATTTTGTATTACCTCGGCATTATGCGCTGGGTGATTAATATTCTGGCGTATGTCTTCCAGAAGACCATGAAAATCAGCAAGATCGAATCTTTTGCGGCAGTAACCACCATTTTCCTCGGTCAGAATGAGTTACCGGCGGTACTGAAACCATTTGTCAGCCGGATGAATAACAATGAATTATTCACCGTGATTTGCAGCGGCATGGCCTCCATTGCCGGATCAATGCTGGTGGGCTACGCCGGACTGGGCGTACCGATTGAATATCTGCTGGCAGCTTCTCTGATGGCGATTCCGGGCGGGATCTTATTTGCGCGGATGTTAAGCCCGGCGACACAGGAATCCACTGTGGAATTCACGGAAATTTCGTTCAGTGAAAAACGTCCGGCCAGCATTATTGAGGCCGCGGCAGGCGGTGCGATGCTCGGGCTGAAAATTGCGGTCGGCGTGGCGACAGTGGTACTGGCATTTGTGGCACTGATTGCCCTGATTAACGGGCTGATTGGCGGCCTCGGCGGCGTTATGGGTTTTGAGGGGATCAGCCTGCAAAGCCTGTTCGGCTATATTTTCTCACCGCTGGCGTATCTGATGGGCGTGAGCAGTGAGCACATTGCGCTGGCGGGCAGTCTGATCGGTGAAAAACTGGCGATCAACGAGTTCGTGGCTTATGTGGATTTCTCTCCGCATTTACAGGACGGCACACTCGATGCCAAAACCATTGCCGTGATCTCCTTTGCGTTATGCGGTTTTGCCAACTTCGGTTCGATTGCCGTGGTGGTCGGGGCGTTCAGTGCGGTAGCACCGGAGCGTGCCTCTGATATCGCCCGTGTCGGGGTCCGTGCATTGCTGGCGGCAACATTATCCAACCTGATGAGCGCGACGATTGCCGGGTTATTTATCGGTCTGGCGATGGCGCCGGGTGTCTGATCTGTTCAGATAAATCCCGGGATTCACAGGCGCTTCTGTAAAAGGAAGCGCCTGTTACCAGCTGATACGATTCAATTTTTTTTATTCCGCTTAAGACCGCGTCAGGTCAAAAAAACAAATCCCGCTCCCCGTTAAAGTAAAAAAATCCGGTAACCTTGTTGCGCGTGTGTTATTGCTTTCCTGCATCCGCAGAATTTGACCCGCCCCGCAAAATGACCATAAAACAGACTAAGAAAGGCCGGATGTGCCCGGTTATTGCATGGTTACCAACACTGAAAACTGGAAAGCGATAGGTGAACATGAACAAATGTATAGTTGCGGACAGCCAGAAATGCATCGGATGTCACGCCTGCGAAATTGCCTGCGTTGTCGCGCATAATGATCACCACTGGCCACATGACAGCCGTGATTACGCTCCCCGTATCCGCGTCATGTTCAAAGAGAATGACAGCCTCGCTGTCACCTGCCGTCAGTGTGAAGACGCCCCTTGTGCAGCCGCCTGTCCGGTGGATGCCCTGTATATGGCGGACAATATTGTCAAACTGGATCAGGAAAAATGCATCGGCTGTAAAAGCTGTGTGCTGGTCTGCCCGTTCGGGGCGATGGAAATGGTGATGACGTTTGATCACTCACTCGAACTGGCACAAAAGTGCGATTTATGTGATACCACCGGCGGCTCGCCCGCGTGTGTGGCGAACTGCCCGACCAGCGCGCTCAGCATCCTGGATGAACATAAACTGGTGATCCTGCGTAATGACCGTCTGATGCGGGCAGCTACCGGAGCATACAACCGTGCCCGTCAGTCTGAAATCCGTTTTGAGATCCTCAAACGCCCGCCGCGTGAAGGAACACAAAAACAGAGCGCGGCGCTGCGCAAAAATCATTTCGGTGAAATTTATATCGGGCTGAATGAACAATGTGCCGGTTATGAAAGCGAGCGCTGCCTGTACTGCTCACAAAAAGCGATGTGTAACCTGTCATGCCCGCTGCACAACTCTATTCCGGATTTTGTCCGTCTGGTGCGCGAAGGCAAAATTATTGAGGCGGCGGAGCTGAGCAATTCGACCAGTTCACTGCCGGAAATCTGCGGCCGTGTCTGCCCGCAGGACAGATTGTGCGAAAGCCGCTGTACGCTGCGTAACCACGGCGGTGCAGTAACCGTGGGAAATATCGAACGTTATATCACTGATACGGCCTTTGAGATGGGCTGGCGGCCGTCGGTGGCGGAGGATGTGGTTCCCCGCCCGGAACGCGTTGCGATTATCGGTGCCGGTCCTGCCGGACTGGGCTGTGCGGATGTGCTGACCCGTGCCGGGGTGAAAGCGGAAGTGTTTGAGCGCCATCCTGAAATCGGCGGCCTGCTGACTTTCGGTATCCCGCCGTTCAAGCTGGACAAACAGCTGATGGCGCAGCGGCGGCAGATTTTCACGGATATGGGGATTACTTTCCATCTGAACTGTGAAATCGGTAAAGATATCCCGTTCAGCCGCCTGATGAATGACTATGATGCGGTACTGCTGGGAGTCGGCACCTACGGCATGATGAAAGCCGGACTGGAGCATGAGGATTCCCCGGGCGTGGTACAGGCGCTTCCGTTCCTGATCGCCAGTACCCGTGAAGTGATGGGGCTGCCGGTGGCGGATGAATATCCGTGGATTGATGTGGAAGGGAAAAAAGTGGTGGTGCTCGGCGGTGGTGATACCGCGATGGACTGCGTGCGTACGGCTGTCCGCCGTGGTGCTGAGAGTGTTATCTGCGCCTACCGCCGTGATGAGGCCAGTATGCCGGGTTCGAAGAAAGAAGTGGTTAATGCCCGCGAAGAAGGCGTGGAATTCCTCTATAACGTGCAGCCGCAGTTTATTGACCGCAACGGTGAAGGCGCGGTCAGTGGTATCGGGCTGATCCGTACCCAGCTCGGTGATCCGGGGCCGGATGGCCGCCGCCGTCCGAAACCGGTGGAAGGCTCTGAATTTATCCTCGGCGCGGATGTGCTGATTATGGCATTCGGTTTTCAGTCGCATCCGATGCCATGGCTCAGTGGTTATAATGTTCAGCTGGATAAATGGGGACAAATTAAAACCGGCGGTAATGGCCGTATGAGCAACCAAACCTCCAATCCGAAAATCTTTGCTTCCGGTGATGCGGTGCACGGCGCAGATCTGGTGGTCACCGCCATGGCAGCAGGTCGTCAGGCCGCCCGCGAAATGCTGAGTATGTTCGATGAACAGGCTCAGGCACCGCAGGCGATGGTCAGTAACGCATAACAGACCGCAGTAAAAACAAAACTGCGATAATTATTAATGACAATTATCGCGGTTTTTTTACGGGCAGAAATCAGAGGGGTCAGATAACGCGTTTATTCTCTGCGCTCATGGCCATATCCGGCAGGTCACGCTCTGCATCGGGAATATCCAGCATCGCTTCCAGCTCGTCTGTCAGCATATCCGGCTCTTCCTCATTGGCCGCACTGCGCTGTTGTCCGACAGGGATCAGCAGATTCAGAATAATGGCGGTGAGACCGCCGACACAAATCGGGTTCTCAGCGAGGATATATAAAGACGGCGGCAGGATACTGAAAATTTGCGGGTCATAGGAAACACCCAGCCCGAGACCCAGGGACGTTGCCACTATCAGCGTTTCGCGGCGGCGCAGGCCGTTGGAGATAATAATGCGCAGCCCGGCGATGGCGATCATCGAGAACATCAGTGTCATCGCACCGCCCAGTACCGGCGCCGGAATGGTGGTAAAGAACCAGCCGATCCCCGGGAACAGGCCGAGGAACACCAGGATCACCGCAATAAAGCGCCCGATATAACTGGAGGCCACGCCGGTCATCTGGATCACGCCGTTATTCTGGGCAAAGGTGGTCAGCGGCAGAGAGCCGAGGGCTGAGGCGATAACAGAAACCACACCATCTGCCATCACACCGCCTTTCAGCCTGTTCTGATACACCTCACCTTTAATCGGCTGGTTGGATACCATGGCCGTTGCCGTCAGGTTACCGACCGCCTCCAGCACACTGAGGATATAGATAATGGCAACCACCAGGAACTGGGTGAAATTAAATGAAAAGCCGAATTTAAACGGCACCGGTACGGTAATAAAGGCCATGTTCTGATAGGTGCTGAAATCCACCAGACCGAGAAACAGGGAGGCAATGTAGCCTGCCACGAGGGCAATCGCGATACCGCCCATCCGCAGCAGCGGGCTTTTACAGCAGTTAAAGCCGATTACCACCAGCAGAACCAGCAATCCCACGCCGATATTTTCATAGTTGCCGTATGTGCCTGCCGATTTGGCGGAGAACCCGCCGCCGAAGTCGATAATCCCGACCTTAATAAGACTCAGACCGATCATCAGCACCACCACGCCGCTGACCGTCGGGGTAATTATCCGGCGCAGATAAGGCAGAACAAAAGAGGAACCGACAACCAGGAAAGCACCGGCGAAAGAAACACCGAGCAGAGAAGATAAAATCAGCTCTTCATGGATTCCGTCACTGCGCATGGCTGTACCGATAGCAATCATGGCAGTGACAAATGAAAAATTGACCGACTGAATGGATAACAGGCCGGAGCCCATCGGTCCGTAACGGTGAACCTGTATCCAGGTACCGATTCCGGAGGCAATCATCACCATCGATACCAGATAAGCCGTGGTATCGGCAGATAAATCCAGTGCTTTGCCCACAATCAGGGCAGGCATGACCATCGGAACAAACAGAGCCAATAAATGGGTAACCGCACCAAGAAGGGCCTGGAAAAACGGGGGTTTGTCGTCCAGCTGATAGATTAGATCAGAGGTTGGATGATTGAGATCTGACATCCTTCTCTCCTTTTATAATAAATGGAATGAGAGGTCATACGTCGGCCTCAGCGGATCGTTGGTACAGGGAGTAAAGCAATAACTGAACCAGCGGCGCGACAAAGAAACAGAAATGTGAGAGAACTCTTAAATCACCGGTGATTTGTGAAATATATCACCCGGTATTTGCGAAAGGCTTTCCGCGGTGGTCAGCAGGGCGGATAAAAAGAGGGGTAAACAGGATTTATGCAGTATGAGAATGATATCCTCTCATTTTGATAATGAAACGGTAATGATAATAGCGGTTCCGGAACCGGAGGGCAGATAAAGTGAGACTATTCCCGGGTGGGCGTTCTTTTGATTGATTTTATTTAAATAAGATATTTCTATTTTCAGTTAATGGAATTATATTAGGAATTGGTTTATTAAATGAAGAAAGGTAATTAAAAATGTATTATCATCTTAAATAATATGACCTGAGGTTAACCGGGATTACGTGGTGTTACTGTGAATAGTTATTTAAACTAATGTGTTGTTGTTGCCATTTTGTTGCATTGTAACCATGTTATTATATGCTGCAAAAAAAGCAATGCGGTAACCCGGGTTATATTTTTATTATAATCAATAAATTATGTGTATTTTGATAAGAACGCTGGTTACGCATAAAATGAGTTTTATCCTAAAAACATAAAAATGCCTCAGGAAATAATTTGGCCTTAAATTTTATCAGAATAACCATATGATCCGTATTTCTGGTTTTTTTATCTTTATCGTGTCTTCTTGCTGGTTTTTTATATCGCAGCTATGGTTGTGATTGCTTTTTTATTTCACGAGAGAAAAAAGAAGAAATATTAATAAAAGAAATAACGACGGGAAAATGACAACTTGCGTATAAAGCTAATCCATTTCTTATTGACGATATATTTTATGATGATAGTCTTTAGCGGTAATAAGAGATGTTATTTATATATATCTTATATAAGAGATGTGAAGAACCTGATTTAAATTGAGTATTTTCCTATTGGTCTTTGGGTTTTTTAAATGTAAATTGATATTGTGTTCACGTTATTACCCTCAGATTTAATGACGTGCCTGAGTATTTTTTATAATGTCACGCCGGATGTGAATTATAGATTAGTATTAATGCATTTCACTGAAATATTAAAAATCGCAGTTATTACAGATGTTTCTTATAACAGGAACGTTATAAGTTAATATGTCCGCAAGGATGCGAATATAACCTGACCGACACGTTATTATCTTAAAAAATAAAGGAATTATTTTTTAATGATTTAGCAGGATATAAGGATATATCTCTCAGGGACATAAACGGAAGTTACCGGACAAGGTCGTCCGGTGTAAACGGACTTACCACACGGATGTATTATCAGGGAGCCTGTGTTTTATCACCACAGGTAATAAACGGATTTGCCCCGGGAAGGGGACGGTAAAAGGAATTTACCGTTACAGGGAAGTAAGAGCTGACAGGTGTCATGCCCTGATGCTCTGATGAAAATGGATTTTCACTGAAGTGCGCATGACAAATCAGAGTAGTTAAGTGTTGTTAGTATAAGGTAAAACATCGGTAATTATGGCGACCCTGTTGACGGAATACAGCAAGGTCGCCAATTTTTTTTTCTGTCAGCCGGCGTTTTTCAGACGTTTTACCGCCTCCTCCAGCAGTGAACGCGGCGTGCCGAAGTTAATCCGCAGATATTGTTCACCATCCGCCACATAGTGACTGCCATCCTCAACCACCACACCGGTTTTGCGGGCGTATTCGTGTGTCAGATCCGTTGCTGTGCGTCCGGTGGCACTGATATTAATCCAGGCGAGGTAAGAAGACTCCGGCTGCATCATCTGCCAGTCCGGAAAATAATCCGCCACGGCCTGTGCCAGATAATCCGCGTTGCCTCTCAGATAATTATTCAGTTCATCCAGCCAGTCCGTGCTGTTGTTATAAGCCTCAATAATGCCCCATATCCCGAACAGATTAGGTGAGGTAATCGAGTTTTTCTCCAGCTGACGCCGGAACTGTGCCCGCAGTGCCGGGTCCGGAATGATGCTGTAAGAGGTTTTCAGTCCGCCGAGATTAAAGGCTTTATTCGGGGATGTCAGAAGGATCAGGTTCTCCGGCGCGGCACATCCCGGGCGCAGACAGCCGGTGAAGCTGCCGTACAGCACATGTTCCGCATGGACTTCATCAATTACCAGCAGCACGCCGTATTGCAGACACAAATCCGATACCTGTTTGATCTCTGCTGCCGTCCAGATACGGCCGGACGGGTTGTGCGGCGAGCAGAACAGCCAGACTTTCGGCCGGTGCTCGCGCATTTGCGCCTCAATATGCTCAAAATCAAGATGATAGCGGTTATCCCGTGCCACCAGCGGGTTGGTCAGCACCGTGACATTCTGCCGGGTCACCGCGTGGGCGAACGGATCATAGACAGGTGTGTTCATCATCACACAGTCGCCGGGCTGGCAAAATGCCTGCACCAGGTAGTGCAGTGTGGAAACGGTGCCGTAACTGAGTGTCACCCACTCCGGCTGAACCGTGACCTGATGACGCTGTGCCTGAAAGCGGACCACCGCATCGTAAAATTCATCAAAGCACCAGGTGTAGCCGAAGGTACCGTGCTGTGCCACCTGCGTGAACCGCTCAATCACCGCGGGCGGGGATTTGAAATCCATATCAGCTATCCACAGCGGAATGAAATCCTGCGGGACATCCCCGAAGCGGGAGCAGACATACTGATGATCCCATTTCCGGCAGCGGTCACTTTTGCGCTCAATTATTTCATCAAAATTGTACATGCTCAGTTCCTGTTAAATTAAGGCTTCAATACCGGATTTCACACTCTGCACCTGCGGGCCGATAATCACCTGCACACTATGGGCATCCAGCACCACAACGGAGAGTGCTCCGGCATCTTTCAGTGTTTTCTGATCTACCTTATCCATATCTTTCACCACCAGACGAAGGCGGGTGATACAGTTATCCAGCGAATCAATATTCTCTTTGCCGCCGAGTGCGGTGAGGATCAGATTGTGATCGTATTTGGCTTTGCCGCGCGCTTTTGTATTGGCTTTCACCGCCTGTTCCGCCCCGTCAGCAGCATCTTCACGGCCCGGTGTTTTGACGTCATGTTTCAGAATGTACCAGCGGAAAACAAAGAAGTAGATAGCGAACCAGATAATCCCGACCGGGAACACCAGATACCATTTGGTCGCCGTTCCCTGCATGATGCCGAAGATCAGCAGATCCAGAATCCCGCCGTCGGTGTTACCGATCGTCACGCCAAGCAGTGCCATCACCAGCAGGGCAAGACCGGACATAATAATGTGGAAAATATAGAGTACCGGCGCGATAAACAGGAACAGGAACTCAATCGGCTCGGAAATCCCGGTGACGACGGAAACCAGTACCCCGGACAGTAATAATCCTTTGATCACCGGACGGTTCTCCGGTTTTGCCGTGCGGTAAATAGCGTAGGCGACAGCCGGCAGACCAAAGATAAAGGTCGGCATAAAGCCCTGTGACAGGAAAGCGGTGACATGCGGGCTGAACGGCAGTCCGGCTTTCAGTTCGGCGTAGAAAATATTCAGCGCTCCGGCAATCTCATAGCCGTCCACAAATTCCGTGCCGCCGGCCGGGGTAAAACGCACCATCGCCAGCAGAATATGATGCAGTCCGAACGGTTTGAGCAGCAGCACGCCGACACCGTACAGGAACGGGCCGAAAACATCTGTGCTCTGGATGATATGGCCGATCCCGGCAATGCCCATGGCAACATATTTCCACAGGAACGGGATCGCCAGGCCGACAAGAGACATCGTCAGTGCGGTGATAATCGGCACAAAACGGATGCCGCCGAAAAACGCAAAAGCATCATGCAGAACGGTATCCTGGAAACGTTCATGCAGAAAATAAGTGATAACGCCGACCACAATCCCGCCCAGCACGCCCATTTCGAGGGTCTGGATACCGAGAACCACGGATTGCCCGACCTGCTTCATCATCGCCGGGTCGGCAAGCTGGTGGGTGACGGTCAGGTAATAATTGATGCTCATATTCATCAGCATATAGCCGACAAATCCGGCAAAGGCACCGACTGCTTTGTTACGGTTTGCCAGGCCGAACGGAATGGCCATCGCAAACATCACCGGCAGATAGGTAAAGGCAAAACCGCCGACCATCGCCATAAATCCGAAGGTCAGCTGGACAAACTCATTGCCGAGAAACGGAAAACTGCTGATAGCGGAAGGACTGGTAACTGAACTGCCTATCCCGAGTAATAACCCCATGAAAGCCAGTAATGAGACGGGAAACATAAAGGTTTTCCCGAGACTTTGAAAAAATTCCCAGAGTTTGGATTTAAACGACTTTTCCTGCGACATCGTAGGGTACTCCTCAGCTTCTTTATAATTTATTGGTTAAGGGGTGTTACGGAACAGTCTTTTTATTGTTGTTTTTTATTATTTTTCGCAGATGAAAAAAGCGGCACTGCGGGGGAACACAGTGCCGCCTGACGGGTTACAGAAGTTGATCTTCCGCACCACAGACTCTGATTTTATCGCGGACAACCGCTTTCATCGCATCCATGCCGACCCGCATGTAATAGCGCGGATCATTGCCGTCCGGATTTTCCGCAAACCACGCGCGGACCGCCCCGGCAAAGGCAATTTTCAGCTCAGTGGCGACGTTAACTTTGCACACCCCCAGCTCAATGGTGCGGCGGACATCCGCATCCGGCACATCACTTGCGCCGTGCAGCACCAGCGGGATATCCGTGATACTGCGGATTTTTTCCAGCCGGGCGAAATCGATTTTCGGGCGGCTGGTATACAGACCGTGAGCGGTGCCGATAGCGACTGCCAGGCTGTCGATGCCGGTCAGTTGTGCAAAACGGCGTGCTTCTTCCGGGGAGGTCAGAAAGGCGCTTTCCGCATCCACATCCATATCATCCTCGACGCCGCCGAGACGGCCGAGCTCCGCTTCCACGCTGCAATCCTGACTGTGACAGAAATCCACCACGGATTTGACCAGCGCGACATTCTCCTCAAACGGGAAATGGCTGCCGTCGATCATGGCACTGCGCACGCCCTGGCCGACTTTGGTGCGGATATCGTCAAGGGTTTCGTGATGGTCAAGATGCAGCGCGACCGGCATGGAAAACGAGCGGGAATAGGCATCACACAGCGCATAGATCTCCGGGAAACTGATGTGTTTAAAGGTGCCCGGCGTGCCCGCCAGAATCACCGGTGCGCGCAGTTCCGCACAGGTTTCCAGAATGGCCTGAATCGTTTCGGCGTTATGAATATTAAACGCAGGAACCGCATAGCCGTTGGTTTGTGCGTGTGTGAGCAGATATTTGGTTGAGATGATCCCCATGATTACGCTCCTGTGTTCTGGTTATTCCAGGGGTGAATAATCACGCCCTGAACAACGCGGTTAACTGTCCCGCTGGCAGACGGGGTATCCGGTGTGATACCGGTTCTGACGGACTGACTGAGAGCAAATAACTGTGCATACGGCAGGAAACAGAACAGCAGTTCCGCGTCACTGAGGGCGTCACCGGCAGGCAAATAGCAGTGTGTTCCGGCACTGATGGCGTCATCCGGCAGATCGGCGATTGCCACGACCTGTCTGGCGATCCGGTCGCGGCGCAGTTCGGCCAGCAGATCCAAATCATACTGACGGGTGTAAGGCTGGTTTGAGATGTACACCACCACGAGGGTGTCGCCATCGACCAGAGATTTAGGGCCGTGACGGAAGCCGGTCGGGGTGTCATAAAAGGCGGCGATTTGCCCGGCGGTCAGTTCCAGCAGTTTGAGGGCGGATTCCCGCGCCAGTCCCTGAAAGCTGCCGCTGCCGAGGTAAACCACGCGCTTAAAAGT
>OJJS01000031.1_pt1 | contig 44922 bp, 45 predicted proteins | sample 1596371 | NCBI WGS metagenome assembly OJJS01 (sample SAMEA4350116, study PRJEB24818) | metagenome | biome: human; feature: gut; material: faeces | place: Denmark | collected 2013-09 | reverse complement strand
ATCCATTATCCATCATGAATTTTTTTATGTCCTTCCTGTTTAAAATTAAATTATAAAAACTATTTAAAGTAGATTCAAATTCAGACAATTTTTCCGCTTGAAAAGCTAATATAAAAGATCCAGGTCTTGCTGACACTGGCCTAATTTTATCTTTTACATCATGAAATTTAACCATGTTTTGATAAAAATAATTAAAGGCATCAAAAATATTAGATACATGATTTAGACCTAAAATACTTTTTTTCGAACTTTTCTCTACATGAATTTCATGCGTTGAATATTCTACCGGCTCCCCCAGGCAACCATTTTCCAGCATTGGAACAACAGAGCTAATAAAAAGGCTTTTTCTAGGAAGCTCTATATCATAAATATCTTTATTTTCTTTTGTTTCTATATCCACATGATTATCACAATAATATAGATTAGCTGTATAAAAAAAAGATTGTTCTTGTTCAGTTAAAACTGAGTATATATCAAATTTCTTTCTTTCAAATTGCTCTAGTTTATTTGGTGATATCGGTATAATGAACCAACTTGAATATTCTTTCGTATCCCCAGTCCAATACACCAAATACATGGATGATACTTCATTAGTCACAGAAAACAAACGTGGCTCATCATAAAATTCATAAACATTACGAAAGACTAAGTTTCCAAATAACTTATGGGAAATAAATATATTTTTCATTTATCTCTCCTTATAAACATTCGAAATATCTATGAATATTCGAACTTACTCGTAACCAGATAGTAAAATGAGCTGGGTTTCTAAATGTTTGCTTCATTTTTCCCATTTTAGCTATCAATATTCCCTTAGCAATCTTTTTATGACCCAAAGCTTGAGGGAATTTTTCTTGATTATTCAGGGCTCCCTCTAAATTACTGAAAAAAGAAGTACCATACACGCATTCCTTTTGCTCTTTAGTTTTAAGAGATAGCAATCTTTCCGGTGTTTCTTCAAAGGTTGAAGCAAAACAAGATAGCTCCGGCGGATTACATTCAACAAGCCGGAAGAACTCACCCTCTGCATCTAATGCAGTTTTCGGAGGAATGTTGGAAGGATAAAAATCAGGCCAATCACCTAATTCATCTTTCATAGTATCCTCTTTTTCCATAGAAAGCTCTGACATATAACCAGTCCATAAAAAAACCTACGATAGTAGGATAATTGAAATTAAAATAATAAAATACCAGAAAAAATTTAAATATAAATGAAAAGGTTAATACTATGTGATTTTGCTTCTATTTTATCGTGATTACAAACCTTCGCTTCTCTCTAAATCAACCTTCCGGATGTCCATCAATTGACCGTTCGCCTTATCCAGCGCCACCAGGATCGGCTCTATCCATTCAACCGCCTGGCAATATGTCAGTCTACGGGTGGCAACGGTGCCAGAACCGGCTGAGTCAGTGATGCTGGGAGCAGAACGCATCGCTGATTCACGGATGGCGTAGGCGTGGCTGAACAGCCCATCAGAAACAAACTGAGGAATATACAGATTACAAGTAGGTTCTTTCCGGATGATGGTACGGTATTCAATCTGATTCTCCTGTGATTTGGCCTCGATGCGCATGCTGCGGTTGGCGTTCGCCGCGGCCACGCGGTCAAAGATATCGATGCTGGTGTAAGCGTTATCAATCACCTTTTGCTGGTCAGTGATAACCTTGTCTTTATGTTGGCCTTCCGTTTGCTCGGCTGACAGCATGCTGAGCATCCACAGACCGAAAAACATGACAGCCCACACCCAGCCGTTGCGTAATACAGTGGTTACCCATTTCATAGCGCTTCACACTCATAATGAATCACACCGTCCAGCGGATTACCCAGTGCCGGCTTACAACGATTCGGGAGTGAATACAGATAACACCCCGCTAACAAAGCAGTAGTCAGCAGGATGATAGCAATGATGATCAGTGTTAAAGGGTTCCGTGGCATACCGCTTTCTCCGTTTCGCGCCGGTTAATCAGACCCTGCCACTGCTTACCACCGGCAAATGTCCAGCGTTTCATTTCGTCACAGGCACCCGCGATATCACCGGCATTGAGTTTCCGCAGCAACGTGGAACGTGAGAACGCGCCTGTTCCGGTGTTATATGCAAATGAATAAATGGCCGCCCGGGTATTGTCATCAATCGGCACTTTAATCATCGGGTCAACCGCGCGCCGGACTTTCGTCAGGTCGTCATGCAACAGCGCCTTACATTCAGCGTCCGTGTACAACTTGCCGGGCTGAATATCACTGCCGGTATGGCCATAACATACGGTGAGCACTCCGGCCACATCACGGTAAGGTTTGTACTCAACACCCTCATACGCTGGGATCAGCACCAGCGCTCCGGCAATCGCCCCGGCGGCACAAGCGGCCATGACTTTTTTAAATAATCGGTTATTCATGATGTTCTCCGGCTTTCAGCTGGAATTCTTTCCGTTTGTAATACCAGTTCACCAGGAACGTCCCGACAGTACAGATGATCCCTGCAACAATAGCCCACTGGTCCAGAGATAAAACGCCAAAAGCAGAGGTTATAAGCCCCCAGGCGTATGCTGTAGGGCTGGAATATTTGTCAGACATGCGCATATCCACCCCCTGCGGAGTGTTCCGTATGTTGAGTGATAGGGAAATGCCGCAACCGGGTTATATGTTTTAAACAGGTTAAAGTGAGGTGGCTGCGGCATTATTCGGAATCCCACCAGCGGTGGGAAGGCAATAAGAAGAGCACTGTGTCCGAATACGGATTAGGTAATGAGCCTGTCGTATTCCAATGCTCTTATTGTTGCTAATGGTAAAAAGCCGCACACAGCTCTTGTGTTAAATGATAATGAGGTGATTGATACTGTGGCGGCGTATATGAAAAAGGCCGCACTGGGCGACCTTTGTAATACGTATTACTTTTAATTCACACAATAAATATCTGATAGATAAGTCTATAAAAGACACATTCGCATGTTTAATCGTTTTTCAAGCCTATTACGGATAAATGCGTATTTTCAGGTTATAATCGAAAGGTAACAAAAACCTGAATTTATATGAAAATAATGTCGTTTATTCTTTATGCCGGTTATTCCCAAACCGGCTTTTTTTTGTGCCTGAAAAGAGAGGCTGATTTAGTTCAGCCGGACTGCCCTGCGCTACCAGAGCCTCATAGCAAGAATAGCCGAATATATGAACCACTCTCAAAACACCAGAGTATTATTTTTAATATCACAACCCATAACGCAATCTTAATGATTGAGGGTAAGGGTTAAAATACCTTTGGTTATTCAGGTAGTTATCAGGATACTCAGATAAATAGTGCGTTATTAATGTCAATGGCGCCAATAAAGGCTGTATTCCCTGACGATATTCTAAAATTAATTTACTTAATGCCTGTCTTTGGTTTGATGTTAAATAGCGTTTAAAATAACCTTGGATATGCATAAGCACATTAGTATGATTGCGTCGTGTTGCTTGATTTTGCAATATTTTCATGAATTTATTTCGATACTCTATAAAAAATGATTCTATTGAATTCCATTCTTTGTTATTAGCAACGAGACGGCCTAATTCTCTATAAAGAGGCTGAGAGTGTGCCAGTAAAAGGAGTTTGTATCGGGCATGAAAATCCATTAATGAACGACGATTTAATGATTTTTGCTTTAGTTCATTCAGTTCATGAAGAGCAAATACTCGTATAATAAAATTTTCCCGAATATGAGGATCACTTAACCTGCCATCTTCCTCAACCGGCAACCACGGCATCGCTTTTAGTAATTGCTCAGTAAAAAGGCCGATTCCAGACTTTTTATTGCCATTACCTACGGAATCATATACCCGAACTCTTTCCAAACCACAACTAGGTGAGTTTTTACAAACAATATAACCGGATAAATTAATAGATTTGCTCAGATATTCAGTAGAGAAATCCACCATTTTTTGAGTTAAATCACCTTCCCGTCCATCACTGAATTTGAGTATAACGTTCTTTTCTTCAGACTTAACCAACCTCAATGCAGGTCTGGGGGCAGGCAAACCAATCGCCATCTCAGGGCATGCTGATTGGTATTCGAAATAATCTGATAACTCATCAACTGCAAAGTGAAAGCGCTTATGTCCACCATCAAATCTAACACTATCACCCAATAAGCAAGCACTAATACCTACAGGGATTTTTTTATCAAAAGTATTATTCATATAATCAGATGTAGGTAAAAAATTCATTTTTGTCACCTTATACGAAATCAATTATAAAACAACGCTGATATATAGTAATTGAACTCATATTAGTAACATTACACTTTATTTGCTAGTTTTATAAATAACTACTCTACACTCTGATAAATCAGATAAAAAGCCCCACCGAAGTGAGGCCTGCGCTACTGTTTCGGTACTTTAATCCACGTTTAATCACACTATAGCAGCGCACTACAGATATAGTGTTTTCACGTGAAACTTTCAAGACCGGGCAATAAACCCCCTATATCCGTGAGGTTTCAATTTATAAGCAATGTGACATAGGGTTCACTCTTATCACAATAACGCTATTTCAGTCTTCGTCTGCTCAAACCGCTCCGTTTCCATCTCCACACCCAGAACGCGGCGATTGTGCTTCAGTGCGGCTTTCAGTGTCGCTCCGGACCCCATAAAGAAATCAGCGACCAAATCACCTTCACGGCTGCTGGCTTTTATGATGTGCTCCATCATTGCGGCTGGTTTTTCACAGGGGTGCTTTCCGGGATAATACTGAACCGGCGGGAAAGTCCACACATCGGTATAAGGTACATCAACGGATACCGTAAAGTAGCGGCGTAACAACTGATACTGATCTGCCAGTTCGTGATATTCACGCCTGAGTGTGTGTTGCTCACTGACCAGATCATTATGTTCACGGTATAACGGGTTATTTCGCTGACACTCTGCAGCTGTCCGCTGAAAAAGTGCCTGTAATTTCCGGTAATCCGCTTCATTCGGTAACTGCCACTGACTGTACCCGAACCAGTGTGAAGACATCTGCTTGCCGGTTGTCTGGTCAATTTCTTTTGCTGTGATACCCAATGCATCGCGCGCCTGCCGGAAATACTCAATCAGCGGGGTAAACACATTTTTCTTCAGTTCATCCCGCCGCTGGTGGTACTCACTGCCTTTTCCTTTTACCGGTCCCTGATAATGCTCTGCAAACAGGATCCGCTCAGTAGACGGGAAAAAACAACGCAGGCTTTCTTTGTTTTGCCGCCGCCACGGACCGGAAGGCTTCGCCCATATGATATGGCTGAGAACACTGAACCTTTCCCGCAACAGCATTTCTGTATCTGAGGCCAGACGCGAACCACAAAACAGATAAAGGCTGCCGTTTGGTTTCAGTACCCGCCAGAATTCAGCCAGCATTTCGTCCAGCCAGGAAAGGTAAGCAGAAACATCCGGCCACTGATTATCCCAGGCACATGTTTTTACCTGAAAATACGGCGGGTCCGTGGCGATTAAATCAATGCAATTGTCCGGGAGGGTTTTGATATAGCTGAGTGAGTCGTCGTTGACTAAATTAATACTGTTTAAATTAACAGTGCTTTTCATAGATCCGGGTAACCTTTTTTGTTAAGCTCCCTTTGCTTTGTGCACACAAGCAGTGGGCCTTGGTTTATCCGTGATCTCGCAAACGGGTGAATGGCTGGGAAGGTGCTACCAACACCCACCAGCCGCCCATTTCACAGTTTAAAGTCGCTTGAATCGTTCACCGTTGCCACAGTCTTTCAAAAGACCGGCAAGGCAGAACTGAGTAAGAAGAAGCTGGCAACGCGGCAGGGAAAGCCCTGACAAGGCAGCCGCATCGCTGACAGAGAAAACCCCGTCCGGTAACACCTCAAAAAAACAAGCCGCTGCTGTTGTCATATCTTTCTGTTTTAACATGGTATTTTATACCTTTGGTCAGTTATTGTGCATAAATACACATGTAACTCTGACCAAACGTAACAGCAAGTCTTATGTTTATTCCAGGCAATAAAAAACCCCGCGATTGCGAGGTTTATATACAATTATGACAACATATCAAATTACCATCAAATATGGCTCAAATTATTGACTTTTGCAAGTTTTAGCTGCATTTTTGCGCCATATTTCTGCCCTGTTGTTTCTCATTTTCCGTAATGCCCCGCAGTCCAGGGTTTTACAGATAAGCAACAGTTCCTGCCAGTGTGTTTTGTAGTTCCTGCACCAGTTATCAGAAGCTACCCCCACCAGCTCGGCCAGCTCAGACTGATAGTAATACCCGTCTTTATTCAGGGCGTAATCCTGCACTGCCAGCCATACCAGCGACCTGAGTCGTTCTTTTACTTTCTTCGACACCCGACGGCCTTTAATCCGTTCCTGCATTTCGCTCCATACATAGGCGGTGATAGCCGTCTGGTGTGAGAACTTCAATTCTTTACCATAGCAATACAGCAGCCAGGACTGCTCAGCCTCATCCAGTTCCATAATTGCCCGCCGCCAGGAACAGTTCTGATAGTCCACCCGGTCAATAGGTGGCATCGGTAACACGGAATAGTGTGTTGACCAGCAGGATACCGCCTCGGTTTCCCGGCTTACCTTTCTGCCGTTCACGGTAATATCACGGGGCTTTTTACGTGGGTAGCGCGTTGTGTTTCCCAATACAAATCCCTCAAATGCTTCAAGCTGGCCTTTGGTTCTGCTGCTGTGGTCAGTCATTGCGATAGTCGCCATATCCCGTAGGTACTGCAAATCGTGCTCAATCATCGTTTATCTCTCCGCGCTCCGTACAGCGCATTAACCAAAAACGCCGATCCCGTATGACCGGTTCATAAACTTAAATAACAACTCCAGCTGGCTGCCGTGCTTCTGCTCCCATGCTGCCGAGTCGCTGTGTAACTCGTCATGGTGAATACGGCACAGCGGGATAGTGAAGCTGTCGTGTGCCTTTGTGCCGGTACCGCCGGTGCCATGACCGATGATGTGATGCGGGTCGTCCGCCTGCTGGCCGCACACACAACACGGCTGGCTTTTCACCCATTGCAGGTATTTCGGGCACTCCCAGCGTTTTAACTTCGGGATTTTCATAAAACTGGCTGGTGGCTCCGGCTCTATCTCCGGAATAACGACCGGCTTTACCTGCTCAACAATGCCCTGAACAATCTGACTGTGTGAACGCGCCCGGTGAACAATGGAATGCTCCGTCATGGTGCCGATTATCTCTTCTTCCGGTGGCTGCATCAGGATGTATGAACAGATAAAGGGCGGAAGATGATCACTGACACGGCGCATCACCGACCAGGTGAACAAATCGGAGGGATTCAGAAAGTGGCCGGCCGGCAGCCGAAGATCGGTAAAAATACTTCTCGCCACAAATGCCCGTTGGTTGCATAACAGAATTTCATCCGCCTGCTGCTGGTGGACATTACGCGCCCGCAAGATGTTGTCATGGTGCCAGCACGTCCGGATGAATCCGTCCTTGCGCCGGGTCATGGTCAGTTCGTGGTGGTGATAAGGGTTTTCCGGATCGTTAATCTGGCAGTGACCCATCGATTTAACGTAATGCCGAAACCCCTGTAAACCGCCGGCAGCTTTTACCACTGCGGGATTGTCCAGGAAACGTAATACCCGAGCATCCGTCAGCAGCGGCTGCGTATCTGCCGGAACGCGACCGGACGGAATACCATCCATTGAACGGGGAGCAGCACTGACAACATAACGGGCGCCATTCCGGAAATTGCCGATCTCCGCGCCCGGATTAAACATCAGGATCCGGGCATCTTCCTGGACAAAGCCGGTTAACAGGTAATTCATCAGATAGCGCCCTTCCCCTGATATGCTTTCACCACTTCACGCAGTCGCTGATACCGGTTGTGGAATGTGAACGCGTCCGCAATATGCAGCCAGCCGCGGCGCTGAATGTGCTTTTCAAAAAAGCGATCATCTGACCAGGCGCGGTTCAGGTCGCGCAGTACCCACCACCGAATAAACCGGTGCAGAACCGCCATCACAGGAACCACACTCACACCGTAAATCTCTTTGCTTTCCGAACGCATGATCATGCTGCCTCCTGTTCTTTTGCGGCCTGCTCTGTGGCCTGTTTCCAGATATAAATCCATGTTTTGCGACCCATGAATTCTGTCTGCCTCCGGATACCAGTTTTACCGGCCATTTTTAGTGCGATTTCCTCGATGCGGTTACGCGGCTTTGACCCGCTGCTAATCAGGCGAGCGAATGCCTCGTCACGTTCCAGCGGATCAATTTCCACATGCACCTCGCCAGGCTTCAGCCAGTGGCCGTTAACACACGCAGGGCGGCCGGATTCATGCCATTTCTGTGCTTTGGCAAAATATTCTTCACAGTTCTCAGGGCTGAACAGCGTCTTAGGGCGCAGGTAATCCCGCATCCTGCTGTCGTTTTGCCATTTTTCAGTAAGGTAGTCGGTGATCAGGTTCAGGTCAGATGGGAGATAATTCTCAGCCAGTCTTGCGCGGATATGTCCCATCGTAGTTTTTCCGTCACGGTAATTTGAATTGGTCGTGAGATTAAAATAATCAAGAACCTCTTTCGCCGGGTCCTGTTCCGCAGGAACCGGACAAGAATTCTCTGTTGTATTCTCTGTAGTAATCTCTGTTGTAGTCTCTGTAAGATCGGGACAATCTGACCCGTTCGATGAGTTCATGCTGACCTCTTCGACATGGTCATTTTGACCAGCTCGATGAGGACATTTTGACCCGTTCGGTGAGGACATTTTGACCCCATCGGAAAGAAGCGGGTGTTCATGGTTTATTGAGTAGTAATTCGTTCGGTCATGAGATGCTTTTTTAAGTTGCTCAACGTTCAGAACACCCAGGGTTTTCAGGTTAGTAAACGCCCGTTTGATGGTTTTTTCTGAGTAAAACGGAAACTGCTCTTTCCACTGATCTATCGTATTGTAAATCCAGCGGCGACCATCAATTTCAACACCTGAGGCAGTATCGTTAAGCCAGTACTGAACCTGCTGAAGTACTATCGCTTCACTCACACCAAGCCGGACGGCCAGCTCAGGAATGATTACCAGCGGACGGCTTTTCAGTAGTAAATTACTCATGGTTCACCTCATCCACGCGTGTATACCGCTCCTGAAAGGTTTTCAGAGGTTCAAAGCACGGATGCTCATAGCCGTCACGCATGAAAATCACCCGGCTGTTTTGCCGGTCAAACCGGACAACATGAACTTTCCGCCCGCGGCTGTCGGTGTAATACCGATCCAGATTGTCAGCTGTTTCTTTCATACCGCGGCTCCTGCTGTCTTACCCAGGCGGTTAAAATCACCTACCGCCCACTTCACAAACTGGTAGTTTGTTTCCGAGAAACCTTCCGGTACTCTTACCGTATAAACAAATGCGGCAGGGTCTTTACCACCCTTAACAGGAGCAACGCGGAGTTGCGCAAAGCCTGCCAAATGAGTTAATCTGCTCATGCGTTTATCTCTTCACACAATTGATATAGCGCGACCGAAGCCGAGAGCCGTATACTCTCGGCTTCACCCTTTTTTGTGGTACTTAATGAATGCATAGATAAATGTCCTTCCTGTCGCCACAGTCCGATCCAACAGTTTCTTCAGTTGTTTTTCTTCTTCACTGTCTACCTGCCCGTCTTCCAGTGATTTATCCATAAACACAGCCAGTGCCCCCTGATTAGCCGCTACCTTGCTATGCAGGCGAAATAATTCGGGCTCATCCAGATCATCCGGATTGATTCTTTCCACCAGCAGCATTTCAGATTCTGTTGCAACATATTCGGCATACAGTTTCGTCCCGGAGACTTCCTGCATCGTCATCAGGTCGTGGTGATCGAAGAACCGGCAGCCGTTCTTCTCATAAAATCGGTTATTGAACGACGTGGCAGACATACCAAGCGCACCGGCCATAACTTCGCGCCCACCATTAGTAGCGCTGCACATTTCTCTTACGACTTCTTTCAGTGATTCATTCTTCATTGCCTACTCGCTTTCAGGTTGGGTTGTAGTTACCAAAGTCAGAGAATTTTGGTACCCTGCTTGTAAAGGATTGGATCGAACTTCAGCTTTCCGTCAGTACGGCAGGCTGCTTCAAATGCTCTGCTTTTAGGGATCAGACCTCCCGGTCGTTTCTTCCATTGGTAAAATGCTTCAGGGGTTATTCCAAAAAAATCAGCTACTTTGTTTGCATCTCCGAAATAGCTTTCAACTTCGCTGGTGGTCATAAGTACGCCCTCAAATCTAAGATAAATTAGATATTAAAATATAAGTTATCTTTTATCAACAAAAACTAAGATAACTTAGCTTTTAACTAACTTTGGGATTCACATGGATACTGTAGGAAGCAGGATTAAGCGGCTTAGAAGCCTGACAAAGACGACTCAAAATGACTTGGGAAAGTATTGCGGTGTGTCTGGTGTTGCTGTTGGGTATTGGGAGAAAGATCTAAACCTACCAAATGGTGACGCCCTGATTAAATTAGCTCAGTTTTTTAACACCTCAGAGGCCTATATTTTACATGGTATTTCCTCAAAACAAGCTGATAGTGTTGTTACTACAATGCAGCGATTGCCGGTAATTTCCTATGTACAGGCAGGTAAATTCACAGAAAGTATCCCCTCTGAAATATATGATGAAGCTACCGAATATTTAGAGACTTCCATTAAAGTGTCACCGAATAGTTTTGCGCTTATAGTTCAGGGTGATTCCATGACAAACCCAACTGGAACGCCCTCCATTCCGGAAGGAGTTATGGTTATTGTCGATCCGTCTGCAGAAGCCACCCACGGCAAAATAGTTGTTGCCAGACTAAACGGGACTAATGACGTTACCATTAAAAAATTGGTTATAGATGGCCCCAATAGATTTTTGTCCCCACTGAATCCTCGTTATCCGAATATTGCAATTAACGGCAACTGCGAAATTGTTGGCGTTGTCAAAGGCGTACAGTACGAACTCTAATCCTTTCAGCATGCAAATCTAATAATTCTTAGATTTGTGTTGACAGACAAACTAAGTTATCTTAGATTTAAACCTAACGAAACTTAGGAGCATCTGACCATGCAAACAGAACCTACCATCACCAGCAATATGTCCGCCGACGATGTCGCACTGTGGATCACCGAAAAAGCCCAGGCGCTTCAAAAGCTGCAATCACTACGTGCAGAACGTGACAGAGAGATCCGCGACCACGAACGCACCATTAGTCGACTCGATGAAGATATCATCAAGTGGGAAGACCGCTGTGCTTTAACAGTACAACCGCAGTAACGGCTGCGTATCTGAATAACTGTGTGAAGAGTAAACGACCCCATAACAATAACCATGCAATACCATTAGCGGCCGTGCATACCACGATACATTCCACCAGCCGGCCGCCATTTTTTACAAACATAAGTCCACCGGCATAAATCGTCCTGCCGGATAGATACCTTGCATAACCGCTAGTGGACTTATTTTTGTGAATTATAAAAAAAGAAATAACCATTATTCCAGCACCAGGGAATTAATTACTTATAAAAAGTAACGGCTTTTTATTATCTAAATTGTGTGGAGAGAAAACTATGTCAAGAATGGTAGATCTTGAAGCGTGGGCAGAACATGAGTTTGGTGATGAGGCTCCGAGCAGGCGGACATTATATAAATATGCGAAATCTCACATGATGGTACCACCAGCTTTAAAAGTCGGTAAAAAATGGATGGTAGATCGTGACGCACGTTATGTCGGAATTATTTCAAAACCTCAATTACCGGGCAATTCTGGCGATATGTTAAGAAGGATTTTGTCTGATGGCTGCGAGACCACGCTCTCATAATATTATTGTCCCCAATTTGTACTGCAAACTTGATAAGAGAAACAACAAGACATATTGGCAGTACAAACATCCGTTGACAGGTAAATTTCACAGCCTGGGTACCGATGAGAAAGAAGCAAAGGAAGTCGCTATCCAGGCAAATATGATAATTGCCGAACAACAAACAAAACAAATACTGAGTATTAATGATCGCCTGTCAGGAATTAAAAACGCCAGACAAGGGATCAGTGTCAGCGTGTGGCTTGATAAATATCTGGAAATTCAGAACGAACGAGTACGTGATGGTGAACTAAAACCTAATTCACTGAAGCAGAAAAACAAACCGGTAAATTTATTCCGGGAACACTGCGGCATGCTGAAACTTAAAGATATTACCGCATTGGAAATAGCTGAAATAACAGATCAGGTTAAAGCGGCCGGCCATAACCGAATGGCTCAGGTTGTCAGAATGGTGCTGATCGACGTATTCAAAGAAGCCCAGCATGCCGGTCACGTACCTCCGGGATATAACCCGGCGCAGACAACCAAACAGCCACGAAACAGAATAAAGCGCGAACGGCTTTCACTGGAAGAATGGCAGACGATATTCAGCCAGGCGGAGCATTACCCCCACTATCTGAGATGCGGAATGCTGTTGGCTGTCGTTACAGGACAACGTCTGGGAGATATTTCTGATATGAAGTTTTCGGATGTATGGGATGACATGCTCCACATCGAGCAGGAAAAGACCGGCGTAAAATTGGCTATCTCTCTCTCACTGAGATGCCAGGCGATAGGTATGTCATTACGCGAAGTTATTGCTTTCTGCAGGGATCGTGTTGTCAGTAAATACCTGGTTCATTATCAGCACACCACATCACAGGCGCAAAAAGGGGAAAAAGTAACAGCCAATACGCTGACTACAACTTTCCGGAAAGCCAGGGATAAATGCGGAATAAAATGGGAGGAAGGAACAGCACCGACATTTCATGAAATGCGGTCATTATCGGAGCGTCTATACCGGCAACAGGGAATTAACACCAAAAATCTGTTGGGTCATAAAAACCAACAACAAACCGATAAATATCATGACGATCGTGGCAAAGATTGGATAAAGGTGTTGATATAATATTTTATTGACCCATAGTTAAACTCGTATATCTGCCTTTCAAACTGCATATCAGCTTTGTGCCAAAATCGGACTGATATTTTCCTGTTCACCGCATTCGGTAAAACCCGTAGTTTACCGGCAATCAAAACCTTACCAGTATCTGGATTTGATAGCTACCTGCTATAAGCGAGATCACTTTATTGAATTATAGTGATCTATTACTTTTTCTATGCGTTCTAAAAGATGAGTAAACCTTGAAAAATCAATAATACTTTTCTGCGCCTTAACAATATGCGTCGCAAACGCTTCTTTACTGAGGTCATTAACTTTGTCACGGTCGGCGACCGTATTAAAACACTTTCCTTTATGTTCCCTGAGCCGATCAGCATCACTAAAGAAATACTCAATATCAGTCTCAGAGCTTCCCGTTCCCTGAGGTGTGAGCACCAGATAAAGATTACAAAAAATATGAACAAATTCAGACTGACGGATGTCGGCCACACCTATATTCGCCGGGAAAATACCAATGCCCTTAACTCCTTTAATATAATTAATCATGTTATTAGGCCCGGAGTCATTATCCACGAATATAATTACTGGGTGCGATGGTTTAGGTGCTTTGTAAGCATTAAACAATTTTTTGTAATTGGCTACAAAATCCCTCAGATAATCACCACCACCAAAAAGCTCTAATAAGTATCGGGTTCGCTCATTATATTTGAAAAACTGAGTCAAAGCCTTATAAGGCTCTGTGGCATTTTTCCCAGTTGCCAGTTTAGGGAATTGGACTGCTAGCTTCCATATTGCTGACTTTAAATAAGTATTATCAGTCTGACCTTCAGTAAGAATCGTAGGTTTGGTGTTACCATAGAACCAGCGATAAAAAAGAAACTTACTAAATGTTGTCTCTCTGGACGTATGTAAATAACGCCTTATTGAAGAGTCTTTTTTTCTGATAGCGTCTTTTTTTAAATGATATTTAGGATTTAACTTTTCGCCCTGACGAAGCCGGTTATAATGATCAACCTGGTCAATGAAAGTCAGTTTTCCTTCGAGCCTGTGAATGTTGCCAGTCACCTCAGCGCCATTTATCGTCTCTTTAAACTCACCCGTATTAAACAGATGATTACACTGAGCACGCACAAGCCGCCAGTATTCTTTTTTAGTATTTGGTTTTTTATTTACAACTAACCCCGTAACTTCCTGCCGGGAGTCTTTGTATTGATCCCTCGTTTTAGATTCATTAATCGAAAATCCTGAACGGGCAATCTCTCTTCTGATGATCCTCCCTGCAATAAAAGTGTGATTATCTGATTTTGCTACAGAAGAGGGTATATTTTCCTTCCTGGTTGAAAAAGTTATATCGTCTGCATATCTCGTATACGTACATGAATGTTTTGCGGCAACCGCCGCTAATTTAATATCTAAAGCATGAGTGATTAAATTAGAAATGACGGGTGAGCACGGACTGCCCTGAGGCAATTCATTATTATAACAGGCTATTTTTGCAATCACCGTGGCTATTTCTGGTTCAAGCAAAAAGTTTCTGTTTTTAATGAAAAAACCTCTCACCCTTCCGAAATTAAAACTCCCGAAAAAGTTTTCTAAATCAATATTGAAGACATGCTTTTTCCCTAAATGCATCATTGCGTTGGTAATAATTGAACGTTTTCTTTCAAATCCATGCGAAAGAGAGGGCTGTTTTGTTTCTGAGCCAGAGCACTTCACTTTTAAAAAAAGAGCGTTTTTTGCTTTTTGCCTCGTTATCTCTGAATCGGGGAACTTTAGAAAGATAATTTCATCCAGGCAGTCAAGTAATAAATCTGAAAGGGAGGATTGCAGTTTTTTTAGCATTCCTGATGGAGCGCTGATAATTCTTTTACCCCCGTTTCTCTTGGGGATCTCGAATTGTACGTATTGATTTTCAGGCTTAACGATATATAAGCAATGAGTTAATGCAGAAGGTTTTACGCCTAAAATCCTTGCTAAATCCGGCTTTGTCTTTGCCGATTTTAATAATAAAAGTCTATTCACTATACGTCACCATTTAAAAATGGTTTATGGGCACTCTTACGCAAACTTGACAAGAACCTAAGAAGCGCCAGGACAATAAGTTCCTGAAAGGGCAATCCTACCGGACATTTTTTTCACTGATCGCGAAACGCGACCCAAAATCTACCCATAAACCATCCTCAATATATCAAAAATCGGGCGGGTTGCAATTTCTCTGTTCCTGCCCGACTGACATTTTGTGATTTCAGCAGCATCTGCTTATTGTACAGAGGGATGTTGTTCACATTTCACGACCTAGTCGCCCTTGATGTTTTTTCTTTCCTTTCGGTGTTAGGTGGAGTTAGAAAATGTAATTGCTGATATTAATCAAATGTCCGCTGTTCGCTCAAAGCAGCCCCGCTTGCTTAAAACCCTCACTCAGCTAAATCTTAAACACACCACAAGCAGTACAAATTTTATACCGTTTTGGGGAAGAGTTTTGGGGATGTTTTGGGGAAGATTTTCAGTGGTTAAAAAAAGAACGGGAACCAATAAGTTCCCGTTAATTATTTCGCTGTAATCTTAATTACATGTGTTTGATGATTGCGTCACCAAACTCTGAGCATTTCAGCAGCTTAGCGCCTTCCATCAGACGTTCGAAATCGTAAGTGACGGTCTTGGCAGCGATTGCCCCTTCCATTCCTTTAACGATTAAGTCAGCAGCCTCAAACCAGCCCATGTGGCGCAGCATCATCTCGGCAGAGAGGATTTCTGAGCCCGGGTTAACTTTGTCCTGGCCGGCGTATTTTGGTGCGGTGCCGTGGGTGGCCTCGAACAGTGCGCATTCATCACCGATGTTTGCACCCGGTGCGATACCGATACCGCCGACCTGTGCTGCGAGGGCGTCAGAAATATAGTCGCCGTTGAGGTTCATACAGGCGATAACGTCATATTCTGCCGGACGCAGCAGGATTTGTTGCAGGAATGCATCCGCAATCACATCTTTGATAATGATCTGTTTGCCGGTTTTCGGGTTTTTCAGGCTTAACCACGGGCCGCCGTCCAGTAATTCCCCGCCGAACTCTTCACGTGCCAGTTCGTATCCCCAGTCTTTGAAGGCACCTTCGGTGAACTTCATAATGTTACCTTTATGAACCAGGGTGACGGAATCACGGTCGTTATCAATCGCGTAGTTAATCGCTGCGCGGACCAGACGTTTTGTCCCTTCTTCAGAGCACGGTTTGATACCGATACCGCAATCCTGCGGGAAGCGGATCTTGGTCACGCCCATTTCGTCCTGCAGGAATTTAATCACTTTATCAGCTTCCGCAGAACCGGCTTTCCACTCGATACCGGCGTAGATGTCTTCCGCGTTTTCACGGAAAATCACCATATCAGTCAGTTCAGGCTGTTTTACCGGGCTCGGGGTGCCTGCATAGTAACGTACCGGACGCAGACAAACATACAAATCGAGGATCTGGCGCAGTGCCACGTTCAGGGAGCGGATACCGCCGCCGACCGGGGTTGTCAGAGGGCCTTTGATAGCCACGCGGTAGTCACGGATATAATCGAGGGTTTCATCCGGCAGCCAGACATCACTGCCATACAGTTTAGTGGATTTCTCACCGGTGTAGATTTCCATCCAGGAGATTTCACGCTTACCGCCGTAGGCTTTTTTTACAGCAGCATCAACAACTTTAATCATTACAGGCGTTACATCAGCCCCGATTCCGTCCCCTTCAATAAACGGGATAACCGGATTGTCCGGAACGATTAATTTGCCTTGTGCGTCAATGGTGATTTTAGCGCCTTTCGCCGGAACAACTACTTTGCTTTCCATCAACCTCTCCTTAATGTTATGTAAGCGCAATGCTTTGTTAATTTTTTGTAATGGCCCTGTCAATACTACTTGAATAATTGCATCACGCAAATCCTAACTGTTTTAAGCTATAATGTAAGTCTCATTTTTTATAAAAAAGATATCATGGCTGTCAAAACTCCCCGAATCCGTACGACCGAAAAAAAACATTCACACCCGGCGGCACAGCGCCATCTGAATAAGCCTGCCCGTCAGCGCGGTCCGCGTAAAATGGTTTTGTTTAACAAGCCGTTTGATGTTCTGCCGCAATTTACCGGTGAACCCGGGCAGAATACGCTGAAGGATTATATTCCGATCAAAGATATTTATGCCGCCGGTCGTCTGGATCGTGACAGCGAAGGTTTATTAATCCTGACGAATGACGGCGTGTTGCAGGCCCGGCTGACACAACCTGATCATAAAGCAGAGAAAGTGTATTACGCTCAGGTGGAAGGGATCCCGGACGAGGATGCGCTGAATCAGTTACGTAACGGTATCACTCTGAATGATGGCCCGACCCGCCCGGCAGGGGCGGAGATTGTTGCTGAGCCTGAATGGCTGTGGCCGCGTAATCCGCCTATCCGTGAGCGTAAATCCATCCCTGTGACCTGGCTGAAACTGACACTCAGAGAAGGCCGTAACCGCCAGGTACGACGGATGACCGCACATATCGGACATCCGACTCTGCGCCTTATCCGCTGGCAGGTCGGTGACTATACCCTGGACGCACTGAAACCCGGTGACTGGAGAAGTATTAATAACATTTAAGCCCCATATTACCGTGGCCTGCCTGGACAGCGCCGGTGAAAAATTTCTGGTGGTGGAAGAGACGGTTAACGGCAAAGCGACCTGGAATCAGCCCGCCGGGCATCTGGAAGCCGGAGAATCCCTGATTGCCGCCGCAGAGCGCGAACTGTATGAGGAGACCGGGATCCGCGCCACCCCCGATGCACTGCTGAAAATTCATCAGTGGGTTGCGCCGGACGGCACACCGTTTATCCGTTTTCTGTTCCGCGTGCTGCTGGAGAGTGAGTGTGAGACGCACCCGCAGGACAGCGATATCGACTGCTGCCACTGGGTCAGTGCCGATGCCATTATTCACAGCACGATACTGCGCTCCCCGCTGGTCAAAGAGAGTATGTTTGCCTGGTTTGCCGCTGAACCGCAGCCGCTGTCTCTGCTGGGAACATTCGGCGACGCATTCGGGGAACCGGTCGCGCCGTAATACCGCGCCGTAATACATAGCGGGGAACAGACTGCGGAAAATTCTTTGCGGGAAATTCTTTACGGAAAATACTTTGCGAAAAAAGTGCCGATCCCGCACCTGAGTGATGCGCCGCTGTGCGTATCATGGTAAAGTACGGCGCTTGTTTTTTTCCCCGGTTCTTCTTCGCATAACCTGTTTGCGGGGCAGACCGAATCGCCGCGAGATCAGCCATGTCAGATAACAGCCAGAAAAAAGTCATCGTCGGAATGTCCGGCGGTGTGGATTCCTCCGTCTCAGCCTATTTACTGCAACAGCAGGGTTATCAGGTGACCGGGCTGTTTATGAAGAACTGGGAAGAGGATGATGATACCGAATACTGTTCCGCCGCCGCTGACCTGGCGGATGCGCAGGCGGTATGTGATAAACTCGGTATTGAACTGCTGACGATCAACTTCGCGGCGGAATACTGGGATAATGTGTTTGAGCATTTCCTGGAAGAATATAAAGCGGGACGCACACCGAACCCGGATATTCTGTGCAATAAAGAAATCAAATTCAAAGCGTTCCTGGAATATGCCGCAGAAGATCTCGGGGCCGATTATATCGCCACCGGCCATTATGTGCGCCGCCGCGATATTAACGGTACCACGCAGTTACTGCGCGGCCTGGACAGCAACAAAGATCAGAGCTACTTCCTGTATACACTGAGTCACGACCAGGTGGCGCAGAGCCTGTTCCCGGTCGGGGAGCTGGAAAAACCGGAAGTCCGCCGCATTGCGGAACAATTAGGTCTTATCACCGCGAAGAAAAAAGATTCCACCGGGATCTGTTTTATCGGTGAGCGCAAGTTCCGTGACTTCCTCGCCCGTTACCTGCCGGCTAAACCCGGCCCGATTATGACCGTTGATGGTCAGGAGATCGGCCAGCATGACGGACTGATGTATCATACCCTCGGTCAGCGCAAAGGGCTGAAAATCGGCGGAACCCGTGAAGGTTCAGACGAGCCGTGGTATGTTGTCGACAAAGACGTTGAAAATAATATTCTGATTGTAGCGCAGGGCCATGAACACCCGCGTCTGATGTCTGCCGGGCTTATCGCGCAGCAGCTGGACTGGGTATCACGTGAGCCGCTGACACAGCCAATGCGCTGTGTGGTGAAAACCCGTTACCGTCAGGAAGATATCCCCTGTACTGTCACCCCGCTTGGTGATGACAAAATCAGTGTCCGGTTTGATAACCCGGTTGCTGCGGTCACCCCGGGTCAGTCCGCTGTTTTTTATCAGGATGAAGTCTGCCTGGGCGGCGGCGTCATTGAAGCGCGTATTACGGAGTGATTATGGCTAAAAATTATGAAGACATAACCCTCGCCCTGGGCGGTATCTGCCAGGCCGCGCGCCTGGTACAGCAACTGGCGCATGAAGGTCAGACCGATAATGACGCGGTTGATGTGATGATCAACAGCGTCATCAATAATAATCCGTCTTCCGTCCTCAATGTCTACGGCGACAATGTACAGAATCTGCATACCGGCCTGTCCGTATTCGCCGGAATGTTTAATATGACCGGCCCTCAGGGGCTGAATGCCGAGCTGACCCGCTATATGCTGGGTGTGATGCTGCTGGAGCGCCGCCTGTATAAAGCACCGGGGGCGATGGACGAACTCGGCCGCCGTATTGATAACCTTGAACACCAGCGCGACCATTTCGGTTTGTCGCAGGAAGCGATGCTTAATACCATCGCCGGTATCTATGTGGACAACATCAGCAGCCTCGGCCCGCGCATCCAGGTGACCGGTTCACCGGAGATCCTGCGTAATACCCTCATTCAGGCTAAAGTCCGCTCGCTGTTACTGAGCGGTATCCGCAGCGCCGTGCTCTGGCGTCAGGTCGGCGGCAACCGTTTACAGCTGCTGTTTTCCCGTTCACGTCTGGTGGACACAGCCAAATATCTTCTCGCTCAACACTAAAATTACCGGGAGTTGCAACCAATGGAATTATCCTCACTTACCGCCGTTTCCCCTGTCGATGGCCGTTATGGTGACAAAACACGCGCACTGCGCGATATTTTCAGTGAGTACGGTTTACTGAAATTCCGTGTACAGGTCGAAGTGCGTTGGTTACAAAAACTGGCCGCGTGTGCAGACATCCCTGAAGTTCCGGCTTTTGATAACGACGCAATCGCTTACCTGGATGCAATTGTCGCGAATTTCAGCGAAAACGACGCAATGCGGATCAAAGAAATTGAGCGCACCACCAACCATGATGTGAAAGCGGTGGAGTATTTCCTCAAAGAGAAAGCCGAAGCGGTGCCTGCACTGCACGCAGTATCTGAATTTATCCATTTCGCCTGCACATCCGAAGATATCAATAACCTCTCTCACGCCCTGATGCTCAGCACCGCCCGCGAAACCGTGCTGCTGCCGGCATGGCGTCAGATGATTGATACTGTCCGCGCAATGGCGGCGGATTACCGCGACCTGCCGCTGCTGTCCCGTACTCACGGGCAACCGGCAACACCAAGTACCGTAGGTAAAGAGTTTGCCAACGTGGCTTACCGGATGGAGCGTCAGTACCGCCAGTTACAGCAGACAGAGATCCTCGGCAAAATCAACGGGGCTGTCGGTAACTACAATGCTCACTTATCGGCTTACCCGGATATTGACTGGCATAAATTCAGCGGCGATTTTGTGACCTCGCTGGGTATCCAGTGGAACCCGTACACCACACAAATTGAGCCGCATGACTATATTGCTGAGTTCTTTGACTGCGTGGCGCGCTTTAACACGATCCTGATCGATTTCGACCGTGATATCTGGGGTTACATTGCCCTGAATCACTTTAAACAAAAAACGATTGCCGGTGAAATCGGTTCATCCACCATGCCGCATAAAGTCAACCCGATTGATTTTGAAAACTCAGAAGGCAACCTGGGTCTGGCAAATGCGGTACTCGGCCACCTGGCAACCAAACTGCCGGTATCCCGCTGGCAGCGTGACCTGACAGACTCCACCGTACTGCGTAACCTGGGTGTGGGGATCGGTTACTCGCTGATTGCCTATCAGTCCACGCAAAAAGGTCTGAGCAAGCTGGAAGTGAACGAAAAACATCTGCGCGACGAGCTGGATCAGAACTGGGAAGTGCTGGCAGAGCCGATTCAGACAGTAATGCGCCGCTACGGTATCGAAAAGCCGTATGAAAAGCTCAAAGAGCTGACCCGCGGCAAGCGTGTTGATGCTCAGGCGATGCAGGTGTTTATCGACGGACTGGATCTGCCTGACGCAGAAAAAGCCCGGCTGAAAACCCTGACCCCGGAAAATTATCTCGGTGATGCTGTCCGTCTGGCAGACGAGTTGTAATAGTTAATATACTAATAATCAATAACACGGAGGCAGAGAATATCTGCCTCTTTTTTTATGATTAAACGCATATCTGACGTATTATTTGACGTACAAGTTCCCCCGCCTTCATGTAAACTGTTACAATTCACATCGTTATTTGTTCGGATATCTGTCTTTGTAAGGAATTGTGTATGCGTGTGCTCATCGTGGAAGATAACAACTTACTCCGTCACCATCTGACGGTTCAGATCCGCGACCTCGGCCACCAGGTTGATGCGGCCGAAGATTCAAAAGAAGCAGATTATTTTCTTCAGGAAAGTCAGCCGGATATCGCGGTAGTTGACCTCGGTCTGCCCGGTGAGGACGGTATGGTAATGATCGCCCGCTGGCGTCAGCAGCAGGTCAAAATTCCGATTATGGTACTGACCGCCCGCGAAAGCTGGCAGGAAAAAGTCGCCGCACTGAATGCCGGGGCAGATGATTATGTTACCAAACCTTTCCAGCTGGAAGAGATTGTCGCACGCATGCAGGCACTGATGCGCCGTAACAGCGGCCTTGCCTCCCAGACACTGGAACTGGGTATTTTTGTCATCGATCTTTCCCGCAAAGAATTCCTGGTTGACGGTAATACCGTCAAACTGACCGCATTTGAATACACGATTATTGAAACACTGATGCGCAATAATGGTAAAGTTGTCAGTAAAGATTCCCTGATGCGCCAGCTCTATCCGGATGCCGAACTGCGTGAAAGTCATACCATTGATGTGCTGATGGGACGTCTGCGCAAAAAAATTCAGGCATTTACCGATATTGATGCCATTATCACTGTCCGCGGACAGGGCTACCGCTTTGACGCCGGGAAGTAACAGACGCCACTTCAACCACTGAGGTATTGCGCATGACCAGGCGGAAAACGCGCCCTTTTTCTCTGCGGACCCGGTTTTTACTGGCAACATTTGCTGTGATCCTCGCGATGACACTCTCTTACGGTGCGGTGGCGCTGGTCGGTTATCTGGTCAGTTTTGATAAAACCACCTACACCATGCTGCGCAGCCAGAGTAATCTGTTTTACAGCCTGTCGCAGTGGGATAACGGAAAACTCAATATCCGTTTTCCGCCGAATTTCTCACTCAATGCCCCGTCTGTGGTTCTGATTTATGATGATAATCAGAATCTGCTCTGGCGGCAGTATCATATCGATGCACTGGAAAAAGTGATTCCGTCAAAATGGCTGACCAAAGAGGGATTGTATGATCTGAATACCTCGCTGGATGCCACCAAATCGCTGCTGGTTAATACCCCGCTTTTTGCCACGGAAGATATCCGGATTAATGACCTCGATGATGATCATGATGGCCGGATGATCCACTCCGTATCGGTCAGCCGTTACGGCAAAACCGATACCCTGCCCCCGCTGACGATTGTGGTGGTTGATACCATCCCTCAGAATCTGCAAAAAACATTCCGTGTCTGGGAGTGGTTCGGCTATGTGGTTCTGGCCAACCTGTTCCTGCTCACACCGCTGATCTGGCTGGCGGCACACTGGAGCCTGCGGCCGATCAATGCGCTCAGCGGGCAGATCAGCGCCCTGGAAAAAGGTGAGCGGGAAGATCTGGATGAAACACCACCCAGCGAACTGCGCGGACTGGTGCGCAACCTCAATTTGTTGCTGCACAGCGAACGGGAACGCTACACCCGGTATCAGCGGACACTTTCTGATCTGACCCACAGCCTGAAAACCCCGCTGGCGGTGCTGCAAAGCACCCTGCGTTCACTGCGCAGCGGCAAAGACATGACAATTGAAACCGCCGAGCCGGTCATGCTCGAGCAAATAGGACGGATTTCCCAGCAGGTCGGATATTATCTGCACCGCGCCAGTATCGGCGGGGATAATACCGTACTGATGCGGGATATTTCTTCCGTACCCGCCCTGATTGACAGCCTCGCCAGCGCGCTCAGCAAAGTGTATCAGCGCAAAGGGGTGGATATTACCGTTGATATTCCGCCGGATATTACCTGGCTGGGACAGCAGAATGACTTTATGGAAGTCATGGGAAATATCATGGAGAACGCCTGCAAATACTGTCTGGAGTTTGTCGAGGTGACCGCACAGTGGCAGCATGATGCCGTTATTCTGATCGTCGATGATGACGGTCCGGGTGTGCCGGAAGAGAAACGGGAACTGATTTTCAGCCGCGGGCAGCGTGTTGATACTCTGCGCCCGGGACAGGGGCTGGGTCTGGCGATTGTCACCGATATTCTGGAGCAGTATGACGGCGGTGCGGTTGTCACCGACAGTCCGCTGGGCGGTGCCCGTATTACCGTGACTTTCCGTCGCCAGGCGGTTCACGACGAAAACACGGACTGATAATCAGTCTGCCGGGCACGTAATTTATCAGTACAGGCATGAATAAAACGTGTCTTTTTCCGTTATACTCCCTTCATCTGCCTGATCACGGCGTTTATTGAGGACGACTACATGGATTATGAACTGAATTTAGACTGGCAGACCTTTATGGAAAGCCACTGGCAAAAACGTCCGTTACTGATCAAAGGTGGTTTCCGTAATTTCCGCGATACGATTTCCCCGGATGAACTGGCAGGACTGGCGATGGAAAATGAAATCGACAGCCGTATGGTTACCCGCTTCAATGGCAAGTGGGATGTGCGCCACGGACCATTTCAGGAATTTGACGGGCTGGGAGAGAAAGACTGGTCGATCCTGGTTCAGGCCGTTGATCACTGGCATTTCCCGTCTGCCGCGCTGATGAAGCCGTTCCGCTGCCTGTCTGACTGGCGTATGGATGACCTGATGATCTCTTATTCTGTCCCGGGCGGCGGTGTGGGTCCGCATCTGGATCAGTACGATGTGTTTATTATCCAGGGTCAGGGTCGCCGCCACTGGCGTGTCGGGGAAAAAATCCCGATGAAACAGCACAGCCCGCATCCGGATCTGTTACAGGTCGATCCGTTTGACGCTATCATTGATGAAGAAATGGTACCGGGCGATATCCTCTATATTCCGCCGGGATTCCCTCATGAAGGTTATGCCATTGAGGAATCACTGAACTATTCCGTCGGTTTCCGTGCACCGAATGCCCGTGAGCTGTTCAGCGGCTTTGCTGATTATGTCATTGCCAATGAGCTGGGCAGTTACCGCTACAGCGATCCGGATCTGGCTTTCCGCGATAATCCGGCATTAATTCAGCAGGGTGAACTGACCAAGCTGCACGGTATGATGCAGGATTTACTCGACCAGCCGGATGTGTTCCGCCAGTGGTTCGGTGAGTTTATTTCCCAGTCCCGCCATGAGCTGGATCTGGCACCGCCGGAGCCGTCATACAGCCCGGATGAAATTCAGGAACTGCTGTCTCAGGGCGAATCCCTGTTCCGCCTGAACGGTCTGCGTGTACTGCGTGTCGGTGATACCTGTTTCGTTAACGGCGAAGCCCTGAAAACCCCGCATATTGAAGCCGCAGACGTACTTTGCCAGTATGATGAAGTGACTGCTGCTATGCTGGGGGATGCTATCAGCGATCCGGAATTTGTGACGCTGCTGACTGTCCTGATCAATAGCGGTTACTGGTATTTTGATGATTAATCAGCAATAAAATCACATTCACCGTTCAGATAAAAATGCCACGTGATATCACGTGGCGTTTTTTTTTACAGATAACGAATAGTGTAATGCAGGATAGTTTCTGCCGTTCCCGGCTCGATAATATCCCGGGTCTGCACAAACGCAGCCTGTAACCGGAGCACTGCCCGCTGCGCTGTTATCTCATCAAATAAAAGCGATTCCCCGAACGTAACCGGGCTGCCATTGTGCAGCAGCCTGACACCCACACCGGCCGCACTGCCTTTTTGCCGCGTCAGCTTCAGTGTTCCGGGACTGTTTTTCGCGGCAAATACATTGCCGGACAGACGGATATCCGCCTGAGTCAGCTTACTGCACCGTAGTGCAATGGTCAGATTACGGACACTCCCCGGAGCAACAGAGCCTTTACCGCCGAAGTCTGTCCGCGATACGGCACCTAAATCCACATCTGTTTCCGTCTGCGGATCAAGATCGCAGGAATTCTGCCGGACAGAAAATCCGCTCAGGTGAAGCTTCGTTTCCGGAACACCGTATACGCCTCCGGCCCATTGTTCCCCTATCCGCATGGCAAATTCCCCCAGATAGCCCCCCGGATGATGAGACGAAATTTCCGGTGCCAGTTTATAAAGAGTCACCGTTGCCCGCACACGATAAGGCTGCAACTCATTCATTCCGCTGCTGATAGTACACAGTCGTTTATTGGCGGAGTTGTTGTCCGGTGAGTCACGCCCGTCAACATAACGTTGTGAACGCAGGCACTCCGGATGATCCACAACGGCCCCCAGGCTGTATCCGATGCCGTCAGAGAGTTCATAGATCGTGTGCCCGGATGCATTTTGTGTTCTGTTACCGGGCATTCCGCCCACCAGCACAAACTCAATATTTTTACCGGGGTCAATCCGGCACTGATAGACATCAATACTGTCCGAAACAATAGCTTCCCCGATAACCCCGCCGACCGGAACATGATGTGCGGCAGTGATAACATCGCCGGGTATACGAATAGTCGTTTCCGGTGTTATCAGTACACAGGTTTCCCCGGTTGATGCGGATGCAAGACACCCTGCTGTCAGCCAGAAAAAGAAACCGGCACCGCATAGTATTCTGAACTGAAAAAACATTATTGCTCCTTTACCGGCACATCAGCGGGAGAGTTATCAGCCCCTGCTGTTCCGGCGGAATAGTAAAATCGGCTTCGCACTGCCCGTGCATTCCTTTTCCCCAGATCGCCTGTAAGCGCCCCTGCACCGGTAATCCGCTGAGATACACCTCTCCGTCTTCACCGGTAATGCCGCTGACTGTGCTGCCGTCTGTCGTTTTTACCTGTATCCGTGCCGCAAACGGCACCACGCCACCGGGGGTCCGCAGCGCGAAAATTGCACGAAAGCCGGTGTTCACCGCAAAACGGACAGGCACCACCGCACCTTTAGACGGGATCACCTGCACGACCGGATCATCCGCATCGGCATTATCCGGCAACGTTTCCGGATCGATACGGATAATGTTCTGATGGTAATGACTCAGATGAGGAATGACACTGAACCCCGTACGGTCAGTACGCGCAGCAGCCCTTGATGCGATGCGGACGCCGGCGGCAGTGCCGGTATCTGCCAGGCCGTTGGTTTCCCCGAGCGGACGTGACAATGTGATGCCTTTTTCGTGAATAATCAGCCCGCCCTGAACATTCCCGCTCAGCATATTATGATCGCGGCTGTGATTGATGCTGCCGCGGATATCGCCCAGATCATGCCGCCAGCGCAATTCTGCACTCTTATGGTGAACAGCTTCCTGTTGCTGATACCGGTGAGTAACTGAATACCCGAGACGTTGCTCATCCCCCGTCAGGCCATTTGCTGATGACTGAAAAGATGATTTTCCTGCCTGATGGTGATAATAAAAGTGACTGCGCGCCTGCTGACCGGCAAAATCCAGTGGTACTGACAATGAAACAGACACCCGTTTATCGGCTTTACGGTAATGACTACCGGTACGGTACTGAGCATTCACACCGTAATGCACCCGGCCGGTATGGCTGAAGTAGCCGGCATCCCTGCTTATCAGTGCCCGGTCTCCGCGCCCGCTGTGCCCCGTGCGGTTATAATTATATCCTGACGATACCGCACCGTTGTCTCCCGGTAACGGCTGTACCAGCCGGGTCTGCCATTGCCGTGAGTCCTGTTCATAACCTGCCCCGGCGTTAAGCAATGTCCCGGTCAGTGAAAAAAAATTCTGATAATTGATCCGGTAGCGGGGATTCTGTTTTGCCTCTGTGTGCAGCATCAGGATATCGGCGGAAACTCCGCCTGCCGCCCCCATATTCAGACCTGCTCCGGCTCCGCTGCTCAGGGCATTTTTTGCCGCATAACTACCACCGTATAACGTCAGAAGTGAATTGATACCGTAGGCCGCTGTTCCCTGAACAAACAGCGTTTTTTTGCTGTTTCCGTGCCGGTTGCGCTTTCCGGCATCCAGAGTGTATTTCAGCCGGCCTTCCCGCTGCATAACCGGCACGGACGTTCCGTACTGTGTAAAATGCTGCACAGTACCGTCCGCTTCCTCAAGCGTGATATCCAGCGCCGCGCCCTGATACGCACTGTTCAGGTCATCAATCACAAATTCACCGGCGGGCAGCGGCTCACGGCGGATAACGACACCCTGCTGCCTGATGGTCAGTTCCGCACTCTGTCCGGCGATACCACGGATAACCGGCGCATAGCCCTGCTGATTCAGCGGATACATATCGCTTTGTGAGGCCAGCCTGATCCCCCGGAATACCCTGCTGTCAAACAGCACATCACCACTGAACACGTCCCCCAGCTGTAACTCACTGCGCCAGGGCGCAATAGCGCGGTACATCCGCAAACGCTCTGACTGCCATTGTATTTTCCCGTCCCGGTGCTCTGCTCTGCTGTGATGACGCAGCCGCCAGAATCCGGCATTGAAACCACTTTGCAGTGACAGGGTATGTCCGGTGGTGTGGCTGAACCGGCTGCTGTTGCGGGAGAAGCGGTAATCATAATTAAGCATAAATGCGGTGATACCGGGCTCCCATAACGCAGCATCAGCCCCCCGCTGTTCATCCGTCAGAAAAAACCGCTGCGGAATTGTAATATCCAGCGCCTGCTGTGCGGCGTCAAAATGCAGCGTGACACCACTGACCAGAGCGGCGATATCCTTAATCTGTTCAGTATGATCTGTTGCGGCAAAAGCAGGTGATGCATCAGAACGTAATCCCCATACCAGCCACTGTCTGCGGGTTAACGCAGGCAACAGCGTTTTTTGTTGCAGGTGATACCGGAATTCCAGCCACTGCCCGCTGACAGTCCGCTGATTAACCCTGACGGTGACAAAATAGCGCCCTTCTTCCTGAAACTGCCGCTCACGCAAATACTGAAACTGTGCAGGGTCCATCAGCGGTTCATCGCCGTTCAGGCCAAGCGCTGCCGGATTAAAATATGGCGCGGCAGATATCTTTGCGGAAAAAAAAGCAGGAAGTGCCACCAGAAGAAAAAAATACGGTGTTCTTAATTGCATAATATTATTATTTTTTAAACGTCACAGGTTTGGAAATAATTCCGCCGAAGTCAGAAATATAGCTGATTGTAACTTTGTCTTTATTATGAATTGCAGTTACCGGGACAGTGAGCGATTCAAACGGAACAATCATATCTGAAACGGTATGTTCTTTATCATTCACAGTGACATCCCTGACAGTAATATGAAAAGGCGTATCATTAATAATATTTATTTTATTACCACTTCGTTCATACCGCAGGTTATTATAATCCGGTTCAGTTATCCCCCGGGGACGATAGAAAAACTTAAATTTCGAATTAATAACAACCTGAAGTTTATTTTTTCTGTGTTCTTCTGTTTCCGGAATCCCGCGGACATTCAGCCAGAGTAATGATTCTCTGTCATCCGGGAAAGCCGCTTGTTTCAGCATGACACGCAAAATACCTTTTTTTCCTGCATCCAACTGGAAGAGAACCGGAGTGAGAATAAAGTTCTTACTTTTTGTAATGCCATCCTCTTTTTCAATCCAGCCCTGAATTAAATACGCTGTTTTTTTATCGGTATTATCAACAGGAACTGCGATCATTTTTTTATCCTGCGGATAAATAAACCTGGTTCCGCCGACGACGACTGCCGCAACGGCCTGATTTATCATCAGGTAAATAATAATAAGAAAAGTAAAATAGTTTTTCATCGTGCAGATTATCCGTGGCGGCAACGGGCATTGCCGCCGGTATTAACAGTTACTCGTAAGAAACCGTATAATTAATAGTTGCATTACCTTCGCCGGGTGTTGCCAGCCCCGTTGCCTGATAGGCTGCGCTATAGGTCAGCGTGTAATCCCGTGAATCCGGTGTCAGAGCAATATCACGATAGCCTTCTGCGGGCGTTATCTGATAGTTACCGGAAGTGGTAATAACGATACCAACATTACCGGCACTGTTATCATTCGCATCCAGTGCAAACAGTGCAGGATTATCATTATGTGCGGTACCTGTCATTTTTATTTGCAGGGATTTCATTGATAATGAACAATTTGTTATAGCAATATCGAAATTTTCAGGAGGTGTTCTGTCATCTCTGTTTTTCAGCAGGGCTGCTGAATGATTTTTGAGATCAACATCAATATCTTTCTGAGTAATATCACAACTGGAGTCGGTAATATTACCGCTAAAATTAATGCTGCCATTAATTTCCGTCGGTTCTTTACGCTCCGCCTCAATAAAAGGATCTTCATCGGCAGCAAATGTATTGACTGATAACAATATCAGAGAAGTGATTAATAATTTTCTTTTTAAATAAGACATAAATATTTACCTTGAAAGTATACAAATTATATATAATTTTAATGCTATGAATTATATTGCACAGATTATCAGCACTGAAACCTGACAGGCGTAAAACAATATCAGCAGTAGTTAAACAAATACAAAACAAAAATAAGATAATGAAGAATAAAAAACATCACACTACCGGAACAGATCTTACTCCCTTTATTGATTTATTTATTTAATAAAAAAGCCACCTCTATTAAGGTGGCTTATTGATATTTAATTGGTATTGATATTATTTATTTCTTCATATCCAGTGCCGTTAATTCTGCAATCCGCATAATCACAGAAACAGCCTGTTCCATCCCTTCCAGTGAAATAAACTCGTGTTTACTGTGGAAGTTATAACCGCCGGTGAACAGGTTCGGGCACGGCAGGCCGCGATAAGAGAGCTGCGCACCGTCAGTACCGCCACGGATCGGTTTGATATCCGGTTCAATATCGCAGTCAATCATGGCTTGTTTTGCCAGTTCAATCACATGCGGGTGTTTCACCACATGGTCGCGCATATTGTAATAGCTGTCATCAATCGTCAGCTCAATATAGCAGTCCGGATGCAGGCCTTTACCGACTTTTTCCGCAATAGCAATGATATTACTTTTGCGTTTTTCAAAGTTGTTACGGTCAAAATCACGGATGATATAGTGCATTTCCGCACGTTCGACAGTACCTTTAATACTTTGCAGATGATAGAAACCCTCATACCCTTCGGTATTTTCAGGAGTTTCTTCCGGTGGTAATTCGCTGTGGATACGGGTTGCCAGTGACAGCGCATTCACCATCACGCCCTTGGCACTGCCGGGATGCACATTATTCCCCTCAATACGGATAGAGACCGCCGCCGCATTGAAGTTCTCGTATTCCAGTTCACCGACGCCACCGCCATCAACAGTATAAGCCCACTGCGCACCGAATTTTTTCAGATCCACATACTGCGCGCCGCGGCCGATTTCTTCATCCGGTGTAAATGCAATACGGATATCCCCGTGCGGAATATCACTGTTTTTCAGGCGGACCATCGCGGTGATAATTTCCGCAATACCCGCTTTGTCATCCGCGCCCAGCAGGGTTTTCCCGTCAGTCATAATCAGGGTTTTGCCCAGCATGGTGTGCAGTACCGGGAACATGACCGGTGACAGCACCTCATCACCGATACCCAGGGCGATATCACCGCCGCGGTAATTTTCCAGAACCTGAGGATTCACATTACGCCCGGAGAAATCCGGTGAGGTATCAAGGTGAGAAATAAAACCAATGACCGGTACCGGCCAGTCAACATTCGCCGGTAGTGTGGCCATCACACAGCCGTTGTCATCCAGCGAGACATCTGATAACCCCAGCGTTTTCAGCTCTTTTTCCAGAGCACGCGCCAGCCTTAACTGACCATCGCTGCTCGGCGTCAGTTTCGCTGATGGCTTCGACTGCGTGTCAAAAGAGACATAACCGAAAAAGCGCTCTAATAACTTATCCATGTGTTCCCCCAATAACATTGATTTCCTATTATCGGGGAAACATAAATTGAGTTATTGCGTCAAATCAGATTTAGTGTTGTTAATCTGCGTCAGTAACTGACGGACATACTCCGGCACCACCTGTCCGGCAGGTCCGTAGTGACACTCCTCAAACTCACTCTGTACCTTGCTCGGCTCCAGATTAAGCTCGACAGTATGCGCCCCGCACAACCGTGCCTCATGAACAAACCCGGCAGCCGGATAAACATGCCCGGAAGTGCCGATGGCGATAAAGATATCCGCATCATTCAGCGCCTGATAGATTTCATCCATGCCGAACGGCATTTCACCGAACCAGACAATATGCGGCCGCAGCGGTGACGGGAACTGGCAGCAGTGACAGCGCTCATCGGCAGACAGATCACCGGTACACGACTGAACCTGGCCGGACATGGCACAGCGGATTTTCAGCAGTTCGCCGTGCATATGAATGATCCGCTGACTGCCTGCGCGTTCATGCAGGTTATCAATATTCTGGGTGACCAGCAGGAAGTTATCCCCCAGCACCTGTTCCAGCTCTGCCAGTGCAAGATGTGCCGGGTTCGGCTGCACGTCCGGGGACTGCAACTGACGGCGGCGGTCATTATAAAACTGCTGTACCAGACGCGGATTGCGGGCGTAACCTTCCGGTGTCGCCACATCTTCGATATTGTGCTCTTCCCACAGCCCGTCTTCCGAACGGAATGTGCGGATACCGGATTCGGCAGAAATTCCCGCCCCCGTCAGCACAACAATTTTCGGTTTAAACTGATCCATTTTCCCGGCCATCCATTTGTCGCGATAGAAAAAGCGTAAGTGAAAACGCTGGCGCAGGATCCGCCGCTGTTTGCGTAATTTTCTTAATCGGTGCGTTCTGCGCATCATCCGGCCTTTGTTCATCACTGTCTCCGTTCAGGGTAATGCATCTGCACTTCGGTTTCAAAAAATCCTTTCAATTTATACGGGTTTTACTGCCCGCTCAGAATACGCGCCGGTTCAAGACGGCAGGCGCGTCTCGCCGGATACCAGCTTGCCAGCAGACTCAGTACAATGGTGGTTAAGACCACATACAGCAGATCCGTCAGCCGCAGCTCCGACGGCAGAAAATCAATAAAATAGACATCGCCGGACAGCAGTTTATGTCCGATAAGCCACTCAACGCCCCGGATAAGCGGTGTCAGATTCAGCGCCGCCAGCGTGCCCAGTACCGCCCCGCTGATACAGCCGACCATACCGGTCAGCAATCCGTACCAGAGGAAAATAGCGCGGATCAGGCTGTCTTTTGCCCCCAGCGTGCGCAGAATGGCGATATCACCGCTTTTGTCTTTTACCGCAATAATCAGGGTAGAAACAATATTAAAGCACGCCACACCAATCACCAGAATCATCGCCAGATACATAATACTGCGCACTAACTGAATGTCGCTGTACATGTAACCGTATTCGTTGATCCAGCTTTTATAGAAAACGTGTTCACGGCTGGCTTCTGCCGCCCGCAGAACAATATCATTGGCATTGAAGACATTATCCGTACGGATTTCAATACCGGTGACACCCTCACCGTAATCCAGATACTGCTGAGCATCTGCCAGCGGGATCAGCGCCAGCCGGTGATCCAGCATGCCGCTCAGGCGGAAAACACCAGCGACCTGCAAGCGGATGCGTTTCGGCTGTAACAGGCGCTCAGTGCTGTCATGATTCGGGATCATGATAGTGAGCCATTCTCCCGGTGCAACGCCGAGAGATTTCGCCGCGCCGTCACCGAGGATTATCTGACTTTTCCCGGCCTGAAATCCGGCCCAGGCATTATCCGCGACAAACTCCGGCAGCCCGCTGACCGCCGGCTGAGTGGCCGGGTCCACTCCCATCAGCTGCATTGCCTGCAATTTACTGCCTTTCTCCGCCAGTCCGGTAAACTCGATATACGGGCTGGCCGCGACCACACCGGGGGTATTTTTTATCCGCAGCAGACTCTGCGCCCAGGTGTCAAACGGCTGCTCAACGGTGGAAATCTGTCCCTGCGGCACCACGGAAAGCACCCGGTTCTCCAGCTCGCGCTCAAAGCCGTTCATGGCGCTCAGCCCGATAATCAGTACCGCCACCCCGAGCGTGATCCCCAGAGTGGAAATCACGGAAATCAGCGAGACCATTCCCGCCCGTTTCCGCCCTTTGCTGAAACGCAGCGCAGTCAGTAATGACAGCGGTAATGCATTCATAGCGCCGTCTCCGGCTGTGCATTCAGAATACCGTCACGCATTTCCATCTGACGTCCCATTTTCGCCGCCAGAGAGAGATCGTGAGTCACCACCAGAAACGCCGTGCCGAGTGTCTGATTCAGTTCGGATAACAGATCAAAAATACTTTGCGCATTGCGCTGATCCAGGTTACCGGTCGGTTCATCCGCCAGCACCAGCGACGGCTTGTTCACCAGCGCACGGGCAATCGCCACCCGCTGGCGTTCCCCGCCGGAAAGCTCAGACGGACGATGATGCGCCCTCGCTGCCACACCGACCCGTTCCAGCATATCACCTGCCTGTGCCAGGGCTTTATCCCGCGCCATGCCGCCGATCAGCAGCGGCATCGCCACGTTTTCCGCCGCCGTAAAGTCCGGCAGCAGATGGTGAAACTGGTAAATAAAACCCATTTCCGCATTACGCAGTGCAGACAGCGCATTCTGGCTCATAGCGGAGAGTGCGGTGCCGTTAAAAATCACCTCACCGGAGGTCGGGGAATCCAGCCCGCCGAGCAGATGCAGCAGTGTACTTTTCCCCGAACCGGAGCTGCCGACAATCGCCAGCATATCCCCGCGCCGGAGTTCAAAATTGACCTGTTTCAGGACATCAGTTTCCACTGTGCCCTCATGATAGGATTTGCATAACTGACGACATGCCAGTAATAACTCACTCATAACGTAAAGCCTCCGCGGGTTGTACCGCTGCCGCCCGCCACGCAGGCCAGAGTGTGGATAATAAAGAGATAAGCATGGCTGCCGCGCCGATAGTTATCACGCGCAGCGGCTCAATCACCGTCGGCAGGGCGATTCCTTTCGGGATCAGCCCCAGCAGCGGCATCAGAATATTCAGCTGTGAAGAGAGCAGCGTGCCCAGCAGGACGCCGATCACTGAGCCGAGAATCCCCGCTCCGGCACCCTGGATCATAAAGATCAGCATAATTTTCCCGCGTGTCATACCCAGCGTTTTCAGGATGGCCACTTCGGTCTGTTTTTCCATCACCAGCAGGGCCAGTGAAGTAATGATATTAAATGCGGCCACGGCAATAATCAGGCTGAGCAGCAGCCCCATCATATTTTTCTCCATGCGCACGGCCTGGAAAAATTCGCCTTTCTGTACGCGCCAGTCTGTCCAGACCAGCCCTTCCGGCAATGTCTGCTGACTGAGGCTGTCCACCTGCAACGGCTGTGACAGATAGAGACGCCAGCCGGTGATACTGCCCGCCGGATAGCGCATCAGACGCGCGGCATCTTCCTGATTCATCAGTACCTGAGTGTTATCGGATTCACTGCCCGAGGAGAAAAAACCCGCCACGGTAAACAGACGCTGGCTCGGGATACGTCCCATCGGCGTCAGCTGTGACACATTCGGCACCAGGATACGGACACTATCCCCGCGCTTAAGCCCCATGCGTTTCGCCACGCCCTCGCCGACCACCACATGGTATTGTCCTGCCGCAAGATCAGACGGCCGGGTATTCACCAGATAATCCAGCAGCGGCTCATCCCCCTGCGGGTCAATCCCGGTCACGGAGGCGATCCCCACATTGCCGGTACTCTGCAATACCACGTCGCCGGTCACAATAGGTGCGGTTTTCACCACATCGCGCAGCCCGGCTAATTGTGATACCGGATGCACCTGCGGGTCCAGCACACCGTTTCCGGTGGTGATCACTGCCTGCGGCATAAAATTGAGAATACTCTGCTGTAATGAGCGTTCAAAACCGTTCATCACGGATGTCACGGTGATAAGTGCTGTCACCCCCAGCGTGATGCCGATGGCGGAAAGCAGCGATACGAAACGGGCAAAGCGATCTGTGCCGCGCCCCCGCATGTAACGCAGGCCGATTAAAAATGAGACAGACTGAAACATGAAATCTGAACGCCCCTGTTGCCAAAGCGAAGTGTTCAGGGATAATAAAGGCTCCGGTTGATGAATGGAACCACTCCCGCCCGTTTGCGGCAGTTTTTTTTCATTGACGGTCAGCGTGTTGCCGGTATCAGACCACCTCTGAACCGGCGGCGCGGCGGCCTTTTATTGCCCGGACAAGCCACTCCGGTATGGCAGAACCTTGTTACCTGACAGAAACACGCAGCCCGATGGAAAACCGAATGTCGCTGAAAACACGTTATGAACTTCCGGCCCGTGCCGCAGATACCCGCCAGCTCGGTGAAATGACCGGTGCAGCCTGTGCGGTGGAAGCCGCGTCGATAATTGAACAACACGACGGCCCCGTCATCCTGGTCACCCGCGATATGCAGAATGCCCTGCGGCTGCGGGATGAAATCCGCCAGTTTACCGCACAACCGGCAGAAACCCTCGCCGACTGGGAAACCCTGCCGTATGACAGTTTTTCACCGCACCAGGAGATTATCTCCAACCGGTTATCCACACTGTATCGCCTGCCAACCCTGGAAAAAGGCGCACTGATTCTGCCGGTCAATACATTAATGCAAAAAGTGTGTCCGCCTGAATTTCTCACCAGCCATGCACTGGTGATGGCAAAAGGGGAAAAACTGTCGCGGGATAAGCTGCGTGAAGAGCTGGTTCAGGGCGGTTACCGCAGTGTGGAACAGGTGCTGGAGCACGGCGAGTTTGCGATTCGCGGCGCATTACTGGATCTGTTCCCGATGGGCAGTGAACTGCCGTTCCGGATTGATTTCTTTGATGATGAAATCGACAGCCTGCGCACCTTTGATGTCGATACCCAGCGCACCCTGGATGAGGTGAACGCAATCAATCTGCTGCCCGCCCATGAGTTCCCGACGGATAAAGATGCCATAGAACAGTTCCGCAGTCAGTGGCGGGAAATCTTCGAAGTGCGCCGTGATCCGGAACATATTTATCAGCAGGTCAGCAAAGGTACGCTGCCCGCCGGGATTGAATACTGGCAGCCGCTGTTTTTCACCGCACCGCTGGTGCCGTTATTTGATTATCTGCCTGACAACACGCTGCTGGTTACCCAGGATTTGCAGGAGTCCGCCGACCGCTTCCGCCGCGATGTACAGCAGCGCTTTGAAAGCCGGGGTGTCGACCCGATGCGGCCATTGCTGCCGCCGTCACAACTGTGGCTGACACCGGAAGAACTCAATCAGCAGATGAAAACGCTGCCGCGTGTGCAGCTTAATAATGACAAACTGCCGCGCAAAGCCGCTAATACTAACCTCGGCTACACCCCGCTGCCGGATCTGAAAGTCAATCCGCAACTGAAATCCCCGCTTGACCCGCTGCGCCGTTTCCTGGAAAGCACAGACGCTGCCGTGATTTTCTCGGTGGAAAGTGAGGGACGCCGCGAAAGCGTGCAGGAGCTGCTGGCGCGGATCAAAATCAAACCGGCGGAAATCCGCAGTTTGCAGGATGCAACCGTACCGGGTATTTATGTCATGATCGGCGCTGCCGAGCACGGTTTTGTTGATAATGAGCGCCAGCGCGTCCTGATTTGTGAAAGCGATATGCTGGGTGAGCGCGTGGTGCGCCGCCGTCAGGACACCCGCCGTACGATTAATACTGACACGCTGATCCGCAACCTCGCGGAACTGCGCCCCGGCCAGCCGGTGGTACATCTGGAGCACGGTGTCGGCCGTTATCAGGGATTAACCACTCTGGAAGCCGGAGGGATCAAAGCAGAATACCTGATCCTCACCTATGCCGGGGAAGACAAACTGTATGTGCCGGTATCGTCCCTGCATCTGATCAGCCGTTATGCCGGGGGTGCGGATGAAAGCGCGCCGCTGCATAAACTCGGGGGCGAGGCGTGGAGCAAAGCCCGTCAGAAAGCGGCGGAAAAAGTCCGCGATGTGGCCGCTCAGTTACTGGATATTTATGCACAGCGGGCCGTCAAACCCGGTTTCGCGTTTAAGCATGATCGCGAACAATACCGCGAATTTTGTCAGTCTTTTCCGTTTGAAACCACCGCAGACCAGGAACAGGCTATCAATGCCGTGCTGAGCGATATGTGCCAGCCGGTGGCAATGGACAGGCTGGTGTGCGGTGATGTCGGTTTCGGTAAAACCGAGGTCGCCATGCGCGCAGCGTTCCTCGCCGTCAATAACCATAAGCAGGTTGCCGTGCTGGTCCCGACCACCCTGCTGGCGCAGCAGCATTATGATAACTTCCGTGACCGTTTCGCCAACTGGCCGGTGCGGATTGAGGTTCTTTCCCGTTTCCGCAGCGCCAAAGAGCAGCAACAGGTGCTGGATGATACCAAAGAAGGTAAGGTGGACATCATTATCGGCACACACAAGCTGTTGCAGAGTGATGTGCACTGGCATGATCTCGGCCTGCTGGTGGTGGATGAAGAACACCGTTTCGGCGTCCGTCATAAAGAACGGATTAAGGCCATGCGGGCCAATGTGGATATCCTGACCCTCACCGCCACCCCGATCCCGCGCACGCTGAATATGGCGATGAGCGGCATGCGTGACCTCTCTATTATCGCCACACCACCGGCAAGACGGCTGGCGGTGAAAACCTTTGTCCGTCAGTATGATGAGCTGGTGGTGCGGGAGGCGATTCTGCGTGAGGTATTGCGCGGCGGTCAGGTCTATTATCTCTACAACGATGTGGAAAACATTGAAAAAGCCCGTGACCGTATTGCGGAGCTGGTGCCGGAAGCCCGTGTGGCGATCGGCCACGGACAGATGCGTGAGCGCGAACTGGAACGGGTGATGACTGATTTCCACCACCAGCGTTTTAATGTCCTGGTATGCACCACGATTATTGAAACCGGTATCGATATTCCCAGCGCCAATACCATTATCATCGAACGGGCCGATCATTTCGGGCTGGCACAGCTGCATCAGTTGCGCGGCCGTGTCGGGCGTTCACACCATCAGGCCTATGCCTATCTGCTGACACCGCATCCGAAAGCGATGACCACCGATGCCCATAAACGTCTGGAAGCTATCGCCTCGCTGGAAGATCTGGGTGCCGGGTTTGCGCTCGCCACACACGACCTGGAAATCCGGGGTGCAGGTGAACTGCTGGGGGACGATCAGAGCGGCCAGATGGCCAGCATCGGTTTCACCCTTTATATGGAATTGCTGGAAAGTGCAGTCGATTCCCTGAAAAACGGCAAAGAGCCGTCGCTGGAAGATCTCACCCAAAATCAGACCGAAGTGGAGCTTCGCATGCCTGCTCTGCTGCCGGACGATTATCTGCCGGATGTCAGTATGCGCCTTTCCTTCTATAAGCGGATTGCCAGTGCGCGCAGTGATACCGAACTGACAGAACTGAAGATTGAGCTGATTGACCGTTTCGGCCTGCTGCCCGATGCCGGACGCCACCTGCTGGCGGCTGCCGGTTTGCGCTTACAGGCGCAGCAACTCGGGATACGCCGGATTGAAGCACAGGAGAAAGGCGGTTTTATCGAATTCAGTGAGAAAAACCATGTCGATCCTGCTTACCTGATCGGGCTGCTGCAAAACAACCCGAAACAGTACCGGCTGGACGGCCCGTCAAAACTGAAGTTTATCTGTGACCTGACCGATCGTACCAAACGTATTGAGTTTGTCGCGGATTTACTGACGGCCTTTGCCGCTCATCCTGCATAACGCACAACATCCTCACTATCAGGCAGGTGCCGGTTTCGGCCGGCACCGTCGCAATGAATAAAAATCCACTTATTGTGAATATTGATTTGCAAGGAGATTGTTAGTTCGGTTAGTATTTACCAAAATATAATGACAACAACAGGGTAAATACTATGGATCGTCGTTCGTTTCTGAAATCAACAGGGATCGCACTCGGCGGCTTAACCGCTGCTTCTCTGATCAGTACCGGTCATGCCGCCACTGATACCGTTTCTCCCGCTGTTAAAGCCATGCCGCTCAGTGCAGAAAATCCGCTGCTGCTGAACTTCAATGAAAATTCGTTGGGGATGTCACCGAAAGCCCGTCAGGCGATTATCAATGCACTTCCCGGCGCGTTCCGTTATCCGGATGCTGCCCGCGAAGCGCTGATTGAACAAATCGCCGCGCATTTCTCACTGACACCAGAACACATCAGCCTCGGAAATGGCTCTTCAGAAACCATTCAGGCAGCAGTGCAGATGCTGGTGGCGGAAGCACAGAAAAAACAGCAGCCGGTACAACTGATTGTTCCGGACCCGACCTTTAATTATGCCGAACTGTATGCTGAGCCGCTGGGTGTGAATATTGTCAAAGTCCCGCTGAAAGCCGATCTCTCTTTCGACCTCACGGCGATGCAGGCAATTGCGGATAACTTTGCCGGTCATTCGGTTATCTATATCTGTAATCCGAATAACCCGACTGCCATGATCACCCCGGCCTCACAACTCGCGCAGTGGGTTAATCAGGCTCCGCCGCAGCAGAATTTTATTATTGATGAGGCTTATGCAGAATTTGTATCTGACCCGCAATTTAAAAGTGCGGTTGAATGGGTGTCTGCCGGTAAATCCAATATTATTGTGACCCGGACATTCTCAAAAATATTTGCCCTGGCCGGGCTTCGTGTCGGTTATGGTATTGCCGTACCGGCAGTGACAGAACAGATAAATAACTTCAATTCTATCGATAATACTAATATAGCAGGCGCTGTTTCCGCACTGGCATCCCTGAATGATAAACCGTTTATTGATTACAGCCGTCATTCAACGGATGTAGCGCGGGAAATTGTGGTGGCCGCACTGAAAGAATTAAACCTGCCTTATGCACCATCACAGGCTAATTTTATCTTCCACAAAGTGGACGGAGATGTAAAAACCTATCAGCAGCGGATGAAAGAGAACCATATTATGGTCGGCCGTGAATTTCCGCCGGTTACCGGCTGGAGCCGTCTGACATTAGGGACACCGGAAGAGATGCAGCAATTCGTTGCGGTATTAAAACAGTTCCGTCAGAAAGGCTGGGTTTAATTTCCGGTTATATTAAATAAAATTGACTGATACCGGTTTACTGAATAAACCGGTATTTTCTTTTTTTGTCCGCAGCACAATTTATTTTACGCTATCCAGCCCCGGTAAAATGATCAGCCGCCCTGAATTATCCACCGGCATCGCATCACCCGGATTATAATTGATTCTGACCTTACCGACGGTATTGTTAATTTTATATACCACATCGTAGCCGATAACCCGCTGCTCATAAGTGTACGCTGTGGTGCAGGAGCGGTATGTCGGGCCGCCGTACACCTTCGGTTCATGCAGCAGTGTTTCATACAGCAGATACGGGGTACACACCTGTTCCGTCGGGTGAACGATATCCAGAAGCTCCCGTTTATACGGCCCCGGCATGGTTGTCAGGTCACAGTATTCGTGGCGCACCGGTATCGTCGCCGTAATCGGTTCTGATGAAAGAACCTCAGCAACAGCGGGACGTTTATGTTTTATCACAGCAAGGGAAATAATTACCGCAAAAATAACAAAAAGAAGCCCGAGCCCTGTAACAGTTATTCGTGATAACGGTTTCCATTTAGTTTTATTCATTGTCAAATTATCTAAATATCCAACGGTAATTGTTAGGATTATTCCTATCGCACAACGGGGGGTATTTTTTAACTGTTTATCTGTCGTGCTATATTCCTTCAGTGCCGCTAAATAAAGGTTAAATAATATTGAATTAAAATCTTGTCCCTGTAATTTATTAATTCAATACGGCTGTGTGTGTACTGACAACGATCAACATTCATTAATAAATGAGCAGTATCTGCCTTATTTTGTTCATTACTACCGGAATTATCTGTTAGTGATGATACTGAGCGTCTGTTTAATAATACCTTTTTTGTGCCACCTCAAATTTGAGTGTTCTGTATTTCCTTGTGTTCAGCAGGGTTTCTTACTGATAAAAAATGACGCCCGGAGGCGTCATTTTTAGCGGAGATCAAATTAGTGCAGTTTCAGCCGCGGCCGGATAATCCGGTTTATTCCGCCGACCAGCATCATCAGCCCGGTTTTTATATAACCGTGCAGCGCTATCTGGTGCATACGGTACAATGAAATATACATCACGCGGGCGATCCGCCCTTCAATCATCATATTTCCGCGCATCAGGTTCCCCATCAGACTGCCGACCGTACTGAAACGGGACAGAGAGACCAGAGAGCCGTGATCTTTAAACACATAATCCTTCAGCGGCTTATCATTAAGCACCGCAAGGATGTTGTGATAGCAGCGGGTGGCCATCTGGTGTGCTGACTGTGCACGCGGCGGAACAAATCCGCCCTCTTTTTTCGGGCAGGATGAACAGTCACCGATAGCAAAAATCGCGTCATCGCGGGTGGTCTGGAGCGTTGGTTTGACCATCAGCTGATTGATGCGGTTAGTTTCCAGTCCGCCGATCTCTTTCAGGAAATCCGGCGCCTTGATACCGGCTGCCCAGACCATCAGGCTCGCGGTAATATGCTCACCGTCTTTGGTGTTCAGGCCGGATTCATCGGCACTGGTCACCATAGTCTGTGTCATGACTCTTACGCCCAGCTTGCTCAGTTCCTGATGTGCGGCACCGGCAATTTTCGGCGGCAGTGCAGGCAGAATGCGCTCACCCGCCTCCACCAGCGTCACATTCAGCGCATCCGTGTTCAGACCTTTAAAACCGTAGCTGTGAAGCTGCTCAACGGCGTTATACAGTTCTGCGGACAATTCCACCCCGGTCGCACCACCGCCGACAATGGCGATATTCACTTTTTCGCCTTCGCCGTGGCTGGCGGAATATTTCAGGAACAGGTTCAGCATCTCATTATGGAAACGTTTTGCCTGTGACGGACTATCGAGGAAGATACAGTTCTCTTTGATCCCCGGCGTCCCGAAATCATTGGAAGTACTGCCCAGCGCCATTACCAGGATGTCATAATCCAGGTTACGTTCCGGTACCAGCAGGTCACCGTTGTTATCACGGATTTCCGCCAGGGTGATATTTTTGCTGTCGCGATCCAGTCCGGTCATAGAGCCCAGCTGGAAATTAAAATAGTGATTACGGGCATGTGCCAGGTAGCTCAGGGCATCCACGCCGTCATCCAGAGAACCGGTCGCCACTTCGTGTAACAGCGGTTTCCACAGGTGGCTGCTGTTGCGATCGACCAGAGTGATTTCTGCTTTTTTCTTCTTACCCAGTTTGTGGCCGAGCTGCGTTGCCAGTTCCAGCCCGCCTGCGCCACCGCCGATAATCACAATCTTCGTATTCGGTGTAGTCATAACATCCTCTGAAAAATAATCTAACGTTATCTCAGGGCTCTTCAGGAAAAACAGTGAGATAACATCAGACAAAACTGAATCGTGTCACACCATGGTATACCACAACAGGTAATTTGGTCATACCATATTTGATCATAATCAAATTTTGGGTAATCCGGCGGTAAAATGCAAACATTATTTTAAAGTTAACAAGAATATTTTACTTTTGGTTTACCTCTGATGTTTTCTTTAATCACCGGATTAACTTTTCACAGTCACTCATGGAAAAAGCCTGTTATCTTGCTGATCCGCCAGCAGAAAGTTATTGATATAGCGCAATGACCGGAAAGATACGTAAGAGATAACGCACAGGGAAGGCAGTTTTGAGACAGGAATCGCTTCAGTTGAGGCGTAAAAAAACCGCGCCTTCAGCAGACGCGGCCATTTTACTGATATCAGGCTTTTTTAAACGGAGTTTTAAACGCTTTGATTTCCTGTAAATGACGGGACAGATCTTTAAATTTATGAGCCTGCTCTTCATCCCAGATAACCTGGTAGTAAGGCGATAAAGTATCATGCGCACGCTGACTATCCAGTGCCTCATCATTGCGGGACAACAACACCAGGCAGTTCTGCCGGTTCAGGGTGCGGAAATCCGAAATACACTTGGTCATGATATCCAGATACTCTTCCGGGCGGTCAATTTTGCCTTCCATATTTTCATACGGGAACAGGTTCGGGTTCACCATCACCTGACGAATTCCGCACAGGTAGCCGACACGTTCAGCCCAGAAGCCTCCCAGCCCCACGCCCAGCACAATGGCCGGACCGTCGCTCTGTTTTACCGCTTTATCCACTTCGGTCAGCAGATATTTCATGTCATAACGCGGATGCAGTGTGCTGTAACTGATAAAACGGACATCCGGGTCCGCAAATTTCAGCTGCATCACTTTTTCATGATTGCCCGGGCTGGTTGAATCAAATCCATGAAGATAAATAATCATGCTCGCTCCTGCCATTGTTCGTGTAATACGGATAGGGTTTTGTTCGCCTGCTGCCAGCGCTCACTGCGCTGCAATTCGGCCAGATCATAACCTTTACCCCGATGATACAACTTATCAATACGTTGTGCCGTGATAACAGGCAAATTATCAAGGATAGTCACAGCACCTTTACGGTTATTACAGACCAGGATCATATCGCAGCCCGCATCCAGTGATGCCTGACCGCGTTCGGCATAGCCGCCCATGACCGCCGCCCCTTCCATTGACAGGTCATCAGAGAAAATCACCCCGTCAAACCCGAGCTGCTGACGCAGTACTGATTTCAGCCAGTACGGCGATCCGCTGGCCGGACGATCATCAATCTGAGTGTAAATCACATGAGCAGGCATGACGGCATCGAGCAGACCACGCTGGATAAATTCACGGAAAATCGCCATGTCTTTACCGCGGATCACCGCCGGGTCGCGTTCATCACGCGGCGTTTCTTTGTGGGAGTCCGCACTGACCGCGCCGTGTCCCGGGAAGTGTTTACCGGTACTCGGCATTCCGGCACTGCGCATACCGCGCACAAAACGCTCCGCCATCTGCGCCGCAATATCGCCGTCCTCATGGAACGCACGTGAGCCGATAGCCGCACTGCCATGCCCCAGATCCAGCACCGGCGCAAAACTGATATCAATATCCATGGCGATCATTTCCGCCGCCATCAGCCAGCCCGCTTCTTCTGCCATCGCAGAGCCGGTGAGCGGGTCATTCAGCAGTGCAAAAGATTGCGCCGCCGGCAGACGGGTAAAACCCTCTTTAAACCGCTGAACGCGTCCGCCTTCCTGATCAACCGCAATCACCACACGGTTGTCGCGGGTGGCTTCACGGATCTGCCGCGTCAGTTCACGCAGCTGTGCCGTGTCATGGAAATTACGGGTAAAAAGAATCACTCCCCCGACAGAAGGGTGGCGCAGAATCTCGCGCTCTTCGCTGTCCAGCTCATACCCTTCAACATCTAACATTACAGGACCCATGGTGACACCTCGTTATATTTACCTGAGCCCGGCGGCTGCTTTCAGCGCGGCCGGGTATTGCAGAAACTGCGGGTCGCCGGTTTGTCCCCAGCGGCTCTCAAACCACATAACCATCATATAATCTGCCCGTGCCTGCCAGCGGCAGGTCTGCGCCAGTACGCGCTGCGGACAGTGATAAGCAGAATAATAACGCAGAAAAGTGTGAATTAACGTCAATGACCAGTTATTGGCACGAAAAAGTGTGGCGAGAGAGAGGCCGATATCCGTGTCAGCGGCGTATTCCCAGTCAATCAGATGCAGATCACCCGCTGCGGTCACGATATTACCGGGATGGATATCCATATGTGCA
>OJJS01000030.1_pt1 | contig 44922 bp, 37 predicted proteins | sample 1596371 | NCBI WGS metagenome assembly OJJS01 (sample SAMEA4350116, study PRJEB24818) | metagenome | biome: human; feature: gut; material: faeces | place: Denmark | collected 2013-09 | reverse complement strand
ATATCAAACAGAACTTAATAAATTAAATTAATGTAAATATTTTGCACGAATAATTAACTTATTTCGGATTTTGTCAAAAATACTGAAAACAGCGCAAAAAAGCCGGTGACAGTTACCCTGCCACCGGCTGAATATCCGCCTGTTATTTCACCGGATTACAAACGTTCAATCACCATGGCAATCCCCTGCCCGCCACCGATGCATAATGTCGCCAGCCCGGTGGTCTTATTCTGAGCCTGTAATGCATGCAGCAGTGTCACCAGGATACGGGCACCACTCGCACCAATCGGGTGACCCAGGGCAATCGCCCCGCCGTTGATGTTTACTTTGTCAGGATCAAAACCCAGGTCACGGCCGACAGCGAGGAACTGGGAAGCAAATGCTTCGTTGGCTTCAATAAGGTCGATGTCTTTCAGTGACAGCCCGGTTTTCTCCAGCACTTTCCGCGTGGCCGGAACCGGCCCCAGCCCCATCATCGACGGTGAAACCCCGCCGGAGGCATAACCCCGGATACGGGCAAGCGGCGTCAGTCCCAGTGATTTGGCACGGGTTTCCGTCATCAGCATCAGCGCTGCCGCACCGTCATTGATACCGGAGGCATTACCGGCAGTCACCGTTCCCGCTTTATCAAAGGCCGGGCGCAGTTTCGCCAACCCTTCTGCTGTTGATCCGGCTTTCGGGAATTCATCAGTATCCACCACGATATCCCCTTTACGGCTTTTCACCGTAACCGGCACGATTTCCGCCTTAAAGGCCCCGCGCTCAATCGCACTGACCGCTTTCTGCTGCGATGACAGTGCCAGCGCATCCTGCTCTTCGCGGGTCAGGTTATAGGCTTTGGCGATGTTCTCTGCCGTGATCCCCATGTGATAATTATTTTCAGCACACAGCAGACCGTCACGCAGGATCACATCGTGCACCGTACCGTCACCCAGCCGGTAACCCCGGCGGGCACGGCTGTCCAGCAGATACGGTGCCTGACTCATATTTTCAGTACCGCCCGCGATAATAATGTCCGCATCACCGCTGCTGATCGCCTGTGCGCCCAGCGCGACACTCTTCAGGCCGGAGCCGCACACTTTATTGACAGTGAAAGCACAGGCACTTTCCGGTATGCCGCTGCGCAGCAGGATCTGACGCGCGGGGTTTTGTCCGAGCCCCGCCTGTAATACGTTTCCCATAATAACTTCATCCACCAGCCCCGGTTCCAGCTGCGTTTTTTTCAGTAACGCGCTGACCACTGCCGAGCCGAGTTCTACTGCACTGACATCTGCCAGTGCGCCGTTAAAGTTGCCGATTGCGGTACGTACGGCACTGACAATAACGATATTTTCCATTGCAAAATCCTTACTGTTTAGTATCTGTCAGAAGAAAACGAGGCCAAGAATAAAAATCGGAGCCGATAGCAGCAGGGCAGTGATGCAGTACCCCATAATGTCCCTGACCCCCAGACCGGCAATCGCCAGTGCAGGAAGTGCCCAGAACGGCTGCGCCATGTTCATCCACTGTTCACCGTAGGCAATCGCCATCACGGATTTACCGAGATCAGCTCCCAGCGCCTGGGCAGCAGGAATAACAAACGGCCCCTGAATCACCCAGTGACCGCCGCCTGACGGTACGGCGAAGTTGATCAGCGCAGAGCTGAAGAAGGTCATCAGCGGGAAGGTTTCTTTGTTAGCAACGTTAATGAAGAATTCAGTGATAAGTCCGCCCAGTCCGGAGCCTTCCATCATGAGCTGGATACCGGCATAGAACGGGAACTGTACGAGTATTCCGGCGGTACTGCGGGCGGCGGCACTGACGGCACGCATATACGCCATCGGGGTTTTATGCAGCAGCAGACCGGTCAGCAGGAAAATCATATTCACGGTGTTAATGGTGATGTTGAAACCGTTTTTGATGAAATACATGCCGAGGAACGTGAAGCCCAGAATCCCGATAATCCACGCGATAAGGCGGCTTTCTTCCATCCGGAGAGAAACCGGCGCGTCTTCCGGTAATTTTTTCTGGAAATCCGGCTCTTCTTCGAGCAGCGCCGGGTCGATCATCATGATGTCGTCTTTGCGCGGCATCATCATGCGGGTGACAAACGGCATCACCAGAATCAGTGTCAGGGTGATAAACAGGTTATACCCGGTGAACATGGTCTGGCTGACAGGAATAAGCCCGGCGATATGCTCGACAGGGTTACCCGGTGTGGCGGCCAGCAGCGGCATGGAGCCGGAGAAACCGCCGCCCCAGGTCATAAACCCGATATAGGCACAGGCGATCAGCAGCGGGTAGTCAGAGCCGGGAACACGGCGGGCCACTTCGCGGGCAAACATCGCGCCGACCACCAGTCCGAAACCCCAGTTAATGACACAGGCAACCGAGCCGAAAAACGTCACCAGCATCACCCCCTGAACCGGGGTTTTTGCCAGTGAGGCAGTCAGCCGCAGAATGCGTTTAACCGGCGGGGAGCTGGCCAGCGCGTGACCGGTCACGATGATCAGCGCCATCTGCATCCCGAACGCCAGCAGGTTCCAGAATCCGTTCCCCCATAAGTTCACCAGATCCATCGGTGTGCTTGGTGTGAGTGCCAGCGCGATGACAAACGTCAGCATGGTCAGCAGCATTGCGAAGATCAGCGGATCCGGCAGATAGCGGCTCACCACACGGGTCATGACTCGTGAGATGCGTCCTATCATACGGCTTCCCCCGCAGTCACCAGCGGCATTTCACAGACATCCGGTGAAACAATAAAATGCGCTGCGGTTTTTTCGCGGATAGTACCGATATCCGTACCCGGCGCGTATTCGCACAAAATCATCTGATCGTTTTCAAAGCGGAATAACGCCAGTTCCGTCACCAGCACATCCACCGCTTTCACGGCGGTCAGCGGCATGGTGCACTCCGGCAGGATTTTGGCGGAACCGTCTTTTGCACAGTGCTCCATGGCTATGATCACTTTGCGCGCACCGGTCACGAGATCCATCGCACCGCCCATACCCGGCACCATTTTGCCCGGTACCACCCAGTTGGCGAGGTTGGCCTGTTCATCCACCTGTAAGCCGCCCAGCACGCTGGCATCCACATGACCGCCGCGGATCAGCGCGAAAGAGAAAGCACTGTCAAACATGGACGCGCCCGGCAGAATACCGCATGGCTGACCGCCTGCATTGACCAGATTCTTATCCGGCGTGGTTACCGGCCCGAGGCCGAGAAAGCCGTTTTCTGACTGTAATGTGATATGCACGCCTTCCGGCAGATAGTTCGCCACCTGTGTCGGCAGCCCGATCCCGAGGTTCACCACATCACCGTCGTTCAGTTCAAGTGCCACACGGCGGGCGATTAATTCTTTTGCATTCATGATGTTTTCCTTATTCTGCAATCAGCCAGTCAATAATTGCCCCTGGTGTGGCAACACAATCCGGGTCGATATCCCCCACCGCGACCATTTCGTCCGGTTCGGCAATGGTGATATCCGCCGCCAGCGCCATCAGCGGGTTAAAGTTGCGGGCACTGAGGTCATAGGTGAGGTTGCCGAGCGGATCGGCTTTTTGTGCCTGAATCAGCGCCAGGTCGGCGCGCAGGGGAAGTTCGAGGAGGTAATCACGGCCATCGAGGGTAATTTTCTGTTTGCCTTCTTCCACGACCGTCCCGACACCGGTCGGGGTGAGGAATCCGCCCAGCCCGGCACCGCCACAGCGGATTTGCTCTGCCAGCGTGCCCTGCGGGATCAGCTGTACTTCCATTTCACCGGCGATCATCCGGCGTCCGGTTTCCGGGTTTGTCCCGATGTGAGAAGCAATGACTTTTTTCACCCGGCCGTTGACGATCAGCGGGCCCAGACCGGTATCCACAAATGCGGTATCGTTGGCGATAATGGTTAACTCTTTGACGCCGGATTCTAATAATTCAGTCATTAAACGCGGCGGTGTACCAACGCCCATAAATCCGCCGACCATAATTGTCATGCCGTCACGAAAAAATTCACCGGCTTTTTTCACCGTTATTTGTTTATTCTTCATAGCACTTCCCTTTTATAAAAAAATATAGACGCAAGGGTAATAGCAAGTGCTATGCCAATAATAAAACTGTATTTTTGTTATAATTTAATTTATGTATTTGATTGAAATTTAATGGCTTTATTTTCACTAAAATAAATCAGTTAACATGTTATAAATAAATAACAAAGGCCGGGCAGTGAAATAAAATGCACAGTGTGAAAAATTATTCACAGTAAAAACAAAAAACACGGTGAAATTATTTACACCGTGTTTTTATTTAAAATGATATTTTTTAAAATGTATGTTCTATTATTATCACTATAAATTATTCAATATCGTATTCCTGCAATTTATACATTAATGCCCGGCGGCTGATCCCGAGCGCAGATGCAGTATGAGTTTTGTTATTCTGAAATTCCGCCAGTGCGGAAATAATCAGCTCTTTTTCGTAAGCTTTAATATTCTCTTTCAGGTTCAGTCCCGTTTCCTGCGTGACCGGTATCAGTACCACCGGCTGGCTGCGGACCTGTGCCAGCAGCTGCTCCGGCAGATCTTCCGGAAAAATCACATAACCGGAGCTCATAATCACTGCCCGTTCAATCACGTTGGAAATCTCCCGCACATTGCCGGGCCAAGGGTAATTCATCAGCAATGCCAGCGTTTCCGGTGCCAGTTCGACAATATCGCGGTTATTTTCCTGACTGAATTTTTGCAGGAAATGAGAGGCAAGCAGCCCCACATCCTCGGGCCGCTCACGCAGCGGCGGCAGATTCAGGTGGATAACATTAAGGCGGTAAAACAGATCCTGACGGAAGTGGCCTTCCCGTACCCGTTCATTCATATCACGGTTGGTCGCGGCAATAATGCGGATATCCACACGGATGGTTTTACTGCCGCCGACGCGCTCAAACTCTTTCTCCTGCACCACCCGCAGCAGTTTCACCTGTAAATCTGCCGGCATCTCACCGACCTCATCGAGCAGCAGTGTACCGCCGCAGGCGCGTTCAAACAGTCCCTGACGCTGCACCTGTGCTCCGGTAAATGCACCCTTTTCATGACCGAACAGCTCACTTTCCAGCAGAGAGCCGGGCAGCGCCCCGCAGTTCACTTTAATAAAGGGGCCGTTGGCTCTTTCGCTATTGTAATGGATAGCCCGCGCCACCACTTCCTTCCCGGTGCCGCTTTCCCCTGTAATGAGCACTGTCGCCTGACTGCGCGCGACCTTGGCGATATCACGGCAGATTTCCATCATTTTCGGGTTACGGGTCAGTACCCGTCCCCACTGGTAGCTGTCGCTCAGTTCGCGGTGCAGCAGATTGATTTCCTGTTTCATCTCCTGCAACTGCAATGCACGGGAGATAAGCAGCTTCAGCTCTGTCAGATCAAAAGGCTTGATGACATAATCAAACGCGCCGAGACGCAGTGCGTCCACGGCGGTTTCCACTGCTGCATAGGCGGTCATCAGAATTACCGGCACTTCCGGGTTCAGTTCCCGCATCCGTTTGAGAGCCTCAATGCCGTCCAGTTTCGGCATACGGATGTCCATCAGCACCACATCAGGTTTATCCTGCACAAAGCTTATCAGCGCCGCTTCGCCATCTTCCGCCACCCGGGTTTCATGACCATCAATAGAAAAAGCGGTCTGTAACATCCGGCTGAGATTCTTTTCATCATCAACGATCAGAAGCCGGTACGATTTATGTGTAATCATTTTTTTTACCCTGCGTTATCGGCAACGTTATGGTGAACGTCGTTCCATGATGTTCCTGACTTTCAAGGAAAATATCACCACCGTGACCGGCGATGATCCGCTGACTGATCGCCAGTCCCAGCCCGGTTCCCGAGGCTTTGGTGGTAAAAAACGGGTCAAAAATTTTCTTTTGCAGCGCCGCCGGAATCCCGGTGCCGTCGTCGCGGATCACCACCATGACCCGCTGCTCTTCCATACAGCAGGTGGAGATAAAGATATTGCCTCTGGCCGGAATCGACTGTACCGCGTTTATCATAATATTGAGCAGCACCTGGCGCAGCAGTTCGCTGTTGGCCTCAATCAGCGGCAGTGTGTCATCCGGCTCCCAGGTAAATGTGACCCGTGCTTCCATCCCTTTGGTTTTGATCAGCACCAGCGCCTCTTCAATCAGCCGGTTGACACTGATCGGGCGGAATGTGCCGGTCTGAGGCCGGGAAAAATCAAGCAACTGCCGGATGATCCGGTCAATAGAATCCACTTCCTTGAGAATAATACTGATGTATTCCAGTTTATCCGGGTGATGTTCCAGTTCTTTGAGGATCTGCACGAAACCACTGATCGCCGTCAGCGGGTTGCGCACCTCATGGGCGACACCTGCCATCAGCTCGCCGAGGGTAGCGAGTTTTTCCGCCTGCTGCATACGGCGCTGAACCTCTTTCTGAGCGGTGAGATCTTTAAATATCACCAGTGCACCGATAAGTTCCCCGCCCGCATTACGGATGCGGCTGGTGCTGACATTTATCTGAATGGTGCGGTCACGGGCAGGATATTCAATTTCCAGGCTGACATGCTCAATACCACGCGTCAGGGTGTCCAGCACCGGGCTGGAAAAGCTGCGCCCTTCAAAGACATCACCGTAATATTTGCCGTGCAGATCCCGCTCCAGATAACCGGTTATCTCTTCTGCCGCGGGGTTAATCATGGTGACGCAGCCGTTGATATCCACCGCAATCACGCCATCCGCCGCGCTTTCAATGATCAGTTCGTTGAGGGTTTTCATCTCCCGCAGTGTCTGTGCCAGCGCATTGACGCTGTCGCTAATCTCCCCCATTTCCCCCTTCATCATCGGCAGATGAGTATTGAGGTCATGTGAGAGATCACTGAGGCCGCTTTTAATCGCACCGATATCACGGCTGAAATGACGTGAAAAGATGATAATAATCAGCAGACTGAACAGTATCCCGAACGCAATGACTGAGATAATTTTGACATCCATCGCCAGCGCCTGACGGTCAATATCATCTGTCAGTTCATTTACCCAGATATAACCGATCACCCCGCCGTTACGCCTGACCGGAATCATGGCGTTCATAATATTGCCGCGTACCTGGGTTCCCCAGCCGACTTCCGGCTCTCCCGTTGCCATCACATGACGGCCGGGGTGATCTTCACTGATGCGGGTGCCGGTTTTATTGCCGTAACGGGCTCGTGGTGAATAGGTCACAATACCGTCAAGCTCACGGTGATAATAACCGGCGCCGACCCCCGGGAAGGTGGAGGTGATAATTTCCGCCGCCGGATACAGTTTTTCGCTGATCAGCGCCAGGCGCTGGTCACGCGGCAGGGATACGGCAAGACCATATTCATCATTCAGCGCCTGTTCCAGCAGACCGGCAACGGAATAGAGTTTGTTGCGCTTCTCCTGCAACAGAGCAGAACGCCCCTCTGTTTCCACAAAATAACCGATGATAAGTGTCGGCACGGTGACCAGCAGAATGGCCATCAATATGAGTTTGTCACGCAGACTGAAGGGATAATATTTATGCAACACAGAAAGCCCGTCTGAAAAACTGTATGATTTACCAGCATATACAACTGATTAAAAAATATCTTTGCGAACGGTCATAGTTCCGGAATCTCTGTAAAAACAACAGGATAATTGATGATTAAGAAAGTTACCGGCGGGAGAAAGCAGACAGGACGGCAGCAGAGAAAAGCTCCGCTGCCGGAACAATAAAAATTCTTACTTCACAAATTCACTGGCTTCACGCGCCAGTTTACCGATGGCTGCCCAGTCTTTTGCTTTGATAAGCGAAGCCGGAACCATCCACGAGCCGCCGCAGGCCACAATCTGCGGGATAGCCAGATAGTCGCGGATATTGTTCAGCCCGATACCACCGGTCGGCATCACCTGTAACTGGTGATACGGTGCCAGCATGGCTTTGATCATCGGAATACCGCCTGACGGCTCTGCCGGGAAGAATTTCACAAAATCGATACCCAGCTCCAGCGCCTGCTCAACAGCGCTCGGGTTGTTGATCCCGGGGACAATCGGAATATCCATCTGCTGACACGCCTGAACGGTGTTCGGGTTCAGACCGGGAGAGACGACAAACTGCGCCCCGGCGGCTTTGGCCTGACGCACCTGTTCGCGGTTAATCACGGTTCCCGCGCCCACCAGCATATCCGGGCGGGCTTCGCGCAGCAGTTTGATCGCTTCCGCCGCACACGCCGTACGGAAAGTGATTTCCGCCACCGGCAGACCGTTGTCCGCCAGCGCATTGCCTAACGGGATAATATCTTCCGCGTTATCCACGGCGATCACCGGCACAATTTTCAGCTGCCGGAAACGGGTAATCATTGCCTGTAATTCGGACATCTCGTTCTCCTCTTTTCCCGTTAAAACGTATTATTCAGTAAAGTATCGGTGACCGGACGGGTTGCCGCCTGCGGGATAATCGCCCCTTTGTGCTGAATCACCACTCCCGCAAGCCGGTGCCCCATCCGGGCAGCATGTTCAATATCCGCACCGGTAAGCCAGCCCGCCAGGAAACCGGCGTTAAAGGCATCACCGGCAGAGGTGGTATCCACCACCTGTGTCACCGGCGTGGTGGCAATATTGATGACCGGCGCATCAGTGCGCAGGTCACGATAATCGCACCCCTGCGCACCCGCTTTGATAATCGCCTGCTTCACACCGGCCTTTGCCAGACGGGCAAAAATGGCGTTACGGTCACTGTCACCCCACAGACGCGCTTCATCATCATCAGTGACCAGCGCCATATCGGTCAGTGCATACATCGCCTGATAACAGTCACGGGTTTCATTTTCATCCGCCCACAGAGCCGGACGGTAGTTGCTGTCAAACAGAATGGTTTTGCCCTGCTGTGACAGTGTTTTCAGATCATCCAGCAGCCGCAGACGGTCTTCCGGCGGCAGAATGGCCAGACTGATACCGCTGAGGTAGATGGCATCCATCCCCGCCATCTGTGCCAGCAGCGCCGGGTAATCCGGATGACGGACAAGATAGCGCGCCGCTGAATCATTACGCCAGTAGAGGAACGTGCGCTCACCCTGTTCATCCAGCTGAATAAGATACAACCCCGGCTGATGGTGCGGATCAGTCAGCACATGTGAGGTTTTCACCCCCTCCGCCTGCCAGCGGCTGATCATGCCTTTACTGAGCGGGTCAGTGCCCATGGCTGAGATAAAATTCACCTCAACAGCTTCACCCGCCGCGCGGGCCAGATAGACCGCGCTGTTCAGGGCATCACCGCCGTAACGCTGAACCATCTCCCCGAACGGCGCACCGTTGAGTTCAATCATGCACTCGCCGATCAGACCAATGCGTTTCACTGTCATTATTCACCTTTTGCAGCGGAAAAATAACGCTGTGCATTATTGAAACAGATATCACGCACCATCTGCCCCAGCATGGTTTCATCAGCCGGAATTTCACCGTTAACCGCCAGCGTGCCGAGCATATTGCACAGAATACGGCGGAAGTATTCATGACGAGTATAGGACAGGAAACTGCGTGAATCTGTCAGCATGCCGACAAACTGACTTAACAGCCCCAATTGTGATAACTGTTCCAGCTGACGCTGCATACCGTCTTTCTGGTCGTTAAACCACCAGCCGGAACCGAACTGAATTTTGCCCGCAATACCGCCCCCCTGGAAGTTGCCGATCATAGTTGCCAGCACTTCGTTATCACGCGGGTTCAGGCAGTAAAGGATAGTGCGCGGCAGTTCATCGGTTTTATCCATCTCATCAAGCAGACGTGACAGCGGATACGCCACCGGCGCGTCACCGATGGAATCAAAACCGCTGTCGGCACCGAGCAGCTTAAACATGCGTGTGTTGTTGTTACGCAGCGCACCGATGTGCAGCTGCATCACCCAGCCGCGTTTTGCATATTGCTTACCGAGCCAGACCAGCACCGCCGTTGCAAACTGCGCGGTGGCGGTTTCATCCGGGATTTCCCCGGCAAGGCGTTTCTGCAGAATCGCATCCAGGACAGATTCATCCGGCACCGGTGCATAACGCAGGATCTCAATACCGTGGTCAGACGCAACACAACCGTGCTGTGCAAAGTGAACCAGGCGGCGATCCAGCGCGGTCAGCAGATCGCTGAAACGGCGGATATCCACATCGGCACTCTGTCCGAGTTTCGCGATATAATCCGTGAAACCGTCCAGTTCAATTTTAAAAGCACGGTCCGGGCGCCAGCTCGGACGCACTTCAATATCAAAACTGTCATCCTGTGCAATCTGCCGGTGATATTCCAGTGAATCCGCCGGGTCATCGGTTGTGCCGACCATATGCACATTCATCTGCTGCATAATGCCGCGTGCGGAGAATTCCGGCTGTGCCAGTTTTTCATTGGCCTCATCCCAGATACTCTGCGCTGTTTCCGGCCCGAACACTTTGCCGGTGATACCGAACGGGCGGCGCAGTTCCAGATGCGTCCAGTGATAAAGCGGGTTACCAAGTGTCATCGGCACCGTTTTTGCCCACGCCTGATATTTCTCATAATCACTGGTGTCGCGTCCGGTGATAAGCGATTCCGGAATTCCTGCCGAACGCATGCCGCGCCATTTGTAGTGATCCCCCTCCAGCCAGATTTGCCCGAGGTTATCAAAACGGCGGTTTTCCGCGATTTCACGCGGGTTCAGGTGACAGTGGTAATCATAGATTGGCATATCCGCCGCATAGTCATGATAAAGACGGCGGGCGATGTCGCTGTGCAGTAAAAAGTCTTCACAAAGAAACTGTTTCATATCATCTCCGGAATTACAGTGCGGCAACGGCCTGACGGGCACCGACATCAAGTAACTGCTGATACGCGCGTTTCACCGCATCAACAAAGCCCTGCTGTTTCGGCAGGTTGTTACCGAAAATGGATTCAATCGCCAGCAGTTCATCCACCACCGCCACAGACAGACCATGTTTCGCGTAGATTGCCGCAAACGTGTCTGCCAGCGGGTCACGCACATCAATTTTATTACCCTGCTCATCGGTACCGCTGATATAACGCATCCAGCCTGCCACGCCCAGCGCCAGATGACGGTAGTCACTGCCGTCCGCGATATGCTGCGCAACCGGGTCCAACAGGCGCTGCGGAAGCTTCTGGCTGCCGTCCATCGCAATCTGCCATGTCTGGTGTTTCAGGGACGGGTTGGTAAAGCGGTCAATCAGGTTATCCGCATAGGCAACCAGGTCGGTATCTTCCGGCATGGTGAGGGTCGGTGCCTGCTCATCCAGCATCAGTGCGCGGGCGGCTTTGCGGTAATCCGGGTTGGTCATGGTATCGGAAATATGGGCATAACCGCCGAGATAGCCGAGATACGCCAGGAAAGAGTGGCTGCCGTTGAGCATCCGCAGCTTCATTAATTCGAACGGCACCACATCCTGAACAAACTGTGCACCGGCGCAATCCCACTCAGGGCGACCGTTCACAAAATTATCTTCAATCACCCACTGGCGGAACGGCTCACAGGCGATAGCACAGTTATCTTCCGTTCCCAGCAGTTGTGCGATTTCAGCCAGTGTTTCCGGGGTGGCCGCCGGAACAATGCGGTCAACCATAGTGCACGGGAAAGTGACAGATGATTCAATCCATGCCGCCAGCGCCGGGTCCTGCAACCGCGCCAGGCCGAGCACCGCTTCACGGGCAACATGACCATTCTCACGGACGTTATCACAGGAGAGCACCGTAAACGGCGGTAAACCACGCTCATGACGGCGTTTCAGTGCCGCCGTGATGTAACCGATAGCAGAGCGCGGGGTCTCAGGCGTGGCCAGATCCTGTTTAATCAGCGCATTTTCCGGGTCGAGCTGCCCGGTGGCAGGATCGGTGCAGTAGCCTTTTTCAGTCACGGTCAGAGAAACAATACTGACATCCGGGGAAGCCATTTTCTCAATCACCGCATCAATACCGTCGATCAGCGGGTGCATCGCTTCTTTCATCGAGCCGATAATTTTCAGCTCTGTTTTATCCGCCCCTTTCTCCGCCACGGTATACAGCATGGATTGGGCTTTCAGCCCTTCAATCAGCGCCGCATCCTGTGCCGACATCAGGTTAACTTCGCAGTAGCCCCAGTCGCTGTCTGTTTTTTCTAATACGTGATGGGTGTACAGCGCCTGATGTGCGCGGTGAAAAGCGCCGCAGCCGAGGTGAACAATACGGGTGGTGAGACGATCAGTCGTCCAGTCAGGACGCGTTGCGGTGATGTCCGCAGTGACAAGATTCTTTTCCATTACAGGCTCCCGGGGAGCAGGCTGCGGAAGAGATCCCGCAGCCCGGCAGGTACAAAGGTATGAGATATTATTTTGTATAGAATGCGCGGTGAATACCCATTTCCAGGCCACGGATTTCAGCCAGCCCTTTCAGACGGCCGATCGCGGAATAGCCCGGATTGGTTTTTTTCTTCAGGTCATCCAGCATCTGATGGCCGTGATCCGGACGCATCGGGATCAGGGACGCTTCCCCGCTCTCACGGCGGCGGTTCTCTTCGGCAGCCACCGCACTGATGACATTATACATATCCACATCACCGGCCAGATGCGCCGCTTCATGGAAGGTATTCGGGTTCTCTTCACGCATCGTTGAACGCAGATGCAGGAAGTAAATCCGCGGACCAAAGGTCTTAATCATATTGACCAGGTCGTTGTCAGCGCGCACACCGTAAGAGCCGGTGCACATGGTGTAACCGTTGGCATCACTGTTGACGGTATCCGCCATCCACTGCATATCTTCAATCGTGGAAACGATACGCGGCAGACCGAGGATAGGACGCGGAGGATCATCCGGATGTACCGCCATTTTCAGGCCGCACTCTTCAGCAACCGGAATAATTTTATTCAGGAAATACGCAAAGTGCTCACGTAATTTCGCTTTATCGATACCGGCGTAACGTTTCAGGTGCCGGCGGAATTGTTCAAGTGTATAGCCTTCTTCCGCACCCGGAAGACCGGCAATAATATTGTTTATCAGTTTTTGTTTTTCATCATCCCGCATGGTTTCAAAGCGGGTTTTGGCCTGTGCCAGTTCTTCTGCGGTATAGTCCTGCTCAGCCCCTTCGCGCTGTAAGAGATAAATCTCGAACACCGCAAATTCAATCTGATCAAAACGCAATGCTTTTGAGCCGTCCGGCAGCTCATATTCCAGGTCAGTACGGGTCCAGTCGAGAACCGGCATAAAGTTGTAACAGACAGTATAAATCCCGCAGGCGGCGAGGTTGCGCAGGGATTGCTGATAGTTGGCAATCCATTTTTCATACTCACCGGTCTGTGTTTTGATATCTTCGTGGATAGGCACACTTTCAACCACGGTCCATTCCAGATGATTGGATTCAATCAGCGCCTTGCGCTTCTGAATTTCGTCTGTGGTCCAGACTTCTCCGTTCGGGATATGGTGCAGCGCCGTCACGATACCGGTAGCGCCCGCCTGACGAATATCAGATAAAGTAACCGGATCTGCCGGTCCGTACCAACGCCAAGTTTGTTTCATACTAAACCTCGTTTATGCTCCGCGAATATCATCACTGTTTATTTGGTTGACCAATTAAATCCCCGGTGTGGCGAGTATTGCTGTCAAACCTTGCTGTCACGAGTACAGCATTGTCATCTTCCTATCAACACAGAGAGACGTCAAGCCTGAAAACAACATTGGTCAACCAATATCACATTTTGTTTTATGATTAATTTATTGTTTTAACTGTAAATAAAATTACATCAAGGGTGCGTGTGTTTTTATCACTTTCTTTTATTAAGACTGGTAAACCAAAATTGTCACTCATCCGGCAGGGCAGATGAGTGACGCTATCAATAATTATGATGGTGTATAGTTCAGAACCAACTCAGGCAGCCACAGGCTGAGCTGAGGGAAATAGGTCACCACCGCCAGTGCCGCAATCAGCGCGATATACATCGGTACCAGTGGTTTCAGAACCTTATCAATACTGACGCCACCCACCGAACACCCGACAAACAGTGCACTGCCGACCGGCGGCGTACAGATACCGATAGCCAGGTTGAATGTCATGATGATCCCGAAGTGTACCGGGTCAATCCCCATATCCATGGCCACCGGCAGGAAAATCGGGGTGAAAATCAGCACCGCCGGTGTCATATCCATAAAGATGCCGACAATCAGCAGAATGATGTTAATGACCAGCAGGATAGTCAGCGCGTTATCGGAAATCGCCATCAGACCGTCCGCAATCAGATACGGCAGATCCGCGTTCGCCATCGCCCATGACATCCCCATGGATGCACCGATCAGGAGCAGCACGATAGAAGTGGTCACCGCCGATTCCAGAATAATTTTCGGCAGACGGCTGAAGCTGACTTCACGGTAAACAAGCACCGCCAGTACAAAGCTGTAGATGACGGCAATCGCGGAGGCTTCTGTTGCGGTAAAGATACCGGCGATAATCCCGCCCATAATCACCACAATCAGCATCAGTGACGGCACCGCTTTCCAGACTGTTGAGAAAAACTCATTCCATGTCGGGCGCGGTGCAACCGGATAACCGCGTTTTTTCGCGATAATCCCGGAAACAATCATCAGGGACAGTCCCATCAGGATGCCCGGAATATACCCGGCGAGGAACAGTGCGGCAATTGATGTGCCGCCGGAAACCAGTGAGTAAACAATCAGGGTGTTACTCGGCGGGATCAGCAGACCTGACGGGCAGGACGCAATATTCACCGCAGCGGACAGCTCCGGATCATAACCCTCTTTTTTCTGCATCGGTGACATGGTGCCGCCGACCGCCGCTGCGGAAGCCACCGCAGAACCGGAGATAGCGCCAAACAGCATGTTAGCCATAATATTGACGTGCAGCAGCGAACCCGGCAGACGACCGCCGATCACTTTTGCCACATTAATCAGCCGGGCAGCAATACCGCCCTGGTTCATAATGTTACCGGCGAGAATAAAGAACGGGATCGCCAGCAGCGAGAAGTTATCCACCCCTGCCGCCATACGCTGGGCGACAACGGTAATCGCGGAATCGAGCGGCAGCGTCATGGCAATCGCCACTAACGATGACAGGCCGATAGCGAAAGAAACCGGAACACTGAGAACCAGAAGAAACGCAAAGGTGCCGAAGAGCGCGGCAATCACATACCAATCCATAATTAACCTCTCATCGCACCATTAATGGCTGTCAGTCAGTTCAGTATTGGCTGAACCCGGCTGAAAGAGTGAAAAGATATCAACCAGTGCATACATAATCATCAGTAAGCCGCTGATTGGTAAACAGAGATAGATGTAACCCATCTGCCAGCCCAGTGCCGGGGTGATCTGGCCGCTTTCCAGTGTGGAAGAGACCAGCGTGCTGCCGCCGTACACCAGCACAATGCCTGCAAAGGCAATAATGGCAATCTGGATAATGAAGCTGACAAACTGTTTTTTCGCACCTGACAGTTTCATAACGAGAAGGTCAATCGCGAGGTGCCGGTGTTGTCCTGTGGTGTAAGCCGCGCCAATCATGGCGACCCACATAAAAAGGTAACGGGCGAGTTCATCTGTAATCGTACTCGGGGAGCTGAGGATATAGCGGGATAACACCTGCCATGTCACACAGAACACCAGGAATGCTGATAAACAGATAGTAAAAACAGCAAGCCCTTTATTAATCAGCGCTACAAGGTTTTTCATTGGCCTTGTCCTTGTTCTTATTTTGGTTAACCAATTTGGCAACTGTCATACCAAATACAAATTTTGCTGTTCGAGCATAGTCTATCCCGCTGAAAACAGTGAGTGACGGCGATCACATTATGATTTGGTTAACCAGAGATTGGGGTTATTTTGTGATAGTGGTCAACCAATGGAGGTTTACCTTTTGACCACTTAGTGACTTGTGATTAAGGTGAGACAACATAATAAGAAGCTCATTTTCCTCCGGAGAACCCTAACGTGAAAAACAGCAAACGTATCCTCAGCACTGTTATCGGTGCGGTATTTGCTCTCAGCGCTACCCAGGCTTTTGCCGCCACCACGCTGAAACTCAGCCATAACCAGAACCGTGATCATGCTGTTCACAAAGCCATGACACAGTTCGCGGATGACGTAAAAACAAAAACAAACGGTGATGTCCGCATCCGTATCTACCCGGACGCGCAATTGGGCAACCAGCGTGAATCCATGGAATTGATGCAGAACGGTGCGCTGGATATCGTCAAATCCAATGCCGCTGAACTGGAAGCGTTTTCACCGGCCTACTCCGTCTTTAACCTGCCTTACCTGTTCCGTGACAAACCACACTACGAAAAAATTATTTACGGTGATATCGGACAGGAAATCCTCGACTCCAGCAAAGACAGCGGATTTGTCGGTCTGACTTACTATGATGCGGGTGCCCGCAGCTTCTATGCCAAGAAACCTATCCGTACCCCGGACGATCTGAAAGGTCTGAAAATCCGCGTACAGCCGAGCCCGACCGCTATCGCGATGGTCAAAGCACTCGGCGGTAACCCGACCCCGCTGGCTTACGGTGAACTCTATACCGCATTACAGCAGGGTGTGGTGGATGCGGCAGAGAACAATATCCCGTCCTATACACTGAGCCGTCACAGCGAAGTCACCAAATTCTTCTCTCTGGATGAGCACACAATGGTGCCGGACGTGCTGGTGATGTCGACCAAATCACTGGATAAGCTGACGCCGGAACAGCAGGCGATTGTGAAGCAGGCTGCCAAAGATTCCGCGCAGACAATGGCGAAACTCTGGGAAGCTTCAGAGAAAGAAGAACGTGCGAAAGTTGAGAAGCAGGGTGTTGAATTTATCACTGTCGATAAAGTGACATTCCAGGATGCGGTAAAACCGATGTATGACGATATTGCCAAATCCAACCCTGAATTATCCAAAATGGCAGATCGCATCCGCGATGTGAAATAATCTTCGCTGCACCTCTCATATAAACCACCCTGTATTATCAATATCGGGTGGTTTATTTTATATTATAGTCATCAAAATCATTTTTGGTTGACCAATATCTGGTAAACTGACTCCGATTTCATTTTATTTATGGCACCGCAGATGACTCAATTTATCGAATCAAAACGTCCTTATCAGGAAGTCGGTCACGCATTGCGTCAGATGATCACCAACATGCATTATGCCGCGGGTGACAAGCTTCCTCCTGAGCGCGAAATTGCTGAGATGCTCAGTGTGTCCCGTACCGTGGTACGCGAAGCACTGATTATGCTGGAACTGGAAAACCTGATCGAGGTCCGTAAAGGGTCCGGTATCTACATTATTGACCTGCCGCACCAGAAAGACAGCGATACGGATAACGGCTCGCTCAATGCCGCCGGTCCGTTTGAGCTGTTACAGGCCCGCCAGCTGCTGGAAAGCAATATCGCGGAATTTGCCGCCACTCAGGCCACGCCGGTGGATATTGCCAATATGCGCAGCGCTCTCCAGCGGGAACGCGACGAACTGAAAACCGGGGAAGATGAAACCGGTGACCGCGAATTTCACCTGGCCATCGCGCAGGCGACACATAACAGCATGCTGGTGGAATTGCTGAAGCAATCCTGGGCATGGCGGGAGAATAACCCGATGTGGCTGAAGCTGCACACGCGGATCACCAATAAAGATTACCGCAAAGAGTGGATGACCGATCACCAGGCGATCCTCGCGGCGATGATTAAAAAAGATCCGGCAGCGGCCAAAGAAGCCATGTGGCAGCACCTGGAAAATGTGAAACAGCGCCTGCTGGAGCTGTCCGATGTCGATGACCCGAATTTTGATGGTTATCTGTTCAATTCCTATCCTGTTGACCTGGTCCGGAACTGATCCCGCCACACACATTTTTTGCTTTCAGACACCAGAAACCGGGCAAAATCAGCCCGGTTTTTTTGACTGTAAAATAAAAATAATACCCTTATTATTCATAGTGTGATTCACCTCTCATTCATAAAAATGATTCAATTCGCTGATATATAACACTTATTTTATAACAGAGAAATTTATTCTCTGCCGTCTGCGGCTGCGTAAATTTTTTAGAAAATTTTTTCTGACTACCTGTGCCACTATCCGGCCATTACAATAACCATTAAATATTCATCGCATATTTTACAGGACACCAACTATGAGTAAGAAAATTGCCACTGTGCTGATCCACGGCGGACAGCAGCAGGATAAAGTCAACCATGCTATTTTCCCGGCGATTACCACCGCCAGTACGTTTGTGCAGACCAGTCTGAGCGAACACGGTGAATACGCCTATTCCCGTGTCAGCAACCCGACCCGCCACGCCTATGAAACACTGCTTGCCGATGTTGAGGAAGGCACTTACGCCACCGCAACGGCTTCCGGTGTGGCCGCCGCGGCACTGGTGCTGAATATTTTCCCGCAGGGCTCTCATATTATTGCGATGAAAGGCGTGTACGGCGGTACTTTCCGTCTGTTTGAACGCGTGGCAAAAGAAAACTGCGGTCATGAATTTGATTATGTTGATCTCAATGATTTGGCGGCCGTACGCAGCAAAATCAAAGACAATACCCGTATGATCTGGATAGAAAGCCCGACCAACCCGTTACTGGAACTGGTTGATATTGAGGCCGTCTGCGGACTGGCCAAAGAACACAACATCGTAACCTGCATCGATAACACCTTCGCGACACCGTGGAACCAGAAGCCTCTGACGATGGGTGCGGATCTGATCATGGTCTCCTCCAGCAAATATATCGGCGGTCACTCTGATTTAATCGGCGGTGCGGTGATCACCAACCGTGACGACCTCGCGGAAAGACTGAATTTCCTGAAAACCACCACCGGTGCGATTGCCTCACCGTTTGATGCCTACCTCGCCCTGCGCGGCCTGAAAACCCTGGCATTACGGATGGCGGCACAATGCAGCAACGCGCAGGCCGTGGCGGAATTCCTGTCCGGTCATGCCAAAATTGAAAAGGTGTTTTATCCGGGCCTGAAAGATCATCCGCACTATGAGTTATGCAAAAAACAGATGCGCACCGGCGGTGCCGTGGTCACTATTCAGCTGAAAGGCGGTCTGGCCGAAACCGAAGCCTTTGTGAAAAAACTGCGCTATTTTGTGCTCGCGGAATCGCTGGGCGGTGTGGAAAGCATGGTGAATCACTCGGCAACCATGTCCCACGGCTCCATGAGCCGCGAAGAGCGTGAGTCTATCGGTGTCTTTGACAGCACACTGCGTTTGTCTGTCGGTATCGAGGATATCGGTGATTTACTGGCTGATTTACAGCAGGCTCTGGCCTGACACAGCATCACTACCACAATAATAAAAGAGAAAGCGTATGCAGGACTATGGTATCTGGACGGTCATTACCCCGGTCGTCACAATTATTCTGGCTATCTGTACCCGTCAGGTGATTTTATCACTGCTGATCGGGATACTTGTCGGCTTTACTGTTATTCATGATCACAACCTCTTACTGGGTGTCCGCGCGACCCTGGAAGGAATTATTGATGTCTTCAAATCCTCAGGCAACGCCAAAACCATCATCTTTATGCTGATGATTGGCGGGATTATGCGGCTGGTCGTGGTGACCGGCGGTGTACGGGCACTGGTCCGCCTGCTGACCAACAAAACACAGATCATCAAAGGCAGCAAAGGTGTACAGCTGCTGGCGGTGATTATCACTTCCCTGATTTTTATCGAAAGCTCGATTAACCAGCTGGTTTCCGGTGCCTCCACCAAAGCCCTGGCGAAAAAATACGGCGTACCGCCGGAGAAAATGTCATACATCATCCAGACCGCCTGCGTGTCTGTCTGTTCTTCCGCCATGATCAACGGCTGGGGTGCGGCAATGATGGGCGTTATCGGTGTGCAGATCTCTCAGGGGCTGATTACCGGCGAACCGTTTGATATCCTGGCACATTCCATGATTTACAACATCATGGCCTGGTTCTCGCTCGCCAGCATCCTGTTCTATATCTTCAGTAATGTCTCCTGGGGACCGATGCGCAAAGCAGAAATGCGTGCACAGGCACTTATCAGCTCAGCGGATGTTATTACCGGCACACCGGAAGAAACCCATGACGAACCGGAAGATGATAACGATATTATCAATCATCCGAACTGCCATACTTCACTGAACTTCTTTATCCCGATCCTCTCCACCATTCTGATGGTGCCGGTGGCGCTGTATATCACCGGGGACGGCGAATTCAGTAAAGGCAGCGGCTCCACCTCGGTTTACTGGGGTGTGATGTTCGGTACGATGGTATCATTTGTCTGGTTCCTGGTACGCCGGGTCATGAATGTCGATACCTTCTTTAAAGAGCTCTATATCGGCTATGCCAGCATGATCAAAATCAGTTCGGTGATGATCCTCGCCTTCCTGATGGGGCATGTCTCTTCTGATCTGAACACAGGTGCTTATATTGCCCAGGTGACATCCGGAGTTATTGCGCCGGGATTCTCTGTCGGCTTTATCTTCCTGATCAGTGCCGTGATGTCACTGGCGACAGGTACCTCGTGGGGGACATTCGCTATCATGATCCCGATTGGTGTACAGCTGGGTCTGTCCGTTGGTATGCCGCCGGAATATATGATTGGTGCGGCTATCGCCGGGTCTATCTTTGGTGATATGACATCCCCTATCTCCAGCGATGCGATTGTTGCATCGATGGCGACAGACTGCGACCATATTGAACATATCCGTACCCAGATGCCGTATGCGGTATTAACCGCGAGTTTTGCGCTGGCCGTCTACCTCTGGTTAGGATTCACCTACTGAGTATGACCGCGAATTCAATAAGGAAATGATATGTCTTCTTCTGTAAATACCGCCGGGGCAACCCGGCTGCAACAGACATTAGCGCAGTTCAGCAGGCTTAATCTGCTCAGCGGTGTGACACCGCTGAATAAACTGAACAATCTCTCCCGTCTGCTGGGACGGGAGATTTACATCAAACGCGATGATCTGACGCCGCTGGCGGCGGGCGGCAACAAACTGCGTAAGCTGGAATTCCTGATGGCGGATGCCCTGGAAAAAGGCGCACAGTTTATTGTCACCGCCGGTGCTGTTCAGTCTAACCATGTCCGCCAGACTGCGGCTGTCGCTGCGATGTACGGTCTGAAATGTGTGGCACTGCTGGAAAATCCTATCGGCAGTCAGGACGCGGATTTCCTGAATAACGGCAACAAACTGCTGACCGATTTATTCGGTGCTCACTGCGTGATGTGTGATGCACTGACCGATCCTGATGCGCAGATGCAGGCGCTGATCAACCATATGCAGCTCAGCGATGCCTATATCGTGCCGGTCGGCGGCTCCAATATGCTCGGTTCACTCGGCTATGTGCAGTGCGCCCTGGAAATCGCGGAGCAGACACCGGAAGGTACGGAATTCGGTGCTGTGGTGGTGGCCTCCGGCAGTGCAGGAACACACGCCGGACTTTCTGCCGGATTGCAGCTGGTTATGCCGCAGACGCCGGTTATTGGTGTCACAGTATCGCGGACTTATGCCGACCAGGCACCGAAAGTCGTGAAACTGCAGAATGAGCTGGCGCCGCTGTTTGGTATTGAAACTCCGGCACCGGTCGCACTGTGGGACAGTTATTTTGCACCGGAATACGGTATGCCGAATGCCGGCGGGCTGGAAGCCATTGAGCTGCTGGCGCGTCACGAAGGCATTTTGCTGGACCCGGTTTACACCGGTAAAGCGATGGCCGGACTGATTGACCAGGTTCGCCGGCATCCGCAGGATACCTCGCCGCTGCTGTTTGTACACACCGGCGGTGCCGCCGGATTGTTTGCCTATCCGGCAGTGAGCGCTGCAATATAAATTAATCTCCGCATACAAAACAGATACCGGTAATAAATCGTATTACGGTATCTGTTATTTCCCGCCTGACTGATAATACTCCCCGCTTTCATAACATATTATTTATCAATCTTTGATGTAAATCATTATTTAAACCTGCAAAAAATCACCACATTATTTTAGTTTCAAAAAAATACGCCTTTCAGATGTAAGTAAATACTGCATACCCTTCACGTTTCCCTTTCATTTATTATTCCATAATATATTGATATTTAATGATTTATTCTGATTACTCTTTTGTGATGTATAAAAGAGTGCAAAACAGGAAAAACAAACACAACAAAAATACGTATAAAAATCAAAAAACTAGAACAAATAGCTCCGGGAAAATAATTTGAAACACACCATTACATAACGATACCCCGGTGGGTATTCTGAACAAATTATTCCGATATACTCAATCTATGAGTGGATGAGAAGAACTCATATATCCATAAACTAAACAAATAATAAACAGCAGAAAAATAAAACCAAACTCCGGAAAATGAGAAATACAGCAATCATTAACCGGATATTTTCTGCCTTTATTAATTATTGTTTCAGGTAAGACAATAAGATTTCACGTTATTCAGTTCATATTACGTAATAACAAACATTCATTTAAGTAAGGTTTAAGATGAAAAAGTCTTTAATTGGTAAAACGTTAATTTCTGTATTATTTGCAGGTACAGTAATGAACGCTTCAGCCGCAGAGCAAACAGGTACAATTTCATTCAAAGGTTTTATTTATAACGCCACGTGTTCGATTGTCCTGAATGACACCAATTCCCCTAATGCCGATGTTTTAATGGGTCGTTATCCGACAAGTGCCTTTACTAAAGCCGGTGATGAAGTTGGCGGCGAAGACGGACATGGTTCTTTAAGTATCTCATTACTGGATTGTCCGGAAAAAGGCAAAGTGACATTACAGCTTCACGGAAAGCCAAAAGATGGCCTTAATGCTATTCTGGAACTGGATAACCCGACATCACCAAATACCGCTAAGAATATCGGTATTGTTCTCTATGACCGCAATGATATGAATACTGATATTATCATTAATGGTTCTGTTACCAAAGAATATGAAGTTTCCTCCAGTGCCGAATGGCATGTTGATTACGTAGCAAAATATCACAGCACCGCTGACAACGTTGAAGCAGGCCAGGCTGATGCAACGCTGAATTACACGCTTTCATATAATTAATTATTTATGCGCAGATGAAATATTCTGCGCGCCCTCATATAAAAATAAATAAGGCTTAATTATGTTCACTAAAACAAATATTATCACTGCCAGTGTATTACTGCTTTTGGTATCAAAAAGCTATGCCGGCTTTGGTTTAGAAACAACCCGCGTTATTTATCATGAAAAAAATAACAGTGAGGGCGTTGTTGCATTTAATACGGACAAAGGCAGAAACTATCTGCTGCAATCCTGGGTTGAAGATAAAGCCGGAAATGTAAGCTCTGACTTTGTTGCAACACCGCCACTCGTCAAATTACGGGCTGAAAAAAAGAACACATTACAGGTCACAAAAGTGGCCTCATTACCCGCTGACAGAGAGTCACTTTACTGGCTGAATGTTAAGTTTGTGGCACCGGGTGAAGAAGGCCGGGAAAACGTCCTGCGCTATTCGATGACGAACAGAATAAAGATTATTTATCGCCCGTCTGTTCTGGATAACAACCGGGACACCGAAAGCGGCACGGAGACGTTAGCGTGGTCTGTGTCCGGTAATCGCCTTACGGTTAATAATCCTGCACCCTATTATGTGAATATTTCAAAGATAACCGTAAATAATCAGGAAGTAAAACTACCTTCCGGATATCTGTCACCGAAATCGACAGAAACACTAACTGTTCCGCAGGCAATTAAATTACCTGCAAATATAAAAATGACATACATCAATGATTACGGCAAAGCCGTTGAATTAAATTATTCCGCCAAATAGTACGTGATAATAATGATGAATAGATATCATAATAAAAATAATTTTATGTCATTATCTGTGATGTCTCTCCTTCTGGCAGGGACACCCCTCTCTGCTATGGCAGATGATTATTATCCGGCCAGTTTATTTAATATTCCCGGCACTGACTCACAACTGACCAATGAAGATATTGATGTTTTTAAAGACAATGATAACGCACCGGGAAAATACAAAGTCACCCTGATCATTAACAACAATAAGGTTGCTGTAAAAGAAATTGATTTTGTTCTGAAAAAAAACAACGCCGGTGATGAAAAACTCATCCCCTGCTTATCACGGGAAGAATGGAAAAATGCAGGACTGGATTTCCCGTTATCAGATAACGATGATACTGATGGCTGCCTTAATATCAATGGCATTGAATATACGCATGGCTATCTCGATCTTAATACAAAGGTCTATGCACTGACGACACCACAGTCATATATCAATAAAGATAAGCTGGAAGCATTAGCGCAGGAAACCTGGGATAACGGCATTCCTGCTCTGTTTATTAACTATTTATTTTCAGCCGTGAATCGTCAGCACAATGATGACTCAAAAGACAGCTATTACGGAAATATTCAGACCAGAATCAATTTAGGTGCCTGGCGTTATCAGAATTACTCCACCTGGATGAACGATAATAACAATAAAAACAAATGGAAAAACATCAGTAATACCTTATCAAGAAATATAAATTCCCTGAAAAGTGAGTTTACCGCCGGTAATTTATATTCGTCATCACAGTTATTTGATTCTGTTAAATTTCGTGGTGTCCGTCTGACCACGGACAGATCAATGGACCCGGTCAGCAAAACAAACTATGTTCCGTCTATCTCCGGAATCGCCAATTCCGAAGCTGTCGTGACGGTTGTCCAGAATGGCGAAATTATTCTGAGACAAAGCGTCCCGGCCGGGCCGTTTAATCTGACCGAATATTACCCGATGAATAATGGCGGAAATCTTTATGTTAATGTGAAAGAAACTGACGGCAGCGAGAAAAATTTCATCGTCCCTTTCTCCTCGATTTCCACTCTGGAAAAGAAAGGAAATGTACGATACAGCATTTCCGGCGGAACCTACGACAGCAACAACAAGGGTAACGGAAAAAAAATTAATCAGGCTGAAATATTTTATGGTCTGACTGACTTTGTCACGGTATTTGGCGGCGCATTTGTGGCCGGGGGTTATCAGTCCGGCGGTATCGGTGCTGCATTCAATTTGGGTGCTTTTGGTGCCATCACCGCGGATGTCCTGCATGCAAAAGCAACACTTAATAATGATAAAACCTCTGCCGGTAATGCATTCCGCGTTAACTATGCGAAGAGAATAGAAGCAACAAATACCAGCGTTTCTCTGGTCGGTTACCGTCACTTTGATACTAAGTTTTATCGTTTTGAAGATGCGATGTCATATGATGAAAACCGGAACGATCGCAGTAAACTTAAAAATGAGTATACCTTATCGCTGAATCAGCCTGTTTTTTCCGGTAATTCATCTCTCAATCTGTCTGCCGTTATTTATGAGTATACGTCCGGAAAGAAACAAAAATCCTATAATACCGGGTTTAACAGCTCATTTAATAAAATGAACTACGGTATTTATTATAACTATTATCAGGGTGCAAGAACGGAGAACGGCAAGAGCAATACGTATAATGTGAGTATGAATCTCAGCGTTCCGCTTAATATCAAAGATAACGCCATATGGGCAAATTATAATATTTCCTCCGATGGTGATCATCAGACATTACAGACGGCCGGACTCAGCGGAAATTACGGTAAAAACCAGCAAGGCAGCTGGGATATTTATCAGAGTCAGGGTAACAAAGGCACAGGTAATTCCGGCGGCCTGAGCAGCGCCTACCGCTCACAATATGCGACGGTTAATGCCGGTTACTCATACAGTAAAAATAATAAAAACCTCAGCTATGGCATGAATGGTTCGTTACTGGCAACGCAATACGGCGTACTTGCCGCCCCTGCGTTGCAGAATACCAATGCACTGATACTGACCAAAGATACTGCCGGTATCGGTATCATTAACGGCCAGTCTGCTCAGACCAATAATTCGGGCCTTGCGGTTGTTTCAGGTATGACGCCGTACCGTAAAAACAATATTGTGATTGATACACAGACAATTCCGGACGATACCGGGATAGAAAACAATATTATTAACGATATTGTTCCGACAAAAGGTGCGCTGATTCTGGCAGATTTCAATGTGAAAAAAGGCTATAAGCTGCTGATCACACTAAAAACTCCTGATAACAAAGAAATTCCGTTAGGTGCCAAAGCGACGATGCCCGGTGATGCTGAATATTGGGTGTCTAATTTTAATACGCTCTACTTTATTGCGGATAAAGAAAAAGGTGATATCCGCGTAACGTGGAAGCAGGACGGAAATATGCAGCAATGTGTTGTCAGATATGACATTACCGGCACGTTACCCAAGAACGGAATATATATTACAGAGCTGAACTGTCAGCAGGAGATTTGATGAAATACTGTCACCTGATAAAAAGAACCAAACATCTGATTTTATCTCTGTTAATTGCCGCAGGCGGATTAGGTACAGCGGGCCACGCTTATGCGTTACAGGACTGTATCAGAGGCGGAAATCAGAACCATTCCACTATGACCTCAACCATTAATCTGCGCCTTACCGGCAATATAAAGCAGAACCAGGAAGTCGGCCGCTTCACATTTGTCCGTGAAGGCGGTATCGGCGGCGTGGCGAACTGCGGGCCGGATGCCGGTATTCACGGCTATACCAGCTACAGTGAAGGCAGCGGTATTGTTGCCAAGTATTACGGCGATATTGACGGCTATCCTGCATATCATATTTATCCGGGCGGTGATCGGAACTTTGTTTATGTACTGGTCGATAACAGAACCGGTATGCATTTTCAGAATCAGCCGGGAAGTAATGTGCCGGTACCGGAAGGTCCGCTGCTGCCGCTTGATTTAACGGTCATTATTTATGCCGCAAAAGATAACCCGGATACGCTTTCTTTAACCGGCGGGGCATATATCGGTACTGTTTTAATTCAGGCGTACAACCCCGGCGGCGGCACAACAGCGGTAGGCTATAGCTACAGATTAAAAGGTAAAATTGAAAGTGCACCGGCATCATGTTCGCTGGACAACGCTAATCTGGAATTTAATTTACCCCGGGCGCCGCTGAACGCGTTTTCATCAAAAGGATTTCCGGACGGTAATTATAAAGCTGAAGATAATTTACTTATTTCATGTAATGGCGGGCTGTCTGCCCGGATGAAATTAATGGCGGCTAAAACCGAAAGTTATAACGGAAAAGAGTCTGTTATTGTTCCTGATAACGACGGCAATAATAATGCGTCCGGGGTTGGTTTTGTTGTCACATCACCGATGAATGATGATGCCGTACTGGTTAATCATGAATTTGTTAAAATTGCGGAATTGCAGGATGGAAAAACACGTGTTCCGCTGGTTGCAGAATATTACCGCTATAGTGATTCGGTCAGCCCCGGCAAACTGGAAGCAAACACCCAGTTTATTTTACAGTTTGACTGATATCAGCGCCGTCCGGATTATCCGGGCGGCGGCCGGTATTCAGCTGATACCGGTGCAGCCCCGCCATGCCATCGGCACAGCGGCAAGATTGTAGAGCGGTGTTCCCAGCAGGTAATGGTCATACACCGTCAGTCCCGGGGTTTTATCTTTTTCCATCGCGTAATATTCAACCGGAAGAATAAACGACAGTAATAACAGAGAGATACCGGCATTACGGATTGCACGGCGCGGCAATGCGCTGCTCAGCAGATGAACCACCGCGAAATAGGCCCCGGAAACCACAATAAAAAACAGCACAATACCACTGTTTTCAGTCAGGAATTCACCGGCGGACAGGGAGTACCCCTGATGAAGCAGATCAGGAAGGTTCGTCAGATATTCGGCCCCCGCCTCACGGCGGAAAAAAGCCGAGGCAGATAAATTCAGCCCCCACAAAATCGTCAGCAAACCAACCACGATTTTTCCTGCTGTATAACGACAGAGATACACATTCGCCAGCAGCAGTAATATGCCCATCACCGTAATTTTCACATTGTACTCCGCCCCCGGCCCGCCGGCTAAAACCGCCGGTGCCAGAGCAATCAGCACAATCAGTAAAACAGAAGAAAATAGCCGCATAAATTAACTTTTAAGTAACATAAACAAGCGGGTTGCAGTAAACCATTAACAACCTGATAAAACAAGTGGCGGAGAAAAAGAAAAGCGCGGTCCCCGGGCCGGAAACCGCGCTGTCACCTCTGTCAGTGAGATTTGCCCTGCTCAATTCCCAGCCCGATCTGAGAGCGGATAAACTGCGCCTCAAAGCGGCTTCGTTCTTCCTGACCCTGTGCGGAGTTATCCGTCACAGACACCAGCCAGGCTGCGATAAAGGCAGCAAACATTGAGAAAAGTGCCGGATATTCATACGGATAAATCGCTTTTTCATGCCCGAGAATACCCACCCAGATTGTCGGCCCCAGGATCATCAGTACGACTGCGGTTAACAATCCCAGCCAGCCTCCTGCCAGTGCACCGCGTGTGGTCAGCCGTTTCCAGTACATGGAAAGCAGGATGATCGGGAAGTTACAGCTCGCCGCAATAGAGAAGGCCAGCCCCACCATAAAGGCAATATTTTGTTTTTCAAACAAAACACCCAGCCCGATGGCGACAATCCCGAGGATAATAACGGTGATTTTGGAGACTTTTAATTCATCCCGCTCATTGGCTTTGCCGTCTTTGATCACACAGGCATACAGATCATGGGAAACCGCAGATGCACCCGCCAGGGTCAGCCCGGCCACAACCGCCAGAATTGTCGCGAACGCCACCGCAGAGATAAAGCCGAGGAAGAGATTTCCGCCGACCGCATCCGCCAGGTGTACCGCCGCCATGTTAGTACCGCCGATCAGAGCCCCCGCCGCATCCTTAAATACCGGATTCGGACTGACCAGCAAAATGGCACCGAAACCGATGATAAAGGTCAGAATATAGAAGTAACCAATAAATCCGGTGGCATAAAACACACTTTTACGGGCTTCTTTGGCATCACTGACCGTAAAGAAGCGCATGATAATATGCGGCAGCCCGGCAGTACCAAACATCAGTGCCAGTCCCAGGGATAATGCAGAAACCGGATCTGACACCAGGCCACCCGGGCTCATAATCGCCAACCCGTTTTTATGTACCGCAACCGCGTCTTTAAACAAGGTGTTAAAGTTAAAATCCACGGCTTTCATCACCATCAGCGCCATAAAACTGGCTCCGGCAAGTAACAGAACCGCTTTGATAATCTGCACCCAGGTCGTTGCCAGCATGCCGCCGAACAGGACATAAAACACCATCAGAATACCGACCAGCACAACCGCCACGATATAATTCAGCCCGAATAACAGCTCAATCAGTTTACCGGCACCCACCATCTGCGCGATCAGATATAACGCCACCACCACCAGCGAACCACTGGCGGAGAGCACACGGATCGGACGTGCTTTCAGGCGGTAAGAGACCACATCCGCAAAGGTATAGCGGCCGAGATTACGCAGACGTTCCGCAATCAGAAACAGGATCACCGGCCAGCCGATCAGAAAACCGATGGAGTAAATCAGGCCATCATACCCGGACGTGTAGACCAGTGCGGAGATCCCGAGGAATGATGCGGCGGACATAAAGTCGCCGGCGATCGCCAGCCCGTTCTGAAACCCGGTAATTTTCCCCCCTGCGGTATAATATTCCGCCCGGGAACGTGTCCGTTTTGCCGCCCAATAGGTGATATACAGTGTCAGGCCGACAAAGATCAGGAACATAATAATGGCCTGATAGTTTACCGGCTGGCGCTCCACCGGCCCGCTGATGGCATCAGCGTGACTGAACAGCGGAAACAGCAGGGATAGCAGAAGAGCAGAAAGGCGCGTTTTCATTGTTTCACCCCGCGGATAATTTCGGCAGTCAGACGGTCAAATTCCCCGTTTGCCCGGATGGTATAAATACCGGTCAGGACAAAAGCACTGACAATCAGTCCGACCCCGACAGGTATTCCGCGGGTAATCGTCAGACCTTCACCGAGTGGTGTGCCCAGCCATTGCGGGTCAAAGGCAATCAGAATAATAAAGCTGACATACAGCACCAGCGTAATAGCGGACAGTGTCCATGAGAACCGACTGCGTTTTCTGACCAGTTCCTGAAAGCGAGGGTCATTCTCCACCTGTTGATAAATGGATGCGCTCATTGAGGATACTCCTCTGTTTTTGTTATCCGGAGTGTCAGTGCCGCATAACCCGGCACTGACTGAGGTTAGCGTGCTAGTTCATTTTGATGGCCTGCTTTTCTTCGAGCAGTTTTTCGACGACACCCGGGTCGGCCAGTGTTGATACATCACCCAGATTACCGGTATCACCGGTGGCGATTTTACGGAGGATACGGCGCATAATTTTACCGGATCGCGTTTTCGGCAGAGAGTCGGTCCAGTGCAGAATATCCGGGGTGGCAATCGGGCCGATTTCTTTACGGACCCAGTTCCTCACCTCCGCATACAGCTCCGGTGTCGGCTCTTCGCCGTGATTGAGTGTGACATAGGCATAAATAGCCTGCCCTTTGATGCTGTGCGGAATACCGACCACCGCCGCTTCGGCAATTTTCGGGTGTGAAACCAGCGCGGATTCCACTTCGGCAGTACCGAGACGGTGTCCGGAGATATTCAGCACATCATCCACCCGGCCGGTGATCCAGTAATAGCCGTCTTCATCACGGCGGGTACCATCCCCGGCAAAGTACATGCCTTTAAAGGCGGAAAAATAGGTCTGTTCAAAGCGTTCATGATCACCGAACAGAGTACGTGCCTGGCCCGGCCAGGAATCCAGGATCACCAGATTCCCTTCTGTTTCACCGTCCAGAATGTCGCCCTGGTTATCCACCAGCGCAGGCTGAACCCCAAAGAACGGCACGGTCGCGGAGCCCGGTTTCAGCTCAATCGCTCCCGGCATTGCACCGATCATGCAGGCACCGGTTTCAGTCTGCCACCAGGTGTCGACAATCGGGCAGCGGCTGTCGCCGATGGTTTTGTAATACCACTCCCAGGCTTCCGGGTTAATCGGTTCGCCGACCGATCCCATAATGCGCAGGGATTTGCGGGACGTGCCTTCAATCGCATTCAGCCCTTCCGCCATCAGGGCGCGGATAGCCGTTGGTGCGGTATAGAGGATATTGACCTGATGCTTATCGACAATCTGACACATCCGGTTGACCTTCGGATGGTTAGGCACACCTTCAAACATCAGTGTGACAGCACCATTGGACAGCGGGCCGTAAACCAGGTAGGTATGCCCGGTCACCCAGCCGACATCTGCGGTACACCAGAACACTTCATCGCCATGATAATCAAAGATATATTTGAATGTCAGCGTGGCGTAGACCAGATAACCGCCGGTGGTATGAAGCACCCCTTTCGGTTTACCGGTCGAGCCGGAGGTATAGAGGATAAACAGCGGATCTTCCGCATTCATTTCTTCCGGCGGACAGTCAGCACTGACACCGCTGACAGCATCGTGCCACCAGATATCACGCCCTTCCTGCCACTCCACCGGATTGCCGGTACGGCGGAAGACGATCACACTGCTGACCGTGGTCACGCCCGGATTTTTCAGGCCGTCATCCACGTTTTTCTTCAGCGGGATAGTGCGTCCGGCGCGCAGACCTTCATCTGCGGTGATCACCATTTTTGCGCCGGAATCAATCACACGGCCGGACACCGCCTCCGGTGAGAACCCGGCAAAAATCACCGAATGCACCGCACCGATACGGGCGCAGGCCAGCATGGCAACCATCGCCTCCGGGATCATCGGCATATAAATGGCGACCACATCACCTTTGCGTATCCCCTGCTGTTTCAGGACATTGGCAAACTGACAGACATCATGATGCAGTTCACGATAGGTGAGAGTACGGGACTCATCCGGGCTGTCGCCCTCCCAGATCACCGCCGGTTTGTCACCACGCTCTGCCAGATGCCGGTCGAGACAGTTGGCACTGAGATTCAGTGTGCCGTCCTCAAACCATTTTATGCTGACATGGCCGGGGTCGAAGGAGGTGTTCTTCACCCGCGTATAGGGTTTTATCCAGTCGACAATCTGTCCTTTCTCACGCCAGTAGCCGTCAGGATCCTGAACAGACCGCTGATACTCGTCCAGATACTGCTGATGATTGATTAGCGCATTTTTTGCAATTGCTTCGGGTACAGGATATTTCGTTATTTTTGTCATGATGCATCTCCTTTCAATTGTTAATGCTATGTCAAAATCACGTTAAATAAAGTTGCCGTTTCGCCTTTGTTTCTTTTTTGCGCTAAAGATCACGGATTGAAAAAGGGGAGATTCACAGCGTTATCATTTGATGCGAAAAGCACCAACAACATAAAACATCATCATTGAGATAAAAATCAGTGTATGACATTATGCGGGGAGTGTTAGCTAAAATATTTAACTAAAATAAGACAGTAAAATAACAAATAAAAAGAATCCGCACAGATCGCACAGATCTGATAATCATTTTCATTATCATCTGTTTCATTATAATGTTTAGCCTGTTCACACACGGTGTGAGCGGTTCGGTCAATTACTGGAGTTATAATTATGAGCTATGTATTACCTGCATTACCGTACGCTTATGATGCGTTAGAACCGCATTTCGATAAAATGACAATGGAAATTCACCATACCAAACATCATCAGACGTATGTGAATAACACCAACACCGCGCTGGAAGCCTTCCCTGAGATGGCAAACCTTGATATCGACGACCTGATCGCACAGCTCGATAAATTCCCGGCGGACAAACGTACCTTTATCCGCAACAACGCGGGTGGTCATTCCAACCACAGCATGTTCTGGAAAGGCCTGAAAACCGGCACCACATTACAGGGTGACCTGAAAGCCGCTATCGAACGCGATTTCGGCAGTGTTGATGCATTTCAGGCAGAGTTTGAAAAAGCAGCGGCAACCCGTTTCGGTTCCGGCTGGGCATGGCTGGTGCTGAAAGACGGCAAACTGGCTGTCGTTTCCACCGCTAACCAGGACAGCCCGCTGATGGGTGAAGCGATTTCCGGTACTTCCGGTTATCCGATCATCGGTCTGGATGTGTGGGAGCACGCCTACTACCTGAAATTCCAGAACCGCCGTCCGGATTACATCAAAGCATTCTGGTCTGTGGTCAACTGGGATGAAGCAGCAGCACGTTTCGCTTCTGCCAAATAAGTTCTGAAATATGTGCGGGCATTGTCCGCACATATTCTTCTTCCCCGCTTTCGATTATGATGTCTGTCTCACTCAATACGGAGGCGGCATGGCATACACACCTTTAGTTTTCACCGGTCCCGTCAGGGATACAGCCCGCTGCGGACGCAGCGCAATTGAGAAGCGTCAGACTGAAGGTGTCCTTCAGCTGGGTGCCACCGGACTCGCCGGTGATGAGCAGGCGGAAAAAGCCTTTCACGGCGGCCCTGACCGCGCATTATGTCACTATCCCCGCGAACACTACGATTACTGGAAAATGATGTATCCGGAGATTGAGGATCGCTTTGTCGCGCCGTTTTTCGGGGAAAATATTTCCACTCTCGGTATGACGGAAGACACCGTTTTTATCGGCGATATTTATCAGTGGGGCGGGGCGGTTATCCAGATCACCCAGCCGCGCTCACCCTGTTATAAGCTCAATCCGCTGACTGATGTATCCGATTTTGCACTGGTGATGCAGGACAGCGGGCGGACCGGCTGGCTGTACCGCGTGATCAGCAAAGGCGAAGTCAGCGGACTGCATCCCCTGAAACTGCTGACGCGAACCAGCGCGGTATCTGTCAGAGAAGCCGTGGCAATTGCGTTTCATCTGCCGTTCGATGAGACGGAATACCGCCGTCTGCTGCATGCCCCCGGCTTATCCGCCAGCTGGACGCTGACTATGCAGCGCCGCCTGACCAGCGGAAAGATTGAAGATTTCAACCGCCGGTTATTCGGTTTCGCCGGACCGTTCGGCTGACAACTGAACCCGCCGCTGATAACGGACATTGGCGACAGTGAACAGCAGAGCCGCCAGCGCAATCACTGCCGCCAGTACGAATCCGCCGGTATAGCCAATCGCCGCCGTCAGGCTGACCAGCATCATTGCGCAGGCCATTTCACCGATATCCCGCATGCTTTGCACCGCTGTCATATCCGTTCCGGCCTGCTTCGCCTGTGAGGCGAAACGCATCCCGGCCGTCATAATTGCCACTGATGTTATCCCGGAAGAGAGCGAGCCGAACAGAATACACACGGCCACCATGATGACACTGATACTGCCCTGAGACTGTGCAAACCACAGCAGTGACGAAATCAGCGCACACAGAAGACCCGCCGAAAAAGCCCGCCATACCCCTATTTTTCCGATAAGCCAGGCACCGCCGCCGCAACCGAGCACCAGCGTGACCATCCCGCCCGCCATACCCGCTTTTCCGACATCTTCCAGCGCCCAGCCAGCATCGGTGAGAAACAACTTTGCCAGCCCGAAACCGGAAACCGCCGTCACTGCCGATAACAGCGTCAGCGTCAGCAGACGGACAGCTCCGGAACGGCGGACAGTTTTCAGCAGACTGGCCTGAGCCTCATCAGGCCGGACGTCCGCGTGATAACGCGGCGGCTGCCGGAAACGGCTGATCAGGATCAGGCTGAATGCCGGTACTGCCGTAAAAATCAGTAATGCGCCCTGCTGACCCAGCACACCGCTGAGCATCATCATACCGGCGCCGCCGAGGAAAAAACCGCCCATCACACCGGCTATCTGAACTGCATTAATATTTGCCAGCAGGCTGCCTCCCGCATGTTCCGCCGCCATACCGTCAGTGGCGATATCCTGGGTGGCACTGGCCAGAGAAGCCACCGCGAGCAGGGCAACACACAGACCGGCATTGTCAGCTGTGATACCGGTCAGGCTGAGTGCCAGCAGACAAAGTGTGACAATCACCTGCATCGGAATGATCCAGCTGCGCCGCCGGCCCAAAGAGACAGACCAGTGATTATCCACAAACGGTGCCCATAAAAATTTGACCACCCACGGCAACCCGACCAGCGGAATAAAAGCCAGAGCTGCAAGGTCAGTTCCGGCACGGCGTAATATCGCGGGCAGCGCATCCATAGCGATACCCATCGGAATACCCTGTGCCAGATACAGAAAGCCCAGGGTTATCACCAGGCGGCGATGTTTAATCAGTTCATGCATAATTCACTCCGGCAGCGGTTTTTCCGCCATAACACAACAGCACATAACAGACACCCCGCCGCAGTCAGCAGCAGCGCGGCATCGGTATACCACTGCGCACCGGCGCAGGAAAACAGATGAACCAGCGCCGCAAACACGAATCCGGCGGCACAGAACAGACAGATCAGCAGCAGTGTGCGGCTGAGCGACGGATAAAAAAGGGTGAAAAAAACCGTTATCAGCCATACCGCAGGAAATACCGCAGGGGCTGATAACGGGGAGAACCACGCACTGAGCAGCAGTACGGTACAGGCAAGTACCGGACCGCCGCACAGACCGATGGTTAAACGGGATGAGAGACTGTCAGGGGCATTCAGTGCCCGCAGCGACAGGCCGCTCAGTGTCAGAAGACAGGCTGCGAATCCGGCCAGAAAATGCAGCGCACTGAGCCACGGCGCAGCACCGGCAAGCCAGGTATATTGTCCGTAATGCAGCGGCTGGACTGCAATAAAAGCACGGGTCCAGATGCCCTGTTCCGCTGAATCACGGATGCCGGTCAGTCGCAGCGGCGTTCCCTGCCAACGCAGCTGTTCAAAATACGCAGATCCCGGCTGCCCTTCACGGACGCCGCTGATAATCACCACCCGATCATCACGTCCGGGGTTTTGCAGAGACACCATCTGCGGAATAAAGCCGGGATAGCGGGCCGGGAGCTGCTCAAGCAGTTCAGTAACCGATGAGAACACGGGTTCTTCTGCTGCGTCCGGCTCACGGAATGATCCCATCAGCTGCTGCATAATCTGCTGCGGTGCCTGCGGACTGACGCGATCGGCCAGCATCATTGTCCCGAATGCCCCGAGTCCGGACAGCGCACCGGTCAGCGCGAACAGCACCAGCCACGGATAACACCACAGGCCGGTCAGGTTATGGAGATCAAAAGCAAAGCGCCGTATTCCCTGCCGCCATCTGAGACGCAGCAACAGCCGGATTTTACGGTGATGAATAACCAGCCCGGTGATCAGTAAAACCGTCAGCACAACGCCGGTCAGGCTGACCAGCATCCGGCCGGGGAAGCCGAGAAACAGATTTTTGTGGAGTGTCACCGGGATATCTGTCGGTGCGGCAGTGCTTACCGGCTGACCGGTGACGGCACTGAGCAGCACCGGACAATCCCCCGGATGACGGCAGACACTGATCACCGGATAGCGGTCTGAAGGCAGTACGATGTGAACCCCGTTCTCCCCGCGCAGCTGCGCCATTCCCTGCTCTGTCAGAACAGACAGCGGCAGCGGTTCACCGGCGGGCAGATGCTGCCACCACAAACGCAGGCTGTCACCGCCGAGACTCCAGGTGCCGCTGAATAAGATGATAAACAACACCACACCAAATACGGACCCCGCACTTCTGTGCAGTTGCGCGAACGATACCTTTAATCCCGGACGCATCAGCAGACTCCCGGCAGCAGCAAAAGCGGCGGCCACCAGATCCATGCCCGCAGAAATACCGCCCCCGGTCCGGGGGATGTCAGGGCATAACACAGAATGGCGCACAGAATAAAGAACGGGATAAAAACCCCGGCATAGAGACGGTTAAGTGCATCACTGCCGGGATAAAAAACGGTGATCACCGCAGACAGTGTTACCGCACCGGCTACACAGCCGGTGACCGCCACCAGCATCATCCACCACCGTAACCCGGCAGACTTCATCAGAAATCTGCCTTCAGTGTCAGCATAATATTACGCGGCTCGCCATAGCGGTTATTCCACTGCGGGGTGAATAATCCGGCGTAATAACGGCGGTCAAACAGGTTATTAATATTGACTGCTGCGGACCAGTTATCATCTATCTGATAGCCCAGCCGGGTATTAACCACCGCATATCCGCCCTGGCGCAGAGTGACCCGGCCGTTGGAATTACTGAACTCACTTTGTGCCTGAACACCACCGCCGACACTCCATTTCCGTTCATCCCACGGTAACTGATACTGTGTCCAGACCCGGACCATATGCCGTGGTGTCAGGCTGTTAAAGGTTTCGCCCTGATTCTGTGTGTCTTCTTTATAACGGGTGTCGGTATAGGTATACCCGGCCGTGACATCCCAGAACGGCGTGATATAGCCGGTTCCTTCCAGTTCAAAGCCCTGACTGACCACTTTTCCGCCGCTGATATAGTTGGTATCAAAGGCGCCGCCCGGGTGCTCAGGGTCAGCCTGCGGGTTATTTTTCATATCAATCCGGTAAACCGCAGCAGAGACATTCAGTCCGCCGTTGAGCAGCGAGCCTTTCACGCCGCTTTCCAGTGTCTGTCCCTCAACCGGTTTCAGCATGTTACCGCTGTAGGTTTTACCGGTCTGCGGCTGGTACACCGTGGAAAAACTGCCGTACCATGACCATTCCGGCGCAAAGTCGCAGATCAGACCACCGTAAGGTGTGATTTTTCCGTCTTCGGTAAATTTCGCATCCGGCTTGCGTACCTGCCACCAGTCCGCTCTGGCACCGGCCACCACTGTCAGCGGCTCCGCAACCTTAATCCGTCCCATGGTGTACAGACCTTTGCGGATCGTTTTTGTGGTTCCCGGCGATGAATACGCGCCTATGCCCGGCACCGGTACACTGTGCGGGTCCCAGCGGTAGACATTGACCGGCACATTGAGCGGTGTATCAAAAGCAGCAGTGAGCTGCTCTTCCTGCGCACCGGCATAGCTGATACCGGCTATCAGGTCATGCTGCAAGCCGCCAACGGTCAGTTTGCCGGTCACATTACTGTCCAGGCTCAGCTGGTGGTTACGGAATTTATACGCGCCGCCTGTCAGCATCGCGCCATCCCCGGTCAGCGGGTCAATATTTCCCCATGCCCCGGCATACAGCAGGCGGGCTTTTACATGCTGATAATCAAGATGGGTATTAAACTGCCAGTCATCATTAATCTGATGTTCCAGTTGCGCAAAGGCACGGGTGGTATCCCATTTGAATTTATCCCAGCTGACATCCAGATACGTATCACGCGGCAGATGCAGATCACTGCCGTCGGCCGCCATCGGGACACCGGCCATGTTAGTGACAGAATCAATGGTCTGATATTGCAGGCCGGTACGTAACAGCGTGTCCGGTGTGAGATCCGCATCCACGGTGGCATAGATCAGCCGCGTCTGCTGGTCAGACACATCGTAGAAGAAATCACGATCTTCCCACGCCACCACGACCCGGCCACGCACGCTGCCCGATTCATTGAGCAGTCCCCCGGCATCCGCCTCTGCGCGGTAGCGGTTCCAGCTGCCGGCCGTCAGCGTGATATTCGCCTGATCCCGGTGCGGAGCATGTTTGCGTACCATATTCACGGTCGCAGCCGGATTACCCATACCATGCAGCAGGCCATTAGAGCCGCGCAGAATTTCCACCCTTTCATACACCGCCATATCCTGCGGCGACGAGGCCATATTACCGAGCAGAGCGGGCACGCCATCGAGCTCAAAAGAATCGACTTTAAAACCCCGGGTATAATACGCCGTGGTCAGCAGAACAAACGGTGCACTGGTGACGCCGGTCGCCCGGCTCATCACATCATCAAGTGTATTCAGGTTCTGCTGTTCAATCTGCGTCCGGTCAATAACACTGACCGACTGTGCGATTTCACGCGGCTTCAGTGCCATTTTCCCCAGCGTGGTGACACCGGGCGCGATATAGTCCCCCCCGGCGGCAGCCGGGCGATCAGTGACCACAATGACATCACTGGTGTCCGGCGCGGTTGTCTCTGCCACTGACGGCAGTGCAGAGAGCAGCAGTACGCACATCAGTGTGTATTTGCTGAGTGTAAAACGGGCCGGTAAACCGGGTGTTTGCTGTGTATGTGTTATTGTCAGGCGCGTCATGTCTGTTCCGGTTTATGAAATGATAATCGTTATCATTTTATCCGTTTCAGATAATCTGCGGTTTCGATTGCCGGACAATTTCTGTCGATTGCCGATCAATTTCAGCGGTCTTCTGTCCGGCGGCACAAAAACCGGCGAACCAGTCAGATTGCTGTGCGACTTCCTCCGGGGTGCCCTGCGCACAGAGATAACCGTTATCCAGCACGATAACTCTGTCAGCCGCACGGGCAAGTGCCGGGCTGTGCGTCACCACAATCCGTGTCCCCGGAAACGAAGCCAGCAGACGGATGACGTTATCACGGCTGACCGCGTCGAGACTGGCGGTCGGTTCATCCGCCAGCAGTATCGCCGGTGCGGCAAACAGCGCCCGGGCCAGACACAGCCGCTGCTTTTCGCCCCCGGAAAAGCGATCGCCCTGTTCACCGGTGTCGTCATCCAGTTGTGCCGCGGTAAGGTGCAGACCGGTTTTCCGCAGTTGCGCAAGCAATTCCGCATCGTCCGGGGTTGCAGCTCCCTGTAACAGTGACCAGCGCAGAGAGCCGCGCAGCAGCCGGGAAGATTGCGGCACCAGCTGACGGAACGATGCCAGTACCGTTTCAGACAGCGACGTCACCGGCAGATCGCCGTAACAGACCATTCCGCTCTGCGGATCAGCTGTCCGCGCCAGCAGGTGCAGCAATGTGGTTTTTCCGGCACCGGACGGGCCGGTAATGACGGTCAGACCGTTCTCCGGACAGGTCACTGATACCGCATGCAGCAATGTTTTTCCGTCATCAGACAGTGCTGTCAGCGATGCTGCCGAGACCCCGGCTGACTGCGGTTTTCCGCTGTGTGCCGGTGAACAGCGGGTTTCCCCCCTCAGCTCCTGCTCTGCCGCATTCAGTGCAGCCTTCGCCTGACGCAGCGCCTGATCAATATGGGAAAGCTGGTTCAGCGGCTCAATAAAACGGGCGATCAGCACCATCACCGCCAGCCAGCCGTTCAGTGTGATTGTGCCGTTAGAAACCTGCCATGCGCCAGCGATCAGAATCACGATAAAAATCAGCTGGATCAGCAGCCCGGATAGCAGGTGATACGGCAGGCTGCGGCGCAGAAGCCTGATTTGGGATTCATGCTGTGCCGACAGTGTCTGCTGTAATTGCTGTACCGCTCCGCTCATCTGACCGCTTTTGCGCAACAGTGCCTGATGGAATGCAAAATCGCCCAGCGCCTGCGCAGCCCCGGCACGGGCGCGGAGGAGTCCGGTTTCATCCCGTTTCAGCCGCTGCGCACTGAGGCGGAGTGCAGCAATCAGTATACCGGCGGTTGCGGCAAACAGGAGCGCCGTCACGGGGGAATAAAACAGCAGACCGGTAACAATCGTCAGCGGTATCATGACGGTACTGATCAGCGGGGAAAGCAGATGCGCCGGAATCGCCGCCGCCGGGATAAGTGCTCCTGTCAGTAATTCCCCGGCGCTGTTATCCGGTGACAGACGGCGCGGGATATGCCGGATCAGTGCAAGTGTCAGGCGGCGCATCACAGTTGTTCCGGCCAGAAAGCCCTGTTGCAGGGCAATATACTGTACGATCAGCGTGATAACGGACGCGATCCCCAGATTCCTCAGCGCCGGGAGCGGATCAGACGGCAGAGTCAGGATCACCGGGATCAGCAGTAATCCGCAGATCCCTTCAAGTACCGCACCGGCAGCCATCAGCAATACCGGTCTTTTCAGGGAATAAACCAGCGCTTTCAGCGGATCATGCTTCATGTTGTTTCTCCTGCTGCATAACAAATTCCCGGTATGCCGCGCACTCCGCCATCAGCATCTCATGTGTGCCGGTTGCGGCAATCGTGCCGTCAGCCATAAACAGCATCCGATCCGCGCGTCTTGCCGGCATAAGGTCATGTGTGACAATCAGCCGGGTTCCCGGGCTGCTGAGCAGTGCATCAAAAATCATACCGGCATTCTCCGGGTCCAGTGCGGATGTCGGTTCGTCCGCCAGCAGAAGCGGACTTTGCGCAATCAGGGCGCGGGCAATGGCCAGCCGTTGCGCTTCACCGCCGGAAAGCTGAACATCGGTGCCGATCAGCGCATCAATCCCTTTCGCCTGTGCCGCAATCACCTCATCAAAACAGGCGGCAGTGACCGCATGCTGTATCTGTGATTGCGAAGCCTGCGGGTTAAACAGCAGCAGGTTGTCACGCAGCGTGCCGGGCAGCGGTTCGCTGTTTTGCATCACGATCGTCACCAGCTGGTTCAGCCCGGTACGTGACCATGCAGACAGCGGCCTGCCTGCAAGGAGAATATCGCCTGTATCCGGCAGCATAAAACGTGCGATCAGCCTCAGCAGCGAGCTTTTACCGGCACCGGACGGCCCGATAATCGCAACACTTTCCCCTGCCGCCAGCGAAAACGAGACATCACGCAAAACAGATGTCTGTGTGTGCCCTTCTCCGGCATACAGTGAGATATTCAGTACCGCCAGCGGTACTGAACGCGGCAGCAGAGCGGTATTATCATACTGTCGGCTGCCACAGGTAATTTCCGGCTGCCGCAGAAACTGACTGATACGCGCGGCGGCACGGGCGCCGGCCTGCAATGCATCTGCGCCGTGCCCCATCGCCGCAACCGGCTCAGTAATACTGCGCAGCAGGAGAATAAACAGGATCAATGCCGGCGCCGATAATGTCTGCCCGGTCACAAACGCACAGAGAAGCAGCCAGACCGCCAGCAGAACCGAACTGAGCAGGATCTGTGCCATTGCTGCCGGACGACCGGTTTTGATGACCCACTGATGAAAAACAGACAGGAAATGTGACAGGGATAATTCGGTTTTGCGCACAATGCCGCGGCCGGGAAATTGCTGCGCAATCAGCGGGTTTTCGGCCAGAGTCCGGTAATCACCGGATAATGCACGCAATGCGTTATCACGCTGAGCAAAAATATCGCGGCAGCGTCCGGAACGGGTCAGCCGGAAACAGTAAAATGCCCCGCACACCGGCAGCAGTGACAGGATCAGCAACAAGGGATTAATCAGCAACAGTAAAAGTACCGCCGGGAGAGGAACCAGTATCAGCCGGACAATATCGGCCGGTGCATGCGCAACCAGCTGATGCAGTGCGCTGATATCCTGCTGCACATACTGATCCACCCCGCTGCGCCCCTGCTGAACAAACCAGTTCAGCGGCAGATTGCGCATTTTCTCCGCCAGTTGCAGCCGCAGCCGGTAACTGAAACGGGCATCGGTGATGTGGGTAAGATGAAACGCCAGTGTCTGAGCCGCCAGCCAGATAATGCCACCGGCCGCCGCAGCCGCCAGCCAGCCGTTATGCCCGGCCGGTTGTGCATCCGCCCACTGATACAGTGCCAGCCAGGGTAACAACGAGGCGATACCGGCGATCGTCTGAAAGAAAAGTGCTGTCGCCAGCAGGGTATAAAAGGGGCGCAACAACGCCCGTAAGTCGTGATACATGATGTTCTCCGCAGTCCTCTGCGGAGAGTAACGGACAGCCGGTTATGTCACCAGCAGCAACCCTTTCGTTTGCGGGGCTATTTCTTTCGCTTGCCGGACATTCAGTTACAAAAATGCCGTTTGCGCACATCCCCGGGCACCAATCCGAAGCGTTTGCGGAAAACCACCGAGAAATGGGCGGGGGTGTAACCCACATGATACGCAACGGCAGATATCGCCTCGCCCTGCGTGGTCAGCATCTGCCAGGCCGTCTGTAAGCGCAGTTCCTGCAACCAGCCGTACACAGACTGACCATGCCTCTGCCTGAATCCCTGAGTCAGTTTGCGGCTGTTCAGCCCGGTACGCAGCGCCAGTTGTTCCAGACACGGCGGGGTTTCCATTTCATCACGCAGGATCTCTTCTGCCCGTTGCAGGCCGCTTATTTCCCGGCGGCTGAGCGGTTTATGTGCTGCTGCCGGTGCGGTTATCACCTGTTGCAGGCACAATGCCGCGAATTCACCGGCTTTTCCGGCATAGTAGAGCGGTTTCAGTGCATCCTGTACCGTACTGTCAAACAATTGCCCCGCACAGGCAGCAATCCGGCCGCCGAGAGCGATATGGCGGAGCGACAGCGCCTGTCTGCTGCCGAAAACTGCCGGTAACAGTATCTGCTGCTGTTCAAGCCAGTCAGGAGAGAGTTGTAAGAGTGTGTAATGCAGGGGTACACCGGCTTTAAACCGATTCTGTAATATGTAATTATCACTTCCCGCCGCAATAAAAACTGCCGGTGAGTCGATCATGATCTGCTGTCCGCCGGTGCTTTCGCTGTGAACCCGGCCGCTGTGAACAACGATCAGTTTGAGCCCCGCGTCATAACGTTCTTCCAGCGCAATATCATCGCTGACAGACATGATCCCCTGACGCAGCAGAATTTTGTCGCGGAAATGATATTCCGCCACCTGTTTATGCAGAGGCGGGATACAGGATAAAGATGCGTTTTCAGTCATAAGGCCCGGCCGTCGTCTGGTGAAATACCGGGCTATACTGGCAAAAAAAACATCAAATGACAATTATTATCATTTAAAACAGGAGACACGGATGAAACACCTGATAATGCTGCTGAGCCTGGCAGCGCTTTCTCTGCCTGCCGCCGCGGCAGATCAAAACAGTGCGGATGAGATGGAAATCTTTACGGATAATGCAGAAAACTGCATTTATTTCTCTGGTGAATGGGATGTATCCCTGCCGGAAGATCAGAAAAAAGATATCAGAAAAGCACTGGATGAAACCTGTCCTCCGGCTAAAGAGCAGCAGAAAGTATTGCGTGAAAAATACCGCAATGACCCGGAGATGCTGGCAAAAATTAATGAATTTGACCTCGGCCGGTAATATCCGCCATAAAAAAGCCCTTCCGGCAGGCACCAGGAGGGCTTTTTTGATCTGATGGTGTGATGCCTCAGGCGAAGATAGTTTTCTCTGCCGGGATCACCAGCAAAGCATCCTGCCAGCCGCGGAGTGTCAGGGCGGTCAGGGCAGATAATCCTTCATAGAACGGGCTTCCGCATCTTTCCTGCATACGCGCCAGATAAAAGCGCGCCCATGGCAGCAGATGTTCCGCCAGCAGTGAATTCAGGGCATCAGGACAGTTTTCCGCGGTCCAGGCCACCATCATCAGTAACAAACCGATGTGATCTTCCGGCTCATTCTGCGACAGCGCAATATCCACCTGATGTGCACGCATCCATTCACGCAGGGCAACTGCGGAATCCCCGAACAGCACCTGCTCTTTATCCAGCCAGACAGAGCCCCACGGTGATGCGGGCAGAGCCTGCGGGCCGATAAACAGCCGCTGATACGCCTGCGGTAATGTTTCCTCCCCGCTGACAGCGATATTCAGTTTCTGCGCTGCATTCTGCTTTTGTGCGTCATCACCATACGGCCATTCCGCCACCCACTCACCGGAAGAGAGCAGTTCCGTTATCTGTGCGATTTCTGACGGCGGATAATAAAATGCCGCCCCGAGAATACGGGCCGTTAAGGCAATATCACTGACTGCTTGCTCACTCATAACTCAGGATCCCCGCAATAAAATACCGGCATATCCTGCCACGATTTCCGGACGGAAAACAGTAACAGGATACGCGCTGACTGTATCAGGACAGATAGGCCATACCCACTGTCATGTGCAGCCCGTAGAAAATACCGCGGCCGATGATTTCTCCCGCCAGCACCAGGATAAAACCAGCCAGCATCATGATCACCGGCGGATTCGCCCGTTTCACCAGCGGCAGGATCCAGCAGGCCAGACCCAGAACCAGCAGAACCAGACGCCAGCCCATATACAGGCCGAACTCCGGCACCAGCGCGGATGCGCTCTGTACTGAGCTGCGGATAGAAGCCAGATCAAACGCCTGTGAGGTCACCGCAACCGCACTCGCCACCAGCGCGATAATACTCACCAGCGGCAGCCAGCTGATGCAGCGCAGGTCAAACCCGGCAATCCGCAGCAGCAGAGCAGCCAGTACCGGTCCGCCCAGCAGCGCTGTCAGCACAAAGTGGATTGTCGTGTACGGGGTGTGCCAGGTCGGCACCGTGGCAATCTGGTAAACCTGCGGAATGGCGTAAATA
>OJJS01000029.1_pt1 | contig 44974 bp, 39 predicted proteins | sample 1596371 | NCBI WGS metagenome assembly OJJS01 (sample SAMEA4350116, study PRJEB24818) | metagenome | biome: human; feature: gut; material: faeces | place: Denmark | collected 2013-09 | reverse complement strand
CCCTCTCTATTCGTCGGCAGCGTCAGTTGTGTGTAAGAGACAGGTTACATACAGTGAGCCTTTCTTATTTAAGATCCCGAGATCGACACCGGTCACCGGGCCGGAGGCGTTGCCGTAACTGACCATCAGACCGCGGCGCTTCAGGCAGTCCAGCGACGGCAGCCAGGTGTCTTTACCGACGGAGTCATACACCACACCGACTTTTTTACCGTCAGTGAGTGCCAGCACCCGCTCAGCAATATCTTCTTTATTGTAGTTGATGGTTTCCCAGGCACCGGCGGCTTTGGCTTTTTGCGCCTTTTCATCTGAACCGACAGTACCGATCATTTTCGCACCCAGTGCTTTGGCCCACTGGCAGGCGATTTGCCCGACACCGCCTGCGGCAGCATGGAACAGGAAAATTTCCCCGGCTTTTACTTCATACGTTTTGCGCAGCAGGTAAAACGCGGTCAGACCTTTCATAAAGCAGGCTGCGGCGGTTTCAAAGCTGATGCCGTCCGGCAGAATAGCGAGTTTTTCTTCCGGCACGTTATGGATTTGGCTGTACGCACCCAGTGGTGACTGTCCGTAAACCACGCGGTCGCCGACTTTAATGTGTTTTACATCGGCACCAATTTTTACCACCACACCCGCTGCTTCAGAGCCGACACCGGAAGGGGATACCGGTGCAGGGTACAGACCGCTGCGGAAATAGGTATCAATATAGTTCACGCCGATTGCTTTGTTTTCCACCTGAACTTCACCCGGCGCCGGGTCTGCCGGCGTAAAGTCACGATAAACCAGCACATCGGTGCCGCCGGGAGCATCAAATTCAATACGTTTAGCCATGGAGGGAACCTCATTCGGAAAAAAGAGTGACCACTTACCTGTAAACAGCGCAGAAACAGTAAGCGGGACAGTTAATCATATGATTTATTGTATTTGGCATAATTGCATGTCACTGAAAATTACTCAAGCTTCGTGCAATCAGCGGCAAAGGAGGGCTATACTACCCGCTCTGTCCCGTTCAGGGACGCAGGTATTCTCCCCGGCGACGCACTGATAAGTAAGAGAGTTTCATGGCCAAATATCCCAAGGACACCAAGACCGATAAACCCCGTGACCATCAGATGGAAGGGCTGAAATTACCGCCGCATTCCCTGGAAGCCGAACAGTCTGTTCTCGGCGGACTGATGCTGGATAACGAGCGTTGGGATAATGTCTCTGAGCGCGTGACCGGCGAGGACTTTTTCAGCCGTCCGCACCGGACGATTTTCGGCCAGATGCAGCGCCTGCTGGAGCAGGGACGGCCGATTGACCTGATCACCCTGTCCGAAGCACTGGAAACCGGCGGAGAGCTGGAAAACGTCGGCGGGTTTGCCTACCTGGCAGAACTCTCGAAAAACACGCCAAGTGCGGCGAATATTAATGCGTATGCTGATATCGTCCGCGAACGTGCAGTGATCCGCGACATGATTTCGGTCGCCAATGAGATCGCCGATGCCGGTTATGATCCGCAGGGGCGTTCCAGTGAAGATCTGCTCGATCTGGCGGAATCCCGCGTGTTCCAGATCGCTGAAAACCGTGCCAATAAAGATGAAGGGCCGAAGGGGATCGAGGCCATCCTCGAAGAAACCGTCGAGAAGATCGAAAAGCTGTATGCCCAGCCGCATGACGGGGTAACCGGGGTATCGTCCGGTTATCAGGATCTGGATAAAAAAACTGCCGGTCTGCAACCCTCTGATTTAATTATTGTTGCGGCGCGTCCGTCCATGGGGAAAACGACATTCGCCATGAACCTGTGTGAAAACGCCGCTATGACCGAAGAAAAACCGGTTCTGATTTTCAGCCTTGAGATGCCCGGCAACCAGATCATGATGCGTATGCTGGCCTCCCTTTCCCGTGTTGACCAGACCCGTATCCGTACCGGTCAGCTCGATGATGAGGATTGGGCGCGCATCTCCAGCACCATGGGCATTCTGCTGGAAAAGCGCAATATGTATATTGATGACTCGTCCGGCCTGACGCCGACCGAAGTCCGCTCCCGCGCACGGCGGATTTTCCGCGAACACGGCGGTTTAAGTCTGATTATGATCGACTACCTGCAATTAATGCGTGTACCGTCCCTCTCCGATAACCGTACCCTGGAAATCGCTGAGATTTCCCGGTCACTCAAGGCGCTGGCCAAAGAGTTGCAGGTACCGGTAGTCGCACTGTCCCAGTTAAACCGTAGTCTGGAACAACGGGCGGATAAACGTCCGGTAAACTCCGATCTGCGTGAATCCGGATCTATCGAGCAGGATGCCGACCTTATTATGTTTATTTATCGTGATGAGGTGTATCACGAAAGCAGTGATCTGAAAGGCGTGGCAGAAATCATCATCGGTAAACAGCGTAACGGCCCTATCGGAACCGTCCGTCTGACCTTCAACGGCCAGTGGTCGCGTTTTGATAACTATGCAGGGCCGAGTTATGACGATGAATAAACCGCCTGAATATAACGCAGGCGGAATAATAACCCTGATAACAAACCAGACATCAACAACCCATAACCAAGGAACCCCTATGAAAGCGGCAACAGCCGTCATTGACCGTGGTGCGCTTCGCCACAACTGGCAGCAGATCCGGGCGCTTGCGCCGGACAGCCGTCATGTTGCGGTGGTCAAAGCAAACGCCTACGGCCACGGATTAGTCGAAATCGCCCGTGAACTCAATGAGGCGGATGCGTTTGCGGTGGCGCGTCTGAGTGAAGCGCACGCGCTGCGCGCCGGGGGTATTGTTAAACCTATCATCCTGCTGGAAGGTTTTTTTGATGCGAGCGATTTACCGGTCATTGTTGCCAGTCGTCTGGAAGTCGCGGTTCATTTTGAAGAGCAGTTAATGGCGCTGGAGCAGGCGGAGTTATCTGATCCGGTCAAAGTCTGGATGAAAATTGATACCGGTATGCACCGTCTCGGCGTGCGTCCGGAAGAAGCGGAAGCGTTTTATCAGCGGCTGTGTAACTGCAAAAATGTGCAGCAGCCGGTGAATATCATCAGCCATTTCAGCCGTGCCGATGAAGATGACGCACAGCCGACAGAAGCACAAATCGCCCGCTTTATGGCATTTGCTGCCGGTAAACCGGGGGAAAAATCGATTTCTGCGTCCGGCGGCATTCTTTACTGGCCTCAGGCGCATCTCGACTGGGTACGTCCGGGGATCATTCTTTACGGTGTGTCACCGAAAAGCGGCACCGAAGCCGGTGATTACGGCCTGAAACCTGTGATGACCCTCAAATCCCGTCTGATTGCCGTGCGCAAACACAAAGCCGGGGAAGCCGTCGGTTACGGTGGTACCTGGGTCAGTGATCGCGATACCTGTCTCGGTGTGATCGCGGTCGGTTACGGTGACGGCTATCCGCGCAGTGCACCATCGGGCACGCCGGTGGTGATTAACGGACGCCGTGTTCCTATTGCCGGGCGTGTTTCCATGGATATGATAACTATCGACCTGGGGCCGGATTGCAGTGATAAAGCGGGCGATGAAGTTATTTTATGGGGCGATTCACTGCCGGTGGAGCAAATTGCAGAAGCCAGCGGTATCAGCGCCTATGAACTGATCACCAAGCTGACCTCCCGCGTGGCGATGGAATATCTGGACGAATAAAATGTGACGCGATATGTTCTGATAGTGAGAAAAATAACAATCAGGAGTATCGCTTGTGTTCGAACATGTAGACGCCTACGGCGGCGACCCGATCTTAACGCTCGTTGAGCATTTCAAACAGGATCCCCGGAAGGAGAAGGTCAATCTCAGCATTGGCCTCTATTACGACGATTCCGGGGTGACTCCGCAACTGAACAGCATCACACAGGCGAAACAGCGCTATAACGCGCAGGATACCGGAGCCTCCCTGTATCTGCCGATGGAAGGTTTTGCCCCTTACCGCAGCGCGGTACAAACGCTGCTGCTGGGTGATAACAGCGGGCTTATCCGCGAAGGGCGTGTGGCGACGATCCAGACGCTGGGCGGTTCCGGAGCACTGAAGATCGGCGCGGATTTCCTGCACCGCTGGTTCCCGGGATCGGATGTCTGGCTCAGTGATCCGACATGGGAAAACCATCAGGCGATCTTTGCCGGTGCCGGATTTAAAACTCATTATTATCCGTATTTCGATCCGCAGACCAAAGGCGTCAGATTTGATGAGATGCTGGCAACGTTTGAGACGTTACCGGCAAAAAGCGTCATTTTACTGCATCCGTGCTGTCATAACCCGACCGGCTCTGATCTGACACCGGAGCAGTGGGATAAGGTTGTTGCGGTGGTGAAAAAGCGCGAACTGATCCCGTTCCTGGATATTGCTTATCAGGGCTTCGGCAGCGGAATGGAAGAGGATGCTTATGCTATCCGCGCCATGGCGGCAGCAGAAGTTCCGTGCTTTATCAGTAACTCGTTCTCGAAAATCTTCTCACTGTACGGTGAGCGGGTGGGCGGGCTGTCTGTTCTCTGCCCGTCACAGCAGGAAGCAGAGCGGGTGCTGGGCCAGCTGAAAGCGGGCGTACGGCGTGTCTATTCCAGCGCACCGTCTTACGGTGCAAAACTGGTGTCTGAAGTGCTGAACGATACCGGACTGAAAGCACAATGGCTGGCGGAGGTGGAAACCATGCGCAGCCGGATCGCGGATATGCGCACGGTGCTGGTGGATACCCTGAAAAATACACTGCCGGAGAAGAATTTTGATCATCTGCTGCATCAGCGCGGGATGTTCAGTTATACCGGGTTCAGTCCGGAGCAGGTCAAGGCACTGCGTGAGCAGCATGCGGTGTATCTGGTCGGTTCCGGGCGTGTCTGCATGGCGGGGGTGAACCGTCATAATGTGGATGCGATTGCACGGGCCTTTGCGGCGGTCAGCCGTTAATCCTCAGCAATGAAATGATGATGCGCGGAATCATTGTATTCCGCGCCTGTTTCAGCGCAACTGACTGTCTTTACTGCCGCGCCGGTTATATCCGCTGTATGCGGCCTGCTTTTTATCCGCTTCTGCCTGACAGTTCACACACAGCTGTACGCCGGGTATTGCTTCACGCCGCGCCTGCGGGATCGGGTCACCGCACTCCTCACAAAACAGCGCACTTTCTCCTGTCGCCAGCTGGCTGCGCACCCGCGCAACCGCATCATCCAGTGTGGCATCAATCTGCTCCTGAACAGCAGAATCACTTGCCCATCCGCTTGCCATTTTCGCCTCCTGTTTCCGGTGGTTGCCCGATACTCTATTTTATCACGGGTTGCTTATTATTTCACCAGAACGGAAAGCGGATAAAAAAATACCGCAGCGGGCGCCGCGGTATTTTCAGAATCAGAAAAGATTAATAGCCTCTTTTCAGAATCGGCTTCAGGAAGCGGGCAGTGTGTGAGCGTTCACATGCCGCCACTTCTTCCGGTGTACCGGCGATCAGGATTTCACCGCCGCCGCTGCCGCCTTCCGGGCCCAGATCCACAATCCAGTCTGCGGTTTTAATCACATCCAGGTTATGTTCGATAACCACAATACTGTTGCCCTGGTCGCGTAACTGATGCAGCACTGCCAGCAGTTGTTCAATATCCGCGAAGTGCAGACCGGTAGTCGGTTCATCAAGGATATAGAGTGTCTGTCCTGTACCGCGTTTGGACAGTTCCTTTGCCAGTTTCACCCGCTGCGCTTCACCGCCGGAGAGTGTCGTTGCCGACTGCCCGAGGCGGATATAAGAGAGGCCGACATCCATCAGGGTCTGTAATTTACGCGCCAGCGCCGGAACCACATCGAAGAACTCACGGGCTTCCTCGATAGTCATATCCAGCACTTCGTGGATATTTTTCCCTTTGTATTTCACTTCCAGGGTTTCGCGGTTATAGCGTTTGCCTTTGCACTGATCGCACGGCACATACACATCCGGCAGGAAGTGCATTTCCACTTTCAGCACGCCGTCACCCTGACAGGCTTCACAGCGCCCGCCCTTGACGTTGAAACTGAACCGCCCCGGTGTGTAGCCGCGTGAGCGGGATTCCGGTACGCCGGCGAACAGTTCGCGGACAGGGGTGAACACGCCGGTATAGGTTGCCGGGTTTGAACGCGGTGTCCGGCCGATAGGGCTCTGGTCGATGTCGATCACTTTATCGAAATGCTCCAGACCTTCGACTGATTTATACGGCGCCGGGGTGACGGTAGTCGCTCCGTTGAGCTGTGTCTGGGCAATCGGGAACAGCGTGTCATTGATCAGGGTGGATTTCCCTGAACCGGAAACCCCGGTGATGCAGGTAAACAGCCCGACCGGCAGATTCAGTGTCACATTCTTCAGGTTGTTGCCGCTGGCACCGGTAATGGTCAGCATTTTGGCCGGATCTGCCGCATTGCGTTTTTCCGGGATGGTGATCCGCCGTTCGCCGCTGAGGAACTTCCCGGTCAGGGACTCCGGTGTGCCGATAATGTCGTCCAGCGATCCCTGAGCAACAATCTCCCCGCCGTGGACACCCGCGCCCGGGCCGATATCGATAATATGATCAGCGGCACGGATAGCATCTTCATCATGTTCAACCACAATCACGGTATTGCCGAGATCACGCAGGTGAACCAGGGTTTCCAGCAAACGGTCATTATCGCGCTGATGCAGCCCGATAGACGGTTCATCCAGCACATACATCACACCGACCAGACCGGCGCCGATCTGACTGGCAAGACGGATACGCTGTGCTTCACCGCCGGACAACGTTTCTGCGGAGCGGGAGAGGGTCAGGTAATTCAGACCGACGTTAACCAGGAATTTCAGGCGATCCTGAATCTCTTTCAGTACTTTTTCGGCGATTTTCGCGCGCTGGCCGCTGAATTTCAGGTTATTAAAGAAGTCCATCGCATGGCCGATGCTGAAATCAGAAATCTGCGGCAGTGTGGTGTCATCGACAAACACAAAGCGGGCTTCTTTTTTCAGACGGGTGCCGCCGCAGGAAATACACGGACGGTTGCTGATATATTTGGCCAGTTCTTCGCGTACCGCCATGGATTCCGTCTCTTTATAACGGCGTTCCATATTGTGCAGCACACCTTCAAACGGATGATGACGGACTGTCACATCACCCCGGTCATTGGAATATTTAAATTCAATGGATTCACGGCCTGAACCATTGAGGATCACTTTCTGAATTTTGGCCGGTAATTCTGAGTACGGGGATTCAATATCAAACTTATAATGATCCGCCAGGGACATCAGCATCTGATAATAATAGAAATTACGGCGATCCCAGCCACGGATAGCTCCGCCGCCGAGTGACAGATTCGGGTTCTGCACCACGCGATCCGGATCGAAAAACTGCTGTACACCCAGACCGTCACAGGTCGGGCAGGCACCAGCCGGGTTATTGAAGGAGAACAGGCGCGGCTCCAGCTCACTCATGCTGTATCCGCAGACCGGACAGGCGAAATTCGCCGAAAATACCAGTTCTTCGGCGCTGTTATCTTCCATATCGGCGATAATAGCCGTACCGCCGGACAGTGTCAGTGCGGTTTCAAAGGATTCTGCCAGGCGCTGTGCCAGATCATCCCGGACTTTAAAACGGTCAACCACCACTTCGATGGTGTGTTTGATCTGTAATTCCAGTTTCGGCGGATCAGAGAGATCACAAATTTCCCCGTCGATCCGTGCGCGGATATAGCCCTGTGCCGCCAGGTTATCGAGCAGTTTGGTATGTTCGCCTTTACGCTCTTTGACGACCGGTGCCAGCAGCATCAGACGTTTGCCTTCCGGCAGAGTCAGAACATTATCCACCATCTGGCTGACCGTCTGTGCCGTCAGCGGAATGTCGTGATCCGGACAACGCGGCTCACCCACACGGGCAAACAACAGACGCAGATAGTCATGGATCTCAGTAATGGTACCCACGGTGGAACGCGGGTTATGGGAAGTGGATTTCTGCTCGATGGAAATTGCCGGGGAAAGCCCTTCAATATGATCCACATCCGGTTTTTCCATCAGCGACAGGAACTGACGCGCATACGCGGACAGGGATTCCACATAGCGGCGCTGCCCCTCGGCATAGAGTGTATCAAAGGCGAGGGACGACTTCCCGGAGCCGGATAACCCCGTGATAACAATCAGTTTATCACGCGGAATAATGAGGTTGATATTCTTCAGATTGTGGGTGCGGGCGCCCCGTATATCGATATTATCCATGTACCATTTCCCGGGAGTTTCAGATAGCGACCAATTTATTCAGCCTGATATTATTGCACATAATTTACTGAATGGATATCCAGTATCAGAAGAAATCTGTGTATAATCTCAGCAGCATTTGCCTGATAGCTGATGACATTTTGCGCAGCAGATTTTAGAGAAGACACGCAAATATGAAAAGCCGATTGCGGCAAAAGATTACCGATTCAAAAAAGTCACCCAGACGTGTTAGACTAGATCCTTATATGTTTTAAACAATTTCATCGGGAGCATTTCATGGCCAGCAGAGGCGTCAACAAAGTCATTCTTATCGGGAACCTGGGTCAGGATCCGGAAGTGCGTTACATGCCTAACGGCGGTGCGGTTACCAACATCACACTGGCGACATCAGAATCATGGCGTGATAAACAAACCGGCGAAATGAAAGAGAAAACCGAATGGCACCGTGTGGTGATCTTCGGCAAACTGGCAGAAATTGCCGGTGAATATCTGAAAAAAGGTTCACAGGTTTATATCGAAGGCTCACTCCAGACCCGTAAATGGCAGGATCAGAGCGGCCAGGAACGCTACACCACGGAAGTCGTGGTCAATATCGGCGGCAGCATGCAGATGCTGGGCGGCCGCAGCGGCGGCGGTGATAATGCATCACAGGGCGGTGGCTGGGGACAACCACAGCAGCCGCAACAATCCCAGCAGTTCAGCGGCGGCGGTAACCCGCGCCCGGCACAACAACCGGCAGCAGCTGCACCGCAAAGCAATGAACCTCCAATGGATTTTGATGACGATATTCCGTTCTGATCTGAATATCTGTTATTTCATATAAAAAATCCCGCGTTGGCGGGATTTTTTATATCTGTGGTCTGCAATCAGTCTGCAGTGTCGGCGATAATACCGTTAATGGCATGAGTGACACAGGTTGCACTGAGTTTTGAGTAACCACCTCCGCCAAGAAAAACAGCGGGAATTTGTTTCTCTGACAGGAACTGCCAGGTTGTTTTGTCTCTTTCTGCAATATCACTGATTGTCAGTGAAAGGCCGCCGAGTTTATCTGCTTCAAGCGGATCTGTGCCGGTAATGACAAATGCTATTTTATAGTTACCGTTTATCTTACTTAAGGCATCACGGTATTGGTTCAGGTAATGAATGCCGGAGGTTTTTTCCGGAAGCGGGACAGGGATATCAACACGTTCACGTGTATATTTTGACTGCGGATAAATATCCTGATTATAAATATCAAGGATCGTCACTCTGTTGTTATCCATAAAATCGACAGCATTACCATTGCCGTGATGTGCATCAGTATCAATAATTAATATTCTGTCATCTGCGGACAGGATATTTCTCCGGCGTAATTCCTGATAGCAAATCGTGATGTCATTATAGATACAGAATCCCTCCATATTCTGGTGAGATGCGTGATGATAGCCACCGGCAAGATTCCAGAAAATGGTGTTCTCCTGTATCGCTTTTTGTGCGCCCAGCAGTGTGCCGGCGATACCAAAACGCATAGGGGTTAATACATGCTTATCCAGATATGAATAGCTGAGGAAGGGTACCGGGGGAAACTCAAGTGCTCTCAGGATACCCTTTTTATTTTTGACTCTGTATTTCATTATCCCGGAAAGATAATCTTCTGTGATCTGCTCATCTATAGCGGAATCAGGCACGTGAAACCGGATTTTACTGTTATTTTTCAAATCATTAAAAATAGATTTGAATTTCATTCCGTAAAACGGATGAAAGTAACCCAAAAGTCCGATGTCAAAATTATAATTCTCACTATAGATTACATTCATACTATATTTACCGAGAGTTCCTGCGCATACCGTAAGATATCATGAGGTGTCCAGATCCCTCTACCCAGAGTTGAACCTAAATATTTGGAATAATTACTGGCTGATGGGGTAAAGCCGGGTTTTTTATCACAGGCAACAGCCAGGCATTCAGCAACAATATGAGAGCAGTTATTGCGGGCCAGCTGATATCTCGGTGTGTTACTCATCAGTTCTGCGATATGAAATGCAAGTTTTTCTTCATTGATTTCATTAATCGTAACAACTATCGGCTGTCTGTCTCCTTCATTTTTAATATCTTCCTTTAAGGCACTCATAAAAGCGCCGGGATGACTATTGGATTTAATTTTCAGATCTTTTTTTCCTGCAATATCTTCCGGCCAGAAACTGACATAGTTTCCCTGAAATGAAAGGGATGCATGCCCGATATGTTTTCCGTCCGGCAACCATATATATACCTTTAACATATAACACTCCTTGTTTTTAACTGAGTGCTAAATGTATTTTTTTATCAGCAAAACGAAATAATGATTAGTCTTAATCTTATTTATTCATGTTTATCATCTGCATATGCAACATGAAATGTACTTTGCTGAAATATCACAGATGAAAATAAGGTGTTATCAGCTCAGAATAAATAAGAAAAAAATTATTTTTCTGCGTAGTTCTGCATAGTCAGCGGTAAAAAAATACCCCTTACGTCGGGTGACAGTAAGGGGTGATGTCTCATGCCGTTGGATGAACACATGAGATTGCCCGGGGTTAACAGGCAGTACAGCTTATGTTTTTATAAGTCCTGTTTTTATTCTGTTTGTCTGATTTTTTATCAGAACGGGTATTTTTATTATAAATATCTGTCGTAACCGGATGTGTGTTTGCTCTTTTTAAAGAAAAAACCCAATGAAACCATTGGGTATCAATGCGTTATATACTCAATTTTTATTAAAATATGATAAGAGGCTTAAAGAGCATGTGTCGGATTACGTTTTATCTGTAAACCTGAAACGTGACAATCACAGCAGTAATTATATGTGATCAGTATCACGTAAAAACACCTGTTTTAGCTGTATTTGTAATTTCAATGTAACTTGTCAGGTTGTTTTTAACTAAATAATCACATTTTAATGTGTTCTGTTAATCGGCCCGGTAATTGAATAAATCCTGTTTTTTATTGCACTGAGCAATAAAACCGATAAAAAAATGATTTTTAGTAACTGACAGCGATAATGTGAACGGGCACTGTTTTCAGTGATCTCCCTGCGATATATTCCGCTGTGATTTTCGTTCCATGGTTTGTATAGCTCCGGATAATTGTTTCTTTTCCCTTTTTTATCGCTGTTTTTTAGCAGGAACAGTGCTGTTTCCCGCTGTAACAGTAAATTGGGTATTTTTATATTTTATTTTAAATCAATGAGTTAGTTATTTTCAATTTTTATAGTAGTGATTTATTAGTGATAATGATCACAATTCAGCGGCTGAATAAAAAATAAATGAAAAAAGGCTTGTACAGATTTCATTCTTATGTTTTTTTAAAGTACGAACCGAATTTATTCATACACAATTTACTGTTGAGAGATACCCCGTGAAACCATTCACCCGTCCGCAAAACGTACTACTAACAACCGCGCTATCAGACGCGGTTGTCGTCGTGCGTGTGGTAGTGGTGGTGGTCGTCGGCAGCGCGCCGTAACGGGCTGGGATCAGCAACAGGATCACTAACCCCGCCGGCGTAAACCGAGCGGGGTTTTTTTATGTCAGGCTCCGCGAAACTGAACCGGTTGTTAAGAAAAGGATGATGTTATGGGAGCTTCACAGCAGACTCAGGCAAAAACCCGGATGACGGGGGCGGAATTAATTATCCGCATGTTAGAACAGCACGGGATCACCTCTGTCTCCGGGATTCCGGGCGGGGCGGCGCTGCCGCTGTATGATGCGCTGGGCAAAAGCCGCATCCGCCATATCCTCGCCCGTCACGAACAGGGGGCCGGGTTTATCGCACAAGGTATTGCCCGCACAACCGGCAAAGCGGCGGTGTGTATCTCCTCCAGCGGGCCGGGTGCAACCAACCTGATGACCGCGATTGCGGATGCCAAACTGGATTCGGTTCCTCTGGTCTGTATCACCGCTCAGGTCTCTTCGCCGATGATCGGTACCGATGCCTTCCAGGAAGTGGACACTTACGGCATGTCTATCCCTATCACTAAGCATAATTATCTGGTGCGCAATGTTCAGGATCTGCCGGGTATTATTGCGGATGCATTCCGTATTGCGGAATCCGGCCGTCCGGGACCGGTCTGGGTGGATGTGCCGAAAGATGTTCAGGCAGCCATCATTGAGATTGATGAATTGCCGCCAATCATGCCAAAAGATTCGTTACCGCTGTTTGATGCCGAAAAAGTCAGCGAAGCGGCCGCCATGATTAATCAGGCGAAGCGCCCGATCCTGTATATCGGCGGGGGTATTGTGGCTTCACAGTCACAGCAGCTGGTGCAGAGTTTTGCCGAACGTGCCGGGTTACCGACCACCATGACCCTGATGGGGTTAGGCACCATTCCGCAGCAGCATCCGCTCTATCTGGGGATGTTGGGGATGCACGGCGCCCGCTATACCAACATGATTTTACAGGAATCTGATTTGCTGATTGTGGTCGGGGCGCGTTTTGACGACCGGGCCATCGGCAAAGCCGAACAGTTCTGCCCGGATGCCAAAATTATTCATGTGGATATCGACCGTGCGGAGATCAGCAAGATCAAGCAGCCGGATATCGCGATCAACGCGGACGCCGGACAGGTTCTCGCCATGCTGCTGCCGCAGATTGAGGTGAATACCCGTCAGGCGTGGAATGATCATATCACGCAGATCAAACAGGAATTCCCGCTGGAGCAGATCAACAAAAGCAATCCGTTAAGTCACTTCGGGTTGATCGCTGCGGTGGCGGATGCGGTGGATAACGATGCCATTATCACCACGGATGTCGGCCAGCACCAGATGTGGGTGGCGCAGGCGTATCCGTTATGCCGTCCGCGCCAGTGGCTGACCTCCGGCGGGCTGGGAACCATGGGCTTTGGTTTACCGGCGGCGATTGGTGCCGCACTGGCGGAGCCGTCACGCAAAATTATCTGCTTTACCGGTGACGGCAGTATTATGATGAATATCCAGGAGATGGCGACAGCCGCAGAGCATAATCTGGATATCAAAATTATTCTGATGAACAACCAGGCGCTGGGGATGGTTCACCAGCAGCAGACGCTGATGTTCGATGAGCATATTGTGGCATCTGCCTATCCGTATCAGACTGATTTTGTGACGATTGCCAAAGGTTTCGGATTGCATACCTGTGATCTGAATAAAGAGAGTGATCCGCATGCTGCATTGCAGGCGGCGATTGACCATCCCGGGCCGTGTCTGATCCACGCATTAATCGATGTCAGTGAAAAAGTGTGGCCGATGGTATTGCCGGGTGATGCCAATATCGATATGGTCACAGCCTGATGACAGAGGACAGAATCATGGAAAAAAATAATCAGCCTATCGCTCTGGAACTGGTCGTCCGTAACCACCCCGGTGTTATGACGCACATTTGTGGTCTGTTTGCCCGCCGGGCGTTTAACGTGGACGGTATTCTGTGTCTGCCGCTGCCGGGACAGGATCACAGCCATATCTGGTTGCTGGTGAAATCGGATGACCGGCTAAGCCAGATGGTCAGTCAGGTGGAAAAACTGGAAGACGTGCAGGACGTGAAATACAACGAAGATATCAGTATCTTTGAACAACTGAATAAGTACATTCAGTAGCGTGATAAAACCGGGCGGATAAGCCCGGTTTTTTGTCCGGGATTACGGTGATGTCTGGCCGATATGGGAATAAGACATAATCAGCGTGCCGCTCAGATCGCCTTCCATGCAGATATAAGAGTGGGGAATATCACAGGAGAACGCATAGAAATCCCCCGGTTCCAGCAGTACTGTCTGATCTTCATTAAAGCGCATCATCAGCGTACCCTGATGGATAAGAATATGTTCATGGGTACCGGTACTGTGCGCGGGACTGTTAATAATCGCACCACGGATCATCTTCAGGTGCCAGATCTCCGAAATATTCCCCATACCGACACGGAATTTAAAATCTTCCGCATATTCCCCTTTAAAGACTTTATTTTTTTCGTAACGGGGATAACCTTCATTACTGGCGGTAAACAGATCGCCCAGCGGGAAACGCAGTGCAACGGCAATGGCCTCCAGTGTATCGATACGCGGATTGGAATCACCGGATTCCAGTTTGGACAGCGCGGCTTTCGAGATGCCGGAGAGTTTTGAAAGATCATTGAGCGACAGGTTACGCGCCTGGCGCAGCAGTTTGACTTTCTGGCCGATGTGGGCACTGGTTTTTAGCATAATGTAATTGATACCAATGAAATTTGCAGGGAAACCCTGTTAGTATTGCACACTTGTTGTACAACCGTAAGCCGTGATTTTCCGGAAAGACAGGTCTGATAAATGATGTTATCAGAGGAAAGCGTCCGGCATGGTGATAATTAACATATGTCATTAAACGGGTGCTCACCATGATCTACACCCTGCCATGGGCAGATTTTTTCATCTGTTTTACCGTGCTCTTCGCCGGTTATCTGGTCTTCGGGATGGTCGGATTCGGCTCTGCGCTGATCGCAAGCCCGGTGCTGGCTTTCTTTATTCCGGTTTCGCACATTGTGCCGATGCTGGCACTGATGGATCTGGGCGCCGCGGTGATTAACGTCACCCGTGACGGGCGCAAAGCCGATTTTGCCGAGCTGAAATGGATGGTGCCGCTGATGATCGGCGGCAGTCTGATTGGTGCGGCGATTCTGCTGAAAACACATCCGGATCTGCTGGCGGTGTTCCTCGGGGCGTTTATTGTTCTCTATGCGCTTTATTCCCTCTTTATTAAGAAGACGGCACGGCATTATCCGCAGAAATACATTATTCCGTTCGGTATCGGCGGCGGTATTCTGAGTGCGCTGTTCGGGGCGGGCGGGTTTGTGTATGCCATCTATTTTGCCGGGCGGATTGAGGACAGAAACCGGTTCCGTATCACGCAGACCACGCTGATTGGCTTCAGTACATTAACCCGCGTGATTATTTTTCTGATCATGGGCATCTATTGGAACAGCGAAATTGCCATTACTGCGCTGCTGTTTCTGCCTGCGATGGTGGCGGGGATTGTCCTCGGGCGGCATATCACTATGCGTATTCCGAAAGAGGCCTTTTTCCGTTTTCTGAATATGGTGATCCTGCTGGCCGGGCTGACGCTGCTGATCAGTAACCTGGTGCACTGACGGCGGTCAGCGCAGCACTTTTTTAGCACATTGCCGGGCGCGCAGCAGCTCATCACCGGTTTTGCTTTTACGGAAACAGTCGCGGTAGCGGGCGGCATAGGCACTGTATTCCGCCTGTGCGTCCGGCAGCGGCAGTGACAGCAGATGATTAATAAAGGTAAAACTGCCGATCTCCGCATGCTGAAAATCCACCGGATTTTTCCATTCCCCGCCCCAGCGGAGAAAACCGTGGCTGAAAACCAGCGGCAGCACCGTTTCCATTTTTCCGTCGCGGATAGCTTCTCTGTTGGTCAGTGCAGCGGCGGATTGCGGCGGACTGATGGTCACACGGCCGTTTTTATCGCGGAAGCGGTAAGGGTTTTGCTGCGGATTAATATCGATCGCCATGCCGTAAGCGTGTTTTGACCAGGCTTTCTGATTTGCCTGACGGCGGCCGTTAAATGCCGACGTATTATTAGCCGCCATAGATGCCTCATCATCACCGCCGAAGGCCTCTATCGGCAGCACACTGTGCAGCGGGAATTTTCGCCGGTACAACTCACCGAACAGCGCTTCCGTTTCAGGGGCAATAATATCGGCGACAGTAATAGTGCCGGTGCGGGTTTCGCCCTCAAAGGTGATAAACCGGACATCCACATTCACCAGCCGTTCACAGGGCACCGGGTTTTCCGGTGTGATAATGCCAAGTGCGGTCATAGCACGGCAGGTGTCCGGGCTGAGCGGGGTGATCGCTGCATGTGCCGCCGGTAAAACAGCGCAGAACAGGCTCACGGGGAGGAGATAAGCAGTCAGTTTCATTACAGATTCCGTCATCAGGCACCGGGACGGATGATGATAACCCGTCCGTGCGGCAGATGTGAAAAAATTCCCGGATTTGGCCTTGATTATCAGGATTTTTCCTAAGATAATCGTTTGCCTCAAAAAATCACATCTTTTCTCTGTTGAAAGCCAAACGTTTGCGTCGTGTGTGTCCGGTTTTTTTACCCGGAAACCGGCGGATTTTTTCTGAAAACGCAATCGTTTACGTGATGTGACACAAAATTCATTAACACAGGTGATGACATGTCTGCGACACAGCCGCAAAGCGGGTGCAAATTAGACCAATTTTTTAAACTGACTGAACGCGGGACGACTGTCCGCCGTGAAGTTCTCGCCGGACTGACCACATTCCTGGCGATGGTGTACTCCGTGATTGTTGTGCCGGGCATGCTCGGCCAGGCGGGTTTCCCGCATACGGCAGTTTTTATCGCCACCTGTCTGGTTGCCGGGTTCGGCTCTCTGCTGATGGGGCTGTGGGCAAATCTGCCGATGGCGATCGGCTGTGCGATCTCCCTGACAGCCTTTACGGCATTCAGCATGGTGCTTGGTCAGAATATCCCGATTCCGGTTGTGCTGGGCGCGGTTTTCCTGATGGGGGTTCTGTTTACCCTGATCTCCGTAACCGGTATCCGGACATGGATCCTGCGTAATATTCCGATGGGCATTGCGCACGGTACCGGTATCGGTATCGGTCTGTTCCTGCTGCTGATCGCCGCCACCAATATCGACCTTGTGATTAAAAACCCGAACGCGGGTATGCCGGTGGTACTGGGGGATTTCACCTCTTTCCCTGTCATGATTGCACTGGCCGGTCTGGCGGTGATTTTCGGCCTTGAGCGTCTGAAAGTCCCGGGTGCGGTACTGCTGGTTATTATTGCTATTTCCGTTATCGGGCTGATTTTTGACCCGAATGTGAAATATCAGGGCTTTTTCAAATTACCGTCTCTCGGTGATGACGGGCTGTCACTCTTCTTCAGCATGGATATCATGGGCGCACTGAAGCCGCTGGTGTTGCCGACAGTTCTGGCACTGGTGATGACGGCGGTGTTTGATGCGACAGGTACGATCCGTGCGGTTGCCGGTCAGGCGAATCTGCTGGATAAAGATAATCAGATCATTAACGGCGGCAAAGCATTGACAACTGACTCGGTCAGCAGCATTGTGGCCGGTGTTGTCGGCGCGGCGCCTGCTGCGGTGTATATCGAATCTGCGGCCGGTGCTGCTGCGGGCGGCCGTACCGGTCTGACCGCGACGGTAGTCGGTGTGCTGTTCCTGCTGATTTTGTTCCTCTCTCCGCTCTCTTATCTGGTTCCGGCCTATGCCACGGCACCGGCACTGATGTATGTCGGCCTGCTGATGCTGAGCAATGTCAGTAAACTGGATTTCGGTGACTTTGTCGGTTCGATGTCCGGTTTACTGTGTGCGGTGTTTATTGTGCTGACCGGTAACATTGTAACCGGGATTATGCTGGGCTTTGCTTCACTGGTTATCGGCCGTATCGCCGGGGGTGAATGGCGTAAGCTGAATATCGGCACTGTTCTTATCGCAGCGGCATTGGTGGCGTTTTATGCTGGCGGCTGGGCAATTTAAGTCATAAATCACCACTTAACGGAAGTTGGTGGTGACGATACGCTTTATTTATACGATTTGTCTCAAAATACCAATTAATTGCCCGAATTAATGGCATGAGAAGATAAAATAGCAGTGGCGGATAACGCATCCGCCGCTGCTTTTTTTGTATGATAGTGGCAACCGGCGGTAATTTTTTCTCTTCCGGGGTCTTATTACGGTTTTTTTGCCGTTATTAACAGTGTCTTCTTTGTCAGCGGGCTGATTAAGCCCTAAGTTCAGTAAGGGTAATATGGAAATATTCTTTACGATTCTTATTTTGATTCTGGTCGTGTCGGTGTCCGGTGTTCTCACCAAAATGATTCCGTATCGTATTCCGTTACCCATTATTCAGATCGCAATGGGGGCACTGCTTGCCTTCCCGCAGTTTGGTCTGCATGTCACGTTCGACCCTGAACTGTTTCTTGTCCTGCTGATACCGCCGTTGCTGTTTGTTGACGGCTGGAAAACCCCGACCCGGGAATTTATGCAGAAAGGGCGGGAAATCTTCATTCTGGTGCTGTTCCTGGTGCTGGTCACCGTTATCGGTATCGGGTATCTGATCTACTGGCTGATGCCGGGGATTGAGCTGATTCCGGCCTTTGCTCTTGCGGCGGTGCTGTCACCGACAGATGCTGTGGCGCTGTCGTCGATTGTCGGCAAAGGGCGCATTCCGAAACAGATGATGGGCATTCTGGAAGGTGAGGCGCTGATGAACGACGCCTCCGGCCTGGTAGCGCTGAAATTTGCCGTGGCGATTGTCATGGGCACGATGATTTTCTCGGTCACCGGTGTCACGCTGGAATTCTTCAAAGTCGCTATCGGCGGTCTGCTGGCGGGGGTGGCTGTCACCTGGCTGTACAGTAAATCACTGCGTCTGATGAGCCGCTGGAGCGGGGATGACCCGGCCACGCAAATCGTCTTTATGTTGCTCCTGCCGTTTGCTTCTTATCTGATCGCGGAACACATCGGAGTGTCCGGTATCCTGGCGGCCGTGGCAGCCGGGATGACTATCAGTAAATCCGGCGTGATCCGCAATGCGCCGCTGGCGATGCGTCTGCGGGCAGATAATGTCTGGGGGATGCTGGAATTCGTCTTTAACGGTCTGGTCTTTATTATGCTCGGTCTGCAACTGCCGGGGATCTGGCAGGTGTCCGTTATTGAGGCGGAACTGGACCCGACAGTAGAAACCTGGATGCTGTTTACCGCGGTTATCGTGATTTATTTTGCCCTGCTGGTGCTGCGTTTCTGCTGGCTGTGGATGATGAAAACCGTCAGCCGCCTGACCTTAAAACGCAAACCGCTGGACTTCACATTCTACACCACCCGTGACCTGTGGCTGGCATCATTTGCCGGGGTACGCGGGGCGATAACGCTGGCGGGTGTACTTTCTATCCCGCTGTTCCTGCCGGACGGCACGCCGTTCCCGGCCCGTTATCAGATGGTGTTTATCGCCGCCGGGGTGATTATCTTCTCGCTCTTTATGGGGGTGGTATCACTGCCGTTCCTGCTCAAAGGCATGAATGTCGGGGATAAACAGGCAGATGCCAATGAAATCCGTGCGGCGAAAGCGGCAATGGCGGAAGTGGCGATTGTCAGTATCGGCAAGATGGAAGAGCGTTTGTCCGCCAGTTCGGATGAAGCGCTGGATGCGGAAGCGATCAGCGAGGTGGCCTCGCGGGTTGCCGGACACCTCAGGCGGCGTACCGCCGGGGGGGATGAGATGGAATACAATCTTCAGGTGGAAGATCTCGAACGCCGTTTCCGTCTGACCGCACTGCGCGCCGAGCGCGGGGAGCTGTATCACCAGCGTGCGACCCGTAATATCAGCAATGAAACCCTGCAACTGCTGCTGCATGATCTGGATCTGCTGGAAGCCCTGCTGGTTGAGAAAGAAACATAACCGATGCCGTTACTGATTATTACCACGATTTTATGGGCCGCATCATTCAGCCTGATCGGCGAGTATCTCGCCGGTCAGGTGGACAGCTGGTTCTCTGTATTAGTCCGTGTGTCGCTGGCGGCACTGGTTTTTCTGCCGTTTTTGCGCTGGCGCGGGATCGCCCCGAAAGTCATTCTGATGTATATGGCGGTGGGCGCCTGTCAGCTCGGCATTATGTATCTCTTCGTTTTCCATGCCTACAACTACCTGACTGTCGCGGAATTTCTGCTGTTCACCGTGCTGACGCCGCTTTATGTGACACTGATTTATGATCTGCTGGAGCGGCGCGGATTGCGGTGGGGATATGTGTTCAGTTCGCTGCTGGCGGTGATTGGTGCGGCGGTGATCCGCTACGACCATCTCAGTGATTCTTTCTGGACAGGACTGATTCTGGTGCAGCTGGCGAATATCTTCTTTGCCATCGGCCAGGTGGGTTACAAGCGGCTGATGGAAGTGCATCCGCTGGTGCAGCGCACGGCATTCTCCTGGTTCTACCTCGGTGCCTGTGTGGTGGCGCTGGCGGGCTGGCTGCTGTTCGGTAATTTCGCCAAAATGCCGTCCACGCAGTTACAGTGGGGCGTCCTGCTGTGGCTGGGGATTGGTGCTTCCGGGATCGGCTACTTTATGTGGAACTACGGTGCCACGCAGGTGGACGCCGGAACACTCGCGATCATGAACAACATGATGGTTCCGGCGGGGTTACTGGTGAACTTCGCCATCTGGCAGCAGCATCCGGACTGGCTCACGTTCAGCATTGGCGCAACCCTGATTGTTGCATCGCTGTGGGTGCACCGGGTATGGATACTGAAGCCGTCTTTACAAAAGGCAGATTGTCCACCGCGTGCTGACGCGTCGCACGAATAAACGACTCAACAGCCGGCTGACGCTGTTCCCCGCTGCGGTTTGCGGCATACAGCCGGCTCCACAATCCTTCCCCTAAGGTTTTGGTCACCACCATTCCCTGTCTTTCGAAATTCTCCACCGCCCAGTGCGGCAGTGCGGCGATCCCCATACGGGCAGCCACCATCTGGATCATCAGCAGGGTGTTATCCACGGTTTTTATCTGCGGGGAAACGCCTGCCGGTTGCAGGAAGCGCCGCCAGATATCAAACCGCTGGCGCTGTACCGGATAAATCAGCAGGGTTTCTGCTGTCAGATCCTGCGGCTGAATATGCAGACGGCGGGCCAGCGGATGATCCGGTGCCACCACCAGTTTCACCTCATAATCAAACAGCGGCGTGTACGTCAGCTTCCCGTTGTGCTGCTCATCAATGTCGGATGTCAGCACCACATCGAGTTCGCGTTTCAGCAGTTCCGGCTGCGGATCAAAACTGACGCCGGAAGTGAAATCGACATTAATCTGCGGCCAGCTTTCGCGGAAATGCGCCAGTGCGGGGGTCAGCCACTGAATGCAGCTGTGGCACTCAATCGCCACGCGCAGCGCGGTCAGCCCCGGCTCATTACACTCGCGGATAGCATCTTTCACCAGCGGCAGCACCTGCTCTGCCAGTTGCAGCAACACCTGTCCCTGCGGGGTGAATTGCAGCGGCTGGGTTTTGCGGATAAAAATCCGGTAACCGAGCCGGTGTTCCAGTTCACTGAACTGATGGGAAAGAGCGGATTGTGTCTGATGCAACGCACCTGCTGCTCCTGCGAGCGACCCTGACTGATTCAGTGCCTGAATCGTTTTTAAATGTTTTATTTCTATCATGAGGAACCTTCAGGTTAGCGATGAAGAATTTGCGCTTGTTTCTTATACAGTACCCGTTGATTATGGATGTGTAAACATCTGGATGGCTAAATGATAGGATTTTTTATGACGACACATAATCACACTCTGGGTTTTCCGCGTATCGGTCTGAAAAGAGAACTGAAAAAAGCGCTTGAAGGTTACTGGGCAGGGCAGATTTCGCAGGATGAGCTGCGCGATACCGGCCGTGAATTACGTCGCCGCCACTGGCAGCTGCAAAAAGAGGCCGGGGTTGAATTATTGCCGGTCGGGGATTTCGCCTGGTACGATCATGTTCTCGGCACCAGTCTGCTGTTTGGTAATGTGCCGCCGCGTCATGCCGGTGCTGACGGGAAAATTGACCTCGATACCCTGTTCCGTATCGCCCGTGGCCGCGCGCCTTCCGGTGAACCGGCCGCAGCAGCGGAAATGACAAAATGGTTTAACACCAATTATCACTATATTGTGCCGGAATTTCAGCGCGGGCAAACCTTCAGCGTGAGCTGGCCACAGCTGTTTGATGAGGTGGATGAGTCACTGGAGCAGGGCTTTGCGGTGAAACCGGTACTGCTTGGCCCGGTGACCTATCTGTGGCTCGGCAAAGTGAAAGGCGCTCAGTTTGATCGCTTATCATTACTGCCGTCACTGCTGGCAGCCTATAAAACCGTGCTGGAAAAACTGGCGGAGCGCGGTATTGAATGGATTCAGATTGATGAACCGGCTCTGGTGCTGGATTTACCGCCGGAGTGGCAGGATGCTTACCGTACGGCATATGATGCTTTGCAGGGACATGCAAAACTGCTGCTGACCACCTATTTTGACAGCGTGGGCCATCATCTGCCGCTTATCCGTGAACTACCGGTGCAGGGGCTGCATGTTGATTTTGTTGCAGGCAGCGATGATATTCAGGCTATTCATGAAGCCTTACCGGCAGACTGGCTGCTCTCCGCCGGTCTGATTAACGGGCGCAATGTCTGGCGTGCCGATCTGCGGCAAAAATATGATGTGATAGCCCCGCTGGCCGGAAAACGTGATCTGTGGATTGGCACATCCTGCTCGCTGCTGCACAGTCCGATTGACCTGCGTGACGAAACCAAACTGGATGAGGAAGTCAAAAGCTGGTTTGCCTTCGCACAGCAGAAATGTGAGGAACTGGCACTGCTGACCCGTGCGGTCAACAGCGGCACGGCGGATGATATTGCCGCGCTGGAGAAATACAGTGCACCTATCACGCTGCGCCGCCACTCTTCCCGCGTGCATAACGCCGCAGTCGCGGCCCGGCTGGCGGCGGTAACCGCCCGCGACAGTGAACGTGCCGCGCCGTACGCTGAACGGGCAGAAGAACAGCGCCGCCGTTTTAATCTGCCGCTGTGGCCGACCACCACCATCGGTTCTTTCCCGCAAACGACAGAAATCCGCGGGTTGCGTCTGAACTTCAAAAAAGGAAATATCGATAAAGCGTTCTACCGCACCAATATCTCTGAACATATTAAGCAGGCGATTAATGAGCAGGAACGGCTCGGATTGGATGTGCTGGTTCACGGTGAAGCGGAACGTAATGACATGGTGGAGTATTTCGGCGAGCATCTCGACGGCTATGTCTTTACGCAGAACGGCTGGGTGCAGAGTTACGGCTCCCGCTGTGTCAAACCGCCGGTGATTATCGGAGATATCAGCCGTCCGGAACCTATCACGGTTGACTGGGCAACGTACGCGCAATCCCTCACCAGCAAACCGGTGAAAGGCATGCTGACCGGGCCGGTGACCATTCTCTGCTGGTCATTCCCGCGCGAGGATGTCAGCCGCGAAACTATTGCCAAACAGATTGCTCTGGCACTGCGTGATGAAGTGGACGATCTACAGAAAGCCGGGATCGGTATTATCCAGATCGATGAACCGGCACTGCGTGAAGGGCTGCCGCTGCGCCGCGAAGAGTGGGCGGAGTATCTCACCTGGGCGGTGGATGCCTTCCGGCTCAATGCCGCTGTCGCAGAGAATGACACTCAGATCCACACCCATATGTGTTACTGCGAATTCAATGACATCATGGATTCTATCGCGGCGCTGGATGCGGATGTGATCACCATTGAAACATCACGCTCGGATATGGAACTGCTGGAAGCATTTGAAGATTTCGATTATCCGAATGAAATCGGACCGGGCGTTTATGATATTCACTCACCGAATGTGCCGGAAGTGGAGTGGATTGAAGCGCTGCTGCGCAAAGCGGCGGATAAGATTGCCGTGGAGCGTCTGTGGGTTAACCCGGACTGCGGCCTGAAAACCCGCGGCTGGGATGAAACCCGCAAAGCCCTGGCAAACATGGTGGAAGCGGCGCGCCGTCTGCGGGAAAATCCGCTGACATCCCGCTGAGTTTATTTATATAAAAGAAGAAAGAAGCCGGTCAGTGATGACCGGCTTTGTGTTATGCGCTGTCAGCTGACCGGACGGAAATCCGGCCCGCTGAAGCAGCGCGTTGCCCGGCCGCGTTCGATCTGATGATGTGACCGGTGACGTTCGCCGTTCAGTGATGCGGACTGCTGTTGCTGATACTGGCTGAGATGCCATTCAATCAGGCGGCAGGCCAGTTTTTTGTTGGCGTGCTGGCTGCGTTCAGACTGCACTTTGACCGTAATACCGGTGGCAATGTGCGTGGCACGGACAGCGGATTCTGTCTTATTCACATGCTGACCGCCCGGCCCCTGTGATTTAAGACGTTCAAAGATAATTTCACTGTCTGATACCGCCTGCGGCGCAGTAAAACGCCGGATACCGATAAACCAGTTTTTACGCCGGTGTTTCGGGCGGAACGGGCTGGCACACTGCCACTGCAATGTCCCGCACCAGCGATCCGCCAGGGCATCCGCATACTCTCCATCCAGTGACAGTAATACAGAATGCAGACCGTGCTGTGACGGCATTTCCTCTGCAATTGTCACCGTTACTGCTGACTGTGCGGCATCCTGCAAAAAGACACGTAACGCATGCTTCACTGCCAGGCAGCACTCTTCCGGGCCGTGAGCGGCAGAAAACTGTAATAACATCAGCAGCACTCCCCGCTCGTTTTGTAGGTCAGCAACGGTTTCAGCCGTGCCACTACGGTAATCAGTCCGGCACCGCACAGACTGTCGATCACTGTCTCAATAGATTTATAGGATTGCGGCGCTTCCTCATAAATCAGCTGTTTATTGGCGCAGATAACCCGGCTGCCGAGATCAGTCCGGGATAACTGTGCGGGTGTATAACGGTGAGAAAGGCGTCCTTTGCACTCGGTACGCATCCATTTACGCCCCGCGCCGTGCGCGAGAGAGTAAAGGCTGTCAGCGGTGGCCTGCGGTTTCACCAGATAACTGTAATCCCCCCGTGAACCGGGGATCACCACATAATCATGATTTACCGGGGTTGCCCCTTTCCGGTGCAGCCAGCCGTCACGGCCGTTCAGCGTACAGGCTTCCACCAGGTTGTGATTGATATCGAGTATCACCTCACCGTTGGTACGCAGCTGCTGCATCATCCGCAGTGCAATCAGCGCCCGGTTGTGCTGTGCAAAATCCAGCGCCTGCTGATGTGCTGCCAGATATTCAGCCGCTTCCGGTGTGTTTTCTGTCAGTCCGCCGTGGCTGAACTGCTCAACATGATGACGCAGAACCATCTGTCCCAGCCCGCGTGAACCGCTGTGAACCAGCAGTATTACACGCTGTTTATCCAGCCCGGACGCAGCAAACAGCCCGTCATCACAGATCTTATCGATCTGCTGAAACTCAGCGAAATGATTTCCGCCGCCGACAGAAGACAGAGACGCCGCAAACGGATGTGATACGAAGTGATCGCTCATGTGCTCTGCCAGCCAGTCTGCATCTGCATGGTCATGCATACTGCGCAGTTGCTTTTCAGCCTTGTCAGCATTGAGTTTGCTGACTTTCAGCCCAGTCTGATACAGCGCCATACCGCAGCCGATATCGTTGCCGACCAGTGCGGGATAAAAACGGCTTTCAGAGAAAAATGCCGCACCCACCGGATAGCCTCTGCCGGGGTGCAGATCCGGCATACCGGCAACAGCCGTCATACCCGGTAATTGTGCGGTGGTGATCAGTTGCTGAATCGCGTTACTTTCGATCCACGTCGCATCCGAGGCGATATAAGAGACGCCCGGCGCGACAAAATGCATATAATTGCCCATAATCCATTCCGGAAAATAGTGAAAATTCGGGTTTACGGCGGGCAGTCAGGAAGAAACAGACAGGAAACAGGGACGGGTAATACGGAGAAATAACGCTGTAATACCGGTGTGATAATCAGTTCTGCAAGAGCCCGCAAAGAGTGCACAGTAATGTTGTCATATGAACCTCCTTACGTTCTGAAAGTGACAGGTCAGCACGCACAGCGTGCCGGAATGGTGCGGATAGTAGAGGGAGGCGGACAAAAAAGCAACCTGTGTTTACCTTTTTCGGAGAGCGGTACGGCGACATTTTCAGCATAAATGGCTGTTTATGTGATTTGAATCTCATTTTTATGTAATTGATTCATTTGTTAGTATCAATGAAGTGATAATAATCACTAAATTTTGTGTGGCGACACGTTAGAGTGTCCCCAATAATCACTTTTTCGCAAAGGAGTTCAGGATGGCTGATGTATTTCATTTAGGTTTGACTAAAGCAGATTTACAGGGTGCGACACTGGCTATCGTGCCGGGCGATCCGAACCGGGTCGAAAAAATTGCCCGCCTGATGGATAACCCTGTTCATCTCGCGTCTCTGCGTGAATTCACTTCATGGCGCGGTGAACTGGACGGCAAAGCGGTCATCGTCTGCTCAACCGGTATCGGCGGCCCGTCCACCTCAATTGCGGTGGAAGAGCTGGCACAACTGGGTATCCGCACGTTCCTGCGTATCGGTACCACCGGTGCGATTCAGGAAAATATTAATGTCGGTGATGTTCTCGTTACTACTGCGGCGGTACGCCTGGATGGTGCAAGCCTGCACTTTGCGCCGATGGAATTCCCGGCCGTGGCTGACTTTGAATGTACCACCGCGCTGGTAAATGCAGCGAAAGCAGCCAAAGCTACCGTCCATATTGGTGTGACCGCTTCTTCTGATACTTTCTATCCGGGTCAGGAGCGTTATGATACGTTCAGCGGCCGTGTGACCCGCCGGTTCAAAGGATCAATGAAAGAGTGGCAGGAAATGGGCGTGATGAATTTTGAAATGGAATCCGCCACACTGCTGACCATGTGCGCCAGCCAGGGGCTGCGTGCGGGGATGGTTGCCGGGGTTATTGTTAACCGCACCCAGCAGGAAATTCCTGATGAAGCGAAGATGAAGAAAACAGAATCCAATACCCTGGATATCGTGGTGGAAGCCGCCCGTCATCTCATCTGATCGTTACCGGTTTCATGAATCAGCCGTGTCTCCGGTTTTTCCGGTGATACGGCTTTTTTTAATCATTCATTCTGTAAATCTGATACAGTGATCGTGCCGAACATACTGATAATAATGATAAAGAGGTATCAATGACCAGACAGCCATTACCGCATCCTTCCGTGCTGCCGCTTGACGGCGGGATCAATTTCCGGGACCTGGGAAACAAAGTGCTGCCGGACGGCAGTAAAATCAAACCCGGCCTGCTGTTCCGTGCCGGAGCGCTGGATCGCCTGAGCGACAATGACTTAACCCGCCTGACAGAGCAGAATTTGTTTCAGATCCTGGATTACCGCGACAGCGGCGAAATTGCCGATAAACCGGATCGCCTGTGGAATGGTGCGCTGTACACGAACGCACCGGCAAATCCGATGTCAAAAGAAGTGGATGCTAACCTTGAGAAGCTCGGTAATGAAGCACTGACGGAGTTTGATCCGAAAGCCTTTATGCTGCGTCTTTATGAACTGCTGCCGCTGGGCAACCCGGCTTATCATGCACTCGGTGATATGCTGCGCAACCCGGAAAAAGGCGGCATTGTACAGCACTGTGCAGTCGGGAAAGACCGGACCGGTGTGGGCTCGGCACTGGTGCTGTTTGCGCTCGGCGCGGATACCGATATGGTGATGGAAGATTACCTGCTGACCAACGACACCCTGGCACCTTACCGCCATGAACTGCTGGCAGAACACGCGAAAACCATGCCGGAAGCGGTGGTGGAAAAATTCGCCTATGTGTATTCCGTACAGTCTGATTTCCTGAATACTGCACTGAAAAGTATTCACTCACATTATGGCAGTATTGATACCTGGCTGGCGAAAGATATCGGGCTGACTACCGCTGTCCGCGATAAAATCCGTAACCATTTCCTTGAGTAAAATCAGATAGTAAGGGGGATTCTCTGGCACCGGCAGATATTATTACCACCGTCACCGCGTTTGTCCGTGAACGTGAGTTCTGGGCATTGCCGGTTATTTTTGTGCTGGCATTCGGTGAATCTCTCGCATTTCTTTCCCTGTTGTTTCCGGCGACAGTGATCCTGCTCGGGGTCGGGGCACTGATCGGGGAAGGCGGACTGAATTTTCTGCCGGTTTTCCTCGTGGCGGCCACCGGCGCTTTTTTCGGCGACTGGGTTTCCTATTACATCGGCTACTACTACAAAGACAATGTCCGTCATATGTGGCCGATTTCCCGATCCCCGCAAACCCTGGTCAGAGGGCATCAGTTCTTTGAAAAGTGGGGGATATGGGGTGTTTTTCTCGGGCGCTTTTTCGGGCCGTTCCGGGCGGTGGTGCCGCTGGTGGCCGGGATCTGTGCGATGCCGCAGCGCCATTTTCAGCTGGCCAATCTGTTTTCTGCCGTGATCTGGGCATTTGGTCTGCTGGCTCCCGGCGCATTCGGACTGAAATGGATGGCCGGGCTGATGGGCGGATAGCACCGCATTTTCACCGGATTACATTGGTTTTTGCGTGACGCGCCGAAAAAAACGGCGGACAGTAAAAAGACAGTGGACATCTGTACAGTGCTATTTTACCGTAAGCGGCGTAAGTGACTCGCGGAGGAGACAGCCATCGTGGATATTCAGTGGCTTTATGGTTTTATCGGCATTCTGAGCGGTATTCTGCTGGGCGGCGGTGTGGTCTGGTTCAGCCTGCAACAGCGGCTGGCGGACAAAAACCGGCTGTTACAGGACAATATTGCACAACTTGCTCTGCTGGATGAAACACGGCGTCAGGCTGCGTACTGGCAACAGGCCAGAGAACAGAGTGAACAATCACTGGAAAATGCCCGTCATATCAGCGCACAGCAGGAAGCTGAAATCCGTGAGCTGACCACCCGGCTGGAAGAGAGCCGCCTGGCCGCCGAAGAAAAACAGCGGCTGCTGCTCAACAGTGAGCAACGCCTGAATACCCAGTTTGAAAACCTGGCTTCCCGCATCTTTGAACAGAGCGGCCGCCGGACGGATGAACTCAACCGCCAGAGCCTGTCTATGCTGCTGCGTCCGTTCCGTGAACAGCTGGATAACTTTAACCGCCAGGTTCAGGAAAGTTACAGCCAGGAAAGCCGTGAACGGCACACCCTGACACATGAAATTCAGCGTCTGCAACAGCTTAATCTGCAGATGGCACAGGAAGCGGTCAATCTCACCAATGCCCTGAAAGGTGATAACAAAATGCAGGGTAACTGGGGGGAAACAATTCTTGCCCGTATCCTGGAAGCCTCCGGTCTGCGGGAAGGCCATGAATTCGCCACTCAGGTCAGTCTGAAAAATGAACAGCAAAGCCGTTATCAGCCGGATGTGGTGATTTACCTGCCGCAGAACAAACAGGTCATTGTTGACGCCAAAGTCTCGCTGGTGGCCTATGAGCGTTATTTCAACAGTGAAACCCCGGAAGCACAGCAGGCGGCACTGACCGAACATATCAACTCTGTGCGTCAGCATATCCGCGGACTGAGCCGCAAAGCGTATCAGGATCTCAGCGGTGTCAATTCACTGGATTATGTGCTGATGTTTATCCCGGTCGAGCCGGCGTTTCTGGCAGCAATCGGGCAGGAAAGTGTCTTACTGGACGAAGCCCTCAGAAGCAATATCATGCTGGTCAGCCCGTCCACACTGCTGGTGGCACTGCGGACAATCGCCAACCTCTGGCGCTATGAACATCAGCATGAGAACAGTCAGGCTATCGCACAGCGTGCTGCCCGTCTCTATGACAAGCTTCGCCTGTTTACCGAGGAAATGGACGGTATCGGCCAGGCGCTGGATAAAGCTCAGAATACCTACCACGGGGCAATGAAAAAACTGACCACCGGCCGGGGAAATCTGCTGTCACAGGCAGAAAGTTTCCGTGAACTGGGGGTTGAGGTAAAGCGCCCGCTGGATGAAATTCTGGTGCAGAAAGCCCGCCTCAGTGAACAACAGGATACCGGCGCGGATGAACCGCCGGAGGTTCCGGCTAATTTCGCAGAACAACACAATGGGCATAGGGTTTTGCGGTAAAGGCTGATACACTTTTCCGATCATAAATTCATGCACACAGGCAAAACAGGCAAGAAGAGAATGGAAGAGCAATCCCGGGATACAATCGATTTTGGTTTTCGCACTGTTAACAGAAACGAAAAAGCAGGTATGGTGGCAAACGTCTTTCATTCTGTTGCCGCAAAATACGATCTGATGAATGACCTGATGTCTTTCGGCATCCATCGTGTCTGGAAACGTTTTACTATTGATGCCAGTGGTGTCCGTCGTGGTCAGCGGGTGCTGGATCTTGCCGGGGGAACCGGCGACTTCACAGCAAAATTCTCCCGTATGGTCGGTGAAAACGGTCAGGTGATCCTCGCGGATATCAATGATTCCATGCTGAAAATGGGCCGGGAAAAACTGCGTAATCACGGGGTTGTCGGTAATGTGAATTATGTTCAGGCGAATGCTGAAGAACTGCCGTTTCCGGATGACTACTTCAACTGCATCATCATCTCTTTCGGGCTGCGTAATGTCACCGATAAAGACAAAGCGCTCCGTTCTATGTTCCGTGTGTTAAAACCGGGCGGCCGCCTGCTGGTGCTGGAATTCTCCAAACCGGTGCTTGAACCGCTGAGTAAAGTGTATGACGCTTATTCTTTCCACGTACTGCCGCGCATAGGGCAGGCGGTTGTGAATGATGCGGACAGCTACCGCTATCTTGCAGAATCCATCCGCATGCATCCGGATCAGGAAACCCTGAAAGGTATGATGGAAAATGCCGGCTTTGAGCATGTCTCCTACACCAACATGACCGGCGGTATTGTGGCACTGCATAAAGGATTCAAATTCTGATATGTCTGATACGTTTGCAGAAAATATCCCGTCTCCTGTCAGTCCGCAGGCACTTTATCCTGTGGTTGCCGGATTTCTGGAAACGGTGCTCAACCGTCTGCTGTACAGTGAAAGTGTACTGAAACCGGCCCGCGCCCGTCTGACCGGAAAAACACTGACGCTCCGGCTGACAGAACCGGATATGCAGTTCACGCTGATTTTCAGTGAAAAACAGCTGGATGTGATTTCCCGCTGGGAAGAGCCGGCGGACTGTGTGCTGCAAACCCGTTTTCTTACGTTGCTGAAACTGAAAGATAAACAACAGCTTTCAGCTCTGATCCGTCAGGGTGATGTCATTATTGACGGTGATATGCAGGTTATTCAGCATTTTTCAGCACTGCTGGATATGGCTGAATGGGATCCTGCACACTATCTGGCACCCTATACCGGTGATATTGCCGCGCAGACACTGACACAGATTGCCGTGAAAGGCGGGCAGTTGTTCCGGCGGGCGGTATGCCGTCAGCAGGAATACCTGACCGGTGCTGTCACCCGTGAATGGGCACTGGCGCCTTCTGCGCTGGAAGCCGCTCATTTCTGTGATGAAGTCGCGGATGTGGCACACATCGCGGATGAACTTGAGGCGCGCCTCGCCCGCCTGGAAAAAAGAACAGGAAGCGGGTATGAGACCGAGTGAAATAAAACGCCTCTATTTTATCATCCGTACCCTCCTGAACTACGGGCTGGATGAGCTGATCCCCAAAAACCGCCTGAGCTGGGCGATACGTCTATGGCGGCGTTCACTGTTCTGGATGCCGAACAAGCATAAAGACAAAGCGCTGGGTGAGCGTCTTCGTCTGGCTCTTCAGGAACTGGGGCCGGTATGGATCAAATTCGGGCAGATGCTCTCCACCCGCCGGGATCTGTTCCCGCCGGCCATTGCTGACCAGCTGGCGCTGTTGCAGGATCGCGTTTCGTCGTTTGACGGCAATCTGGCAAAGAAAACGATTGAAGATGCCCTGGAAGGGCCGGTGGAAACCTGGTTCGATGATTTTGATATTACCCCGCTGGCATCCGCATCAATTGCACAGGTGCATACCGCTGTCCTGAAAGAAAACGGACAGGCGGTGGTACTTAAAGTGATCCGCCCGGATATCCTGCCGGTGATTCAGGCCGATATTCATCTGATGTACCGGCTGGCGAACATGGTTCCCCTGTTACCTGACGGCAGACGACTGCGGCCGAAAGAAGTTGTCCGCGAGTATGAAAAAACGCTGCTGGATGAACTGAACCTGCAACGTGAAGCGGCTAATGCCATTCAGTTGCGTCGTAATTTTGAAAACAGCCCGATGCTTTATGTACCGGAGGTTTACCCCGATCTCTGCCGTGAGAATGTGCTGATCATGGAGCGTATTTACGGTATTCCGGTTTCTGATATTGCGGCTCTGCATGAGCAGGGCACTAATATGAAGCTGTTAGCCGAGCGTGGCGTTCAGGTCTTCTTCACTCAGGTTTTCCGCGACAGTTTCTTCCATGCGGATATGCACCCGGGTAATATTTTTGTCAGCCGTGAGCATCCGGACGATCCTCAGTATATTGGTATCGACTGCGGTATTGTCGGTTCTCTGAATAAAGAAGATAAGCGCTATCTCGCTGAAAACTTTATCGCTTTCTTTAATCGTGATTACCGGAAGGTGGCTGAGCTTCATGTGGATTCAGGATGGGTGCCGCCGGATACCAATGTGGAAGATTTTGAATTTGCTATCCGCACTGTCTGTGAACCGATTTTTGAAAAGCCGCTGGAAGAGATCTCCTTCGGTCATGTGTTGCTGAATCTGTTTAATACGGCCCGCCGCTTTAATATGGAAGTACAGCCGCAGCTGGTTTTATTACAAAAAACGCTGCTGTATGTTGAAGGGCTGGGACGTCAGCTCTACCCGCAGCTTGACCTGTGGAAAACGGCGAAGCCATTCCTTGAATCCTGGCTGAAAAGTCAGATCGGTATAAAAGCCGTCATCCGCGGGATCAAAGAAAAAGCGCCGTTCTGGGCGGAAAAATTACCGGAATTACCGGAGCTGGTGTATGACAGTCTTAAACAGCAGCGCCGTCTGCAATCCGGTGTTGAACGGCTGACTGAACAAATGAAACAGCAGCAGGCCGCTCAGCGGAAAGCAAATTTTTCACTGGGTATCGGGGCAACCCTGTTTGTCTGTGCCAGTCTGTTTTATCTGGCCGGTGCGCCTGTTGCACCATGGGTTCTGATGTTTTTTGGTGCGCTCACCTGGGTAACAGGATGGTGGCAATCCGGTAAAATGAAGTAAAGGTTGAGTTAAGACAAGGTTTCAACCTATGTTGTGTATTTCCGTATACGGCTGTGGTTGTATATAATGAAGTAAGTAGGTCCATATCAATTTGAGGTAAAACTAATGGCCGGTATTAATATTTGGCAATTATTAATTATTGCTGTGATTGTTGTTCTCCTGTTCGGAACAAACAAACTTCGTACCCTGGGTTCTGATTTGGGCGCATCTATCAAGGGCTTTAAAAAAGCCATCGGTGATGACGATCAGAACAAAGCAGATACAACAACAGCCGGAAAAGATGCGGATTTTGAACAAAAAAATATCGCAGAAAAGAAAGCTGATTCAGCTGAGCAGCCAGAGAATAAAAACAAAGAGCAGGTATAACCCGTGTTTGACATCGGTTTTGGTGAACTGATCTTAGTATTGGTTATCGGACTTGTGGTTCTGGGACCTGAACGTCTTCCGGTTGCTGTGAAAACAGTAGCCGGCTGGATACGTGTGATGCGTTCAATGGCTGCCAATGTGCAGAATGAACTGACCCAGGAGCTCAAGCTCCAGGAACTTCAGGATAACCTGAAAAAGATGGAAGAGCAGGCCGGTAAAGCGATTTCACCTGAATTGAAAGCGTCGATGGATGACCTGAAAGAAGCTGCGGATACATTGCGCCGCTCTTATCAGGAACCGGTGGATTCACTGAAAAAGCAACTCGACCCGGAAGCACTGGCTGATCAGGAAATAGAAATTCCGCCTGCCCGTCCGGCGTCAGCCGGTACACCGGCGGTACAAAAGCCGTCTCCGGCAGCACCATCCCCGGCCACTGCTGAGGAAATTCCGGCCCGGCCATCACCGGAAGTCCGTGACTCAGAACCAACACCGTCACCGGTAACCGCTGCTGCGTCAGATTCACAGAAACATTAATAGATTACGGTAAAAGTACGTTATGGCTGTTGAAGACACGCAACCGCTGATCACTCATTTAATCGAATTACGAAAACGCATTCTCAACAGCCTGATTGCTGTCTTTGTTGTGTTTGTTGCGCTGGCGTACTTCTCAAATGATATCTATCAGCTTGTATCATCGCCGCTGGTGAGCAAATTGCCCCAGGGCTCGAACATGATAGCAACAGATGTTGCATCACCGTTCCTGGCACCGATTAAGCTGACCGTTATGGTCTCCATTTTTATTTCGGCACCCTACATTCTGTATCAGGTCTGGGCTTTTATCGCACCGGCGCTGTATAAGCATGAACGCCGGTTATTAATGCCGCTGCTGTTTTTCAGCACAGTGCTGTTTTATATGGGGATGGCGTTCGCATACTTCGTTGTCTTCCCGCTGGCGTTTGGTTTCTTTACCTCGACAGCACCACAGGATGTGGTCATTGCGACAGATATTAATAACTATCTCAGCTTTGTCATGGCGTTGTTTATGGCGTTTGGTATCTCCTTTGAGGTTCCGATTGCCATTATTCTGATGTGCTGGAGTGGTGCCACAACGGTTACCGCGCTGAAGCAGAAGCGGCCGTATATTCTGGTCGGGGCTTTTGTGGTGGGCATGCTGCTGACACCGCCGGATGTGTTCTCGCAGACACTGCTGGCTATTCCGATGTATCTGCTGTTTGAAGTCGGTGTGTTCTTCGCCCGTTTCTATGTGCCGCGCAGTAAAGCACAACCGCAGGATGAAGAAGCCGAAGAGTAACGTGATACCGCGTCAGATAAAAACCGCCTGTAATACGGCGGTTTTTTGTTTCCGGGCTCCGGACAATATTCAGTGCTTCTTTATAAAACTGGTGTTATCCACTTTTTTGGTCAGTTCCTTACTGATCAGTGTCAGTAACAGCACTGAACGGGTTTCACCATCCGGCTCCTGATAAATGGCTTCCAGGCCTTTAAACATACCTTCAGTGATTTCCACAATATCTCCCGGCTGAGGAACATTTTTCTCTGCCAGGCTGATACATTCAGCATTTTTCAGCTCTTCAATCAATGATGCGGGAACAACCGCAGGCAGTGGTCCGAAACGGACGAAATGATTTACACCGCGCGTTGAATTAATTGTGGTTGTATGAATGGTTTCAGGATCAAAAGAGATAAACAGATAATTCGGGAATAAGGGTTCGTTAACAGTCACACGTTTGCCGCGAACCACCTTTTCAATATTCGCCATCGGTGTCAGGCATTCCACCTGCTGCCGCTGCAAATGTTCCATTGCCCGCGGAAGTTGTCCGCGTTTGCAGTACAATAAATACCAATCCTTCATTACTCTATCCAACACAGACGGGGCTTATATAAAGCCTGATAATACCAAATTTGTTTTACGATGAATGCAGCAAATCACGATTTAAGACAAATGAGTGTGAATTCAGTCCCTTAATTGAGTTGCTTTTTACCGTAGAATGATGTCATTTAATAAGTTATAAACTATTTATCTATCTATAATGACAGAATAATAAGGGCAATGTCGATGGACGTTTTTTTACTCAGTAACGGTAAACTTTCCGGTAACCCGCAATGGCTGAGCTATGCACAGTCACGTATCCGGGCAATGATAAAAACACGCGGTATCCGCTCTGCGGTACTGATTGCATATGCGGTTATCCGTGCTGATCACGACCAGCGTGCCCGTGAACTTTCCGAAGCCCTGGGTATCGATGTTACCTGTATTGAACACTTTGATTCCCCGGTTCAGGCGATTGAAAATGCAGAATGTATTCTTGTCAGCGGCGGGAATACCTGGCTGCTGAACCAGTTACTGCATGAAAATGGACTGATTGTGCCGATACAGCGCGCGGTTCGTGAGCGGAATATCCCGTATATCGGCTGGAGTGCCGGCTGTAACGTGGCTACACCGAGTATCAGAACCACCAATGATATGCCGGTGCGTAATTGCGTGGTGATGCCGTCTTTGGGATTGTTCCCTGTCCAGATTAACCCTCATTATATTGATGCGGTTATCAGCGGACACATGGGGGAAACCCGTGATGAGCGGATTGCGGAGTTCTGTGCCGTCAACCCGGAGGAAATTGTTGTGGCGCTTCGTGAAGGCAGCGGCTTCCATATTTCAGGAAATGAGCTGCACTATTTCAGCGGAAAAAATGAAGGATTTAAACTCTTTCAGCACAACAAAACATTCCCGGAACAATTCGATACCAGCGCTCTGGCAGAATGGGTTCCGTTCCGCTGCTGCTGATCCCTGTACTTGTAACAGTGGACGGGATTCCTATAATGGAGTCCTTTTCACCTGCTGACAGATTAATAACATCATGAAATATCGGGACCTGAGAGATTTTCTCACTATTCTGGAAAGTCAGGGCGAGCTTAAACGGATCAAAACTGAAGTCGATCCTTATCTCGAAATGACGGAAATTGCTGATCGCACACTGCGTGCGGGCGGCCCTGCGTTGCTGTTTGAAAATCCGAAAGGTTATTCAATACCGGTTCTCTGTAATCTGTTCGGCACAACCAAACGGGTTGCGATGGGAATGGGGCAGGAGGATGTCAAAGCGCTGCACGATGTCGGCAAACTGCTGGCCTTCCTGAAAGAGCCTGATCCGCCGAAAGGGTTTCGTGATCTGATCGATAAGTTGCCGAAGTTTAAGCAGGTACTGAATATGCCGACCAAACGGCTGAGTTCCGCGCCGTGTCAGACGCATGTTTTCACCGGTGATGATGTGGATCTGACAAAAATTCCGGTTATGCACTGCTGGCCGGATGATGCGGCACCGCTGATTACCTGGGGACTGACCGTAACCCGCGGGCCGTTTAAAGATCGCCAGAATTTAGGTATTTACCGCCAGCAGGTGCTGGGGAAAAATAAACTGATTATGCGCTGGTTATCACATCGCGGTGGTGCACTCGATTTTCAGGAATGGTGTCAGGCACATCCCGGTGAACGTTTCCCGGTTGCGGTGGCGCTGGGCGCTGATCCCGCAACAATTCTCGGAGCGGTGACACCGGTTCCGGATACCTTGTCCGAATATGCCTTTGCCGGGTTACTGCGCGGTAATAAGTCAGAAGTGGTCAAATGTATCTCGAATGACCTGGAAGTTCCTGCCGGTGCTGAAATTATCCTTGAAGGGTATATTGAACCGGGTGAAACAGCGCCTGAAGGGCCTTACGGGGATCACACCGGTTATTATAATGAAGTGGATGATTTCCCTGTCTTTACGGTCACACATATTACCCAGCGTGATGAGCCTATCTATCACTCAACCTATACCGGCCGTCCGCCGGATGAACCGGCAACACTGGGTGTGGCGCTGAATGAAGTTCTGGTGCCGATTCTGCAGAAGCAGTTCCCTGAAATTGTCGATTTTTATCTGCCGCCGGAAGGGTGTTCGTACCGCCTGGCCGTTGTTACCATGAAAAAGCAGTATGCGGGACATGCAAAGCGGGTCATGATGGGAGTCTGGTCGTATTTACGACAATTTATGTACACAAAATTTGTTATTGTCTGCGATGATGATATCAATGCCCGTGACTGGAATGATGTGATCTGGGCGATTACCACCCGGATGGATCCTGCCCGGGACACGGTGATGATGGAAAATACCCCGATCGACTATCTCGACTTTGCGTCACCGGTATCGGGGCTGGGGTCGAAGATGGGGCTGGACGCAACAAATAAATGGCCCGGCGAAACCTCGCGTGAGTGGGGAAAACCGATTGTCATGACCGATGAAGTCAGACAACGTGTTGACGCCTTATGGGATGAATTAAATATTCTCAATGATTGAGGGAGCACATGGCAACGTTAAACTGCAAAGTTACCTCTGTTGAATCGATAACGGATACGGTATACCGCATAAAATTATTACCGGACGGTGATTTTTCATTCAAAGCCGGACAATACCTGATGGTAGTGATGGATGAGCGGGATAAGCGCCCGTTTTCAATGGCATCGGCACCGTCATCACAGAAAGAAATTGAGCTGCACATTGGTGCGTCCGAGTTCAATCTTTATGCGATGGCAGTGATGGATAGGATTCTGGATAATCGTCAGGTAACCATTGATATTCCGCACGGCAATGCCTGGTTTCGTGAAAACAGCGGTGCACCGATGCTCCTGATCGCCGGAGGAACCGGTTTTTCTTACACCCGCTCCGTTTTGCTGGCGGCACTGGAAGAAAACCCGCAGCGGGATATTACGTTTTACTGGGGTGCCAGAGAGCATATCTATCTCTATGATCTGGGTGAATTGCAGGCTCTTGCCGAAACACATTCCAACCTGAAAGTAATTCCTGTTGTTGAACAGCCGGATGATACCTGGCGTGGCCGGACAGGTACTGTGCTCAGTGCTGTTCTGGATGATTTTGGATCACTGGCCGGAAAAGATATCTATATTGCCGGTCGTTTTGAAATGGCCAAAATTGCCCGGGAGCGTTTCTGCCAGGAACGCGGCGCTGATGCTGCCCGCCTGTTTGGTGACGCGTTCGAATTTATTTAAAGAAAATCCCGCCCCCTGACGGCGGGAGTATGCTGATAACAGGTCAGCTAAACGGTTAAAGGGTATCAGAGACGGTATCAGCGACGTATTGTGCTGTGTGGTGAGGCAGAAAACGTCGCTGTTGTTTATCAGATTATCTGTGTTCAGCCGGGAACACGTTCAATCACGGTTGCAATCCCCTGACCGAAACCAATACACATTGTTGCCAGGCCGAACTGTGCATCCCGTTGCTCCATGACTGTCAGCAGTGAGTTGATGATCCGGGTGCCGGAGCAGCCAAGAGGGTGCCCGAGTGCAATCGCGCCGCCATGCAGATTCACTTTGTCGTCATAGCAGTCAGATAATCCCATGCCTTTCAGGCAGGCGAGAGCCTGCGCCGCAAATGCTTCATTCAGCTCGATAACGTCTATATCATTCAGTACCAGCCCGGCTTTTCTCAGTACTTTTTGTGTTGCCTCTGCCGGGCCGTAGCCCATCAGTGCCGGTTCACAGCCAGTGACGCTCATTGCCCGTATCACTGCCCGCGGAGACAAGCCATTCTCGCGGGCATAGTGTTCTCCGGCCAGCAATGTTACTGAAGCACCATCCGATATGGCAGAGGAGTTACCGGCGGTAACGGTGCCGTTTACCGGATCGAACACCGGACGCAGAGCCGCCAGTTCGGTGAGGCTGCTGTTATCCCGCACGGTTTCATCCCGGATAGCAGCAACAGGCACCCCTGCCGGGTTATGTCCCTGAACCGGATGGATCTCACGGCTGAATCTGTTATCCCGGAATGCCAGAGCCGCTAACTGATGGGAGCGCAGGGCAAATTCATCCTGGGATTCCCGGCTGACAGAAAACTGCTGCGCCAGTACTTCGGCGGTTAATCCCATCATGCCGGATGCTTTGGCGGTGTACAGCGCCGCAGCCGGGTTGATATCGATACCGTGTGTCATCGGGATATGACCCATATGTTCGACACCACCGGCAAGAACCAGCCTGCCGTCACCGGTCTGAATCAGACGGGCGGCGTCGTGCAGCGCCTGCATCGATGAGCCGCACAGGCGGTTAACGGTAACAGCCGGTACGGTATGCGGAATATTTGTCAGCAGGGCGGCATTACGGGCGATATTGAACCCCTGTTCTCCGGTCTGCTGCACACAACCCCAGATAATGTCATCAATATCTCTCGCATTGATTTTATTGCGCTTTATTACCGCACTCATGACTTCCGCAGAGAGTGTTTCTGCGCGTACATGCCTGAAAACACCGTTTTTTGAACGTCCCATTGAGGTGCGGAGACCATCAATTATCATGACTTTTTCCATATAAACCTCACTGTGCGGTAACAGGGTGACTATCCGGCTGCGGATAATAGGTCGTGTTATTAACAGCATGTGCCCGCAGGCTGTCCGGGATGATATAAAGCGGCCCCAGCGTGCTGTATTGTTCTGCTTTTTCACAGAAAGCCCGGGTGCCGGTATCATCCAGATAACGGAAAATACCGCCCCGGAACGGCGGAAAACCCAGACCATAAACCAGTGCCAGGTCAGCTTCGGCAGGGCTGCTGATTATGCCTTCTTCATAGCAGCGGATAACTTCATTCACCATCGGAATAATCAGGCGATCGATAATTTCATCCGGCGTAAAATCGCGGGGCGTCCGCTTCAGTGGTGCAAGCACGTCCTCAAGTTGTTCATCAGACTGTTTTTGCAGGCGTCCTTTGCCGTCATCCGAATGACGGTAAAAGCCGAGATGGTTTTTTTGCCCCAGTCGTTTCAGTCCGGCAAACAGGCTGATGACATTATTCTCAGCAACGGCCATCCGATCCGGATAGCCATCTGCCATCACGTGTTGTACATGGTTGGCAGTATCCAGCCCGACAACATCGAGTAATAATGCCGGGCCCATCGGCCAGCCGAATTCCTGTTCCATCACGCGATCAACAGTTTTAATATCAGCACCGGCGGAAACCAGCAGAGAGAAAGCATTCAGATACGGAAACAGCACCCGGTTGATAAAAAATCCGGGGCAGTCTCTCACCACAACAGGTGTTTTCCCCATTTTGTGCGCATAATGCACCACAGCGGCAATTGTGTTGTCTGAGGTACTCTCTCCCCGGATCACTTCTACCAGCGGCATTTTGGGAACGGGATTAAAAAAATGCATTCCGCAGAAATTTTGCGGACGTTTCAGTGCCTGAGCCAGTTCACTGACAGGAATGGAGGACGTGTTTGATGTCAGAATGCAGTGTTCGCTGACCAGTTGCTCAATATCCGCCAGTACCTTTTGTTTGATGGCTTTATTTTCAACAACGGCTTCAACCACAATATCACAGTCACTGATATCGTTATCATGACGGACCGGATGGATAGCCGCGCGTATCCCGGCGGCCTGAACCAGCGTCATTTTTCCTGACCGGCACTGTTTTTCCAGCAGTTTTACCGCTTCATCAACACCGGCCTGCAATGCGGCGGGCTGAATATCTTTCAGCTGAACGGGGATACCGCTGTAAGCCGACTGGTAGGCGATACCACCACCCATAATGCCGGCACCGATAACCGCAGCCTGTTCCGGTGCATCACGCAATGCTGTCTGCCGGCGGGTAAGGCCTTTGACATATTGTTCATTCAGGAAAAGTGAAACCAGAGCGCGGGCTGTCAGCGTCCGGGTCAGCGGCACAAAGTGAGCGGTTTCGCAGAGTAATGCCTCATCACGCGGTAATCCGGCTCCGGCCTCGATTCCGTTTACTGCCGCCATAGGCGCAGGGTAATGTTTTCCGGCTTTTTGCCGGACAAGGGCTTTGGCTGTGATAAAACTCATCTGTAACTCTGCAGGGCGTAACAGTAACGCTGCTTTTTTCTGCCGCCGCCGGGCCTGCCAGTCAATCCGGCCACTGATGGCCTGTTCCAGCAGTATCATTGAACCACTGAGCAGTTCGTCATCCGGCACAATACCGTCAGCGAGACCGAGTTTCAGTGCTTCGCCCGCTGTCACTGTTTTTCCCTGCGTGATAAGTTCAAGGGCATTATCACAGCCAATCAGACGGGGCAGACGGACTGAACCGCCGAAACCCGGCATTATACCGAGCTTGGTTTCCGGCAGACCGATGCGCAGATCATCTGTTGCGAGGCGGTAGTCTGTTGTCAGTGCGCACTCACACCCTCCGCCGAGTGTGAATTTCCTCAGTGCGGCGACAGTGGGTACAGGCAGATCTTCAATACGGTTAAACAGATGGTTGGCAAAATTCAGCCATTCAGTCAGTTGCTCCGCCGGCGCATTAAACAGAGAAATAAATTCTGTAATATCTGCTCCCAGAATAAAGCTTTCTTTGGAGGAGGTAATAATAAGGCCTTTCAGCTGAGGTATTTTCTCAAGGCAGGCAACGGCTTCATCCAGTGAGGCAATTGTCCGGGTATCCAGCTTATTTATCGCTCCTTGCGCATCAAAAACAAGTTTTGCAATTCCCTCTTTTTCCCAGCTGACCTTCATTGATTCACTGTGATAAAGCATATGGTTCTCCTTAATATTGCATCGTTCCGGCAAAGGATGAGAACGCCAGGTGGTATGACCAGATGAGGTAATTGTGATTTTTTTGTTAACAAAAGCAAATGAAATGATGATTTTTTGCGCGAAAGATCACGCAAAATGTCTCAATATGCAGAAACAGAAAAGAAAAACGTCGTGACGCGCCGAAGATTCCCGGTAAATAACCGGGGATGATATCGCCTGCCATATCCATCATCGCGGAGATCATGCTAAGCTTTTGTCACTATCATAATGAAAAAAGGTCAATTCCTATGGAAAAAATGGCATCCCTCTACCGTGAGCACATCGCAACATTATTACAGCGGACCCGTGATATTCTTGCGCGTGAGAAACTGGACTCATTACTGATCCATTCCGGCGCACCGATCCGTATTTTTCTTGATGATCGTGACTACCCGTTTAAAAGTAATGTGCATTTTAAGGCATGGGTTCCGGTTACTGATGTACCGCATTGCTGGCTGTGGACTGATGGCGTGAATAAACCAAAGCTATGGTTCTATTCCCCGGTTGATTACTGGCACAGTGTTGAGGCGTTACCTTCTTCTTTCTGGACAAACGATGTTGAGGTTATTCATCTGAAGAATGCCGGAGACATTGCATCAATGCTGGCAGCACAGGATAAATCCCGTACGGCGTATATCGGACCGGATGCGGATCGCGCCGGTGCGTTGGGGATCAGCAGCAATCATATTAACCCGAAAGCGGTACTGGATTTCTTTGCGTTTCATCGTTCATATAAGACAGATTATGAACTGGCCTGCATGCGTGAAGCACAAAAAATGGCGGTTAACGGGCATCTTGCCGCACATGAGGCGTTTTTGTCCGGTCTGAGTGAGTTTGATATCAATATGGCGTATCTGATGGCAACCGGCCATCGTGATACTGATGTTCCGTATGACAATATTGTTGCGATCAATGAAAATGCGGCCGTTTTGCATTACACCAAACTGAATAAACATACACCGCGCGTACGGCACAGTTTCCTGATAGATGCAGGCGCTGAATTCAACGGCTATGCCGCTGATTTAACCCGGACTTATGCCGCTGATGCGGACAGTGATTTTGCTCAGCTGGTTTCTGATCTCAATGATGAGCAGCAGTCACTGATCAGTGATATCAAAGCCGGTGTCCGCTATACCGATTACCATATTCAGATGCATCACCGAATCGCTAAGCTGCTGAGAAAATATAAGATCATTACCGGTATGTCTGAAGAAGCCATGGTCAGCGAAGGGGTAACCACCCCGTTCCTGCCGCACGGTCTGGGGCACCCTCTGGGTCTTCAGGTACATGATGCTGCCGGGTTTATGCAGAATGACCGGGGTGAACATCTGGCCGCGCCGGAAATGTACCCGTTCCTGCGCTGCACCCGTGTTCTGAAGCCGCGTATGGTGCTGACTATTGAGCCGGGATTGTATTTTATTGAGTCTCTGCTGGCACCGTGGCGTGAAGGGAAGTTCAGCCAGCACTTTGACTGGAAACGTATTGAGCAGTTTAAACCTTGTGGCGGCATCCGCATTGAGGATAACATTATTATCCATGAAAACAGTGTGGAAAATATGACACGGGATCTGAATCTGCCGTAATGAAATCGTACCTGATACCGGCTGAGCCGGTTATGTTTACTGAAGAGATAAAAAAAAGTCGTTTCATCACCCTGTTGCAGCATACGGACGGGGTGGATGAAGCAAAGCAGTTTATTCAGTCCGTCAAAGATGAATATCCCGATGCCCGGCACCATTGCTGGGCATTTGTTGCAGGGCGTCCGGATGATTCGCAGCAACTGGGATTTTCTGATGACGGTGAGCCGACAGGAACAGCCGGAAAACCTATGATTGCCCCGTTACTCGGTAGCGGAATAGGGGAGATTACGGCAGTGGTTGTCCGCTATTTCGGCGGAATAAAACTGGGTACCGGCGGGCTGGTCAGAGCATACGGCAGCGGGGTTCAGCAGGCACTGAAACTCCTGGTGACCAAAACAAAAATCCCGCAGGTGATCGGTGAAATAACCTGTGATTACAGCTTTATCAACCAGGCTGAATTATTAGTCCGGCAGGTGGATGGCACGGTAATCAACAGTGAGTTCGGTGCGGATGTGACGTTACGTATTTCGATTCCTGCTACCTTACTGAGTGAGGTTAATGCTAAATTACGTGACCTGAGCCGGGGGATGTTTGAGCTTAAATGCTCTGAAAACACCACCGGAAACTGATTTCTGAGGACTCTGCCGCAATGCATTTTCGCACCATAACCCGTATTGTCGGGTTACTTGTCATTATTTTTTCTGTCACCATGATCATCCCCGGGATCGTGGCGCTTATCTATAAAGACGGTGCAGGTAAAGCATTTAGTCAGACGTTCCTGGCAGCACTGATTATCGGCCTGCTTCTCTGGATACCGAACCGCAATAAAAAGAGTGAATTAAAACCGAAAGAAGGTTTTCTGATTGTGGTTCTGTTCTGGACGGTGCTGGGCAGTGTCGGGGCATTACCTTTTATCTTTTCAGAACGTCCGAATCTGTCAGTGACAGATGCATTTTTTGAATCATTTTCCGGGTTAACCACAACCGGTGCCACCACTCTTGTCGGGCTGGATACGCTGCCAAAAGCGATTTTGTTCTACCGGCAGATGCTGCAGTGGCTGGGCGGGATGGGGATCATCGTACTGGCTGTTGCTATTCTGCCGCTGCTGGGCGTCGGGGGAATGCAGCTGTACCGCGCGGAAATGCCGGGCCCGCTGAAAGATAACAAAATGCGCCCGCGGATCGCGGAAACTGCAAAAACACTCTGGCTTATTTATGTTTTCCTTACCATCGTCTGCGCAATTGCGCTCTGGTTCGCGGGGATGGATGTCTTTGACGCGATATCCCACAGCTTTTCCACTATCGCCATCGGCGGGGTTTTCTCCCATGATGCCCGTATCGGCTTCTTTTACCCTTTTCTTTTTCAAATCTTGCCCCGCCCCCGAAAAAAAGAGGGGGGAAGAATTTGGGGGAACCCGCATAATAAAAAAAAAAAAAAAAAAAAAACAAGATAGAACGGGAAGAACAAGTCGTGACAGAAGAACAAGATATACAGATGACACTCGCGAGACAAGAGCTAAAGAGCACACGCGTAACATACGAAA